>JAAUXU010050076.1_pt1 | contig 12968 bp, 13 predicted proteins | sample 7278151 | NCBI WGS metagenome assembly JAAUXU01 (sample SAMN14350113, study PRJNA611818) | marine sediment metagenome | isolation source: surface marine sediment (1.8m) | place: French Polynesia: Moorea | collected 2018-08 | reverse complement strand
CCGTCCACAAAAGGATAATTTCCTCATATAATTTCCCAAACACGTAGTCGCGTCTCCCTACCCCTACCCCCCCCCCCCTTCCGCCCTCGTTTTCGCAGTACTCACTTGTTCTCAAAGGACGAAAAATCACTGGGCCAATTGCCCTTCATAGGGTCTCAATTGCGTCGTAAACGTAAAAACACACGTTTCCTTTCGAATTCCTTGAATATTGGCGCTAATTTGCACGGGCAAAAAATTCCCAGGGAATGCAACCAAAGAGAAGACGAGGAAGAAACCGCAGACAGCATTTGAGCGAAGCCATGTAGACAGAGCCAGAGGAGCAGCAGCAATTAACATCTTCCTGTCTCGATGGTGCGTAATTACACCCCAAGGGTTTGAAATGCATCGAAGGCCTGTCTGCCAGACTCCCATTTGCAGACAAGAAGGCATGACGAAAAGAATTATTCTCTTGAGGCTTTCTCGGGCTATTTGTTAGTGCGCTTGAAGCTACGATTATAATTAAGTCGTTCTGGCTGATTTGCTAACTCACTACTTACTTTGCCTTGGTTTGCAGGCTATATTAATAGGAGACGGTAGACAGTTTGTTCAGAAAAAAACGGGGCAAGAAGAAAACGACGTCTCCTTGCACAGCAGTAACATCTGAAATGCCCGCATTGCCTCCGCAGATTAGGTGAGGACCTTCACATGGCTGTACCTACTGTGCAGTAGTAGTACATATACGGTATATGGATAGTGTGTGACACAAGGAGCGTGACTCAAAAAAATCCCACTTGCTCCACAATTGTCCGAGGATGTGTAATTACTAAACAAACTTTCTGAGCTCTCGCAATTGCGAGCCACTCAGGCAAACTGATCTTGCCGCACTAAGCACAAAAACAGCAGCTTGGTGACTCATTATTTACAGTCAACTGAAGTTTGAGAGTGCCTGAGCGCGCTGGAAAACTGCGCCATTAGTCCAAGGCTAACGCAGGTAACATCAATAAAGTCAAATTCTGCACGACCCAAGCTTCTTCGACTTTTAGCGTGAGTTGTCTTGAGAACTGACTGAGACATGGACGGGGGAAGAAAGTTGTAAAATGTGCCGAGCATTCACCTCCATTTGCCGCAGATATTCCACCTCATTTGAAAGCCCTTCCACTCAGCTTTGCGGACATACTTTCCATATGATAAGATGATTTTCTTGAGTCACGCTACTTATGGTAGCCCCTTCCTCCCCCCGGTATGTATAGGAACTCCTACTAACGTGGAGCAACGGACATTCCCAGACGGCTTAGCCAACCGCGGTGGTAGGGAAAAAGCCGTTGCCTGGATGGTCTCAGCAGCGTGCAAAGTGGCTTCATCTTTTAGGCATTGCTCGCACTCTCACCGAGGCAGGATGAGGCGCAGAAAAGAAGAATTTACGGCCTTGTTCTCCTTACGGAGCTGAGAGTACCATAGATATTTGGGCCAGCCAGCAGAACGTGGACATCATTTGCTGTTTTCCCCTCGATCTGGCCATTCATCACTGCGGATTTGGAAGAACAATAAGTTCTGTCATCTCCAACGATGTTGCCATTCTTGGGCAATGAGTGACTTCTTGGCTAATATTACATCAATATTGTCGGCTCCCCCCGCTGCCGCCTCCGCCGCGGGGCCCTTTTTTTTCTCCTTTTGTCAGTTTGGTTCCTCTACCCTCTTTTCCGCCGCTTCTTTCTCGCGCCCGTTGCGAAAGGTAAATGAACCTGGAGAGGAAGGAGGAGGCATCACCCTAAAAACGCACGTTGAACTCGGAGAGCGAGAGAGAAGGCAACGAACTGAGAGGCAGGAGCAGCATGGGCGACGGCAGCAGGGAGGAATGTACGTGCCCACTGATGGTGGCCATGACGGCGGAGGTGGTCTCCAACGAGGCAACCACCATATCTAGGCAGGGGGAAATAGATGAGGGACCGGAAAAAGTCGTGTCAAAATGTGACATCTCAAGTCCATGACGATGATAGTCATCTGCTCGCTGTAATTCTGCATCACTCCGGGAAGAAAACACCTGCCTTCCCAGCCTCTTTCACTCTCTGTTATTAGCGGTTGTCATCTCCATTAAAACAATACGTACATGCGCTTCTGCCACTGCTGCTGGCCTAGGCCTACTTATTCTTGGCGCAGGCTGCTGCAGCAACAACATGGTTTTGCTGCTGTTCCTGCTACGCCAATATGTGGCTGGCTCACTTCCAAACCGAGTGCAAGGAGGAAAAGAGCAACGACCGTGCATGCGATCGCCAGCCTAATTCTGGCAGCAGCAACAGCTATCATTCAATTTGGTGTTCGAGGCCATTTTCTTCTCTGCCAATTTGTCTGGTGCGATGCAAAAAAATCGCCAGGTATGAGAAGACGAAGCACTTTGCCAACAGAGGAAGACGAGTGACAAGTGTGTTTTACCCGTCGTCAGATAGCTGTCACATCCGGCGATGCATTCGCACAGTCAGTTGTTATTGCCGGGTCCAGCAGAGTCTCAGCGGCTCTCCGGCAATCGACGCGGACACTTTTGGCCGGAAACGCGACCGAGTTCGGGGGCCTCCCTGACTGCGTCTCTCTCACAGCAAGCTCCTAATTCGATGCCTTCCTCGCTGGCTGCGTTCCGTCGCATTAAGAAAACAATGGGCAGCTAATTCTGCTCCAAAAACCTGCTGCTTCACTTGTGGCTTCTACTGCAACGCCCCTGACTTTTCTAAAGGTGGAATAACACGATCGTTGAAACGGCGTTTTTCGCATCATTTTGTCAGACCTCACAACGTCGAACGTGACGCAACGGAAATGTCGAGCACGCCATAATTCTTTAGGGCTCCTCATTAGGACAGCAGCAATAATATGCGTATTTTATTCATGCCGAGATAACAAACAACTTCAGCATGGTAAAAAGAGAAACCACAATGCGTTGGCCATGTTCGTGGCAGTGCTGTTCAGGAGTCCTCAACCTGCTTAGCCGAGGAAAGTCCGACCACCTGGAAAGTCGACAGATCCAAGCTGAGCTACCGAAAGAGGCAGTGCGGAAGGGCTGGACGATCATCCAGACCTCGGGAGCCAGTCGACGATAGCATGACTAAGGACGTGAAAGGCATTTGGCGAAGCGAAGCGTCTATGGTGCCCTTGGAGCTTCCCCCCCCCCAACTTCCTGGGACTGTTGGATCAGGCCAGAATGATCCAACTGCTCCCAATGTAACTTTGTCGTTCCACTCACAAACAGGGGTTCTAGGTTCAGGCAACTCAGAATGGCTCCATTTTCCTTAAGACCTCAAGGGATGACAGCATTGGTGAGAGCAGCCAGGCAAACAATGCCACAAAACATGTTTCTGATGACTGCCATGATGCTTTCTCTGACCTTGAATCCTTGCTAGACATTGGCAGCCAAGGAGGGGACAAAAAGGCTAGTCCTAAAACTACCGAAACTGAAGTTTCTAGCCGTTGGTTGCCAAGTCAACAATGTAAAAGAAAAGAGCTCGTCCAGGAAAGATGCCAAAGCAGGATGCCATCAATAATTGTCTAATGGCTTTGACAAAGGAAGACAACAACAGGGAGATCGCATTAGGGAAAATACATTGCTGCGACCCAAATGTCATTCCCAGAGAATGACATTAGAAAGAGAAGAAACAAGGAGAACGCATATTCACATGTCAAGTAGCTTGAATGATTTCACCCTTAATGACTGAGGGTAACGTGACTTTGCACGAGTGGCTTTGCTCTGCATCGGCGCCAGCACTAAGAAAGTCAATACATGTTTGTGTCCACTAGTTTCAGCTGCAGACTGCAATAAACAATCCCAATACAAACAAACTGCACTACGACACACATCAAAGTTTATGGCGCAACTTGTGGCTATGCTGGACTTCACAGCCGTATTGGTCACTTAAGAGTTCATAAAAGATCTCATAGCCTTCCAGGAAGGAGCCTTATGCAAGACCTTAAATAGCCTTGAGGAAGATGTCTCCACCGCTCAAGACTTGCTCAGCACCCATGTAGATCCGGACTCGAGCGGTGGATCTTGTAGCCATGGCGAAGCTCAGAAACATGCCCGACTTTTTTTAAAAAGAAGAAAATGCATGAGAAGGTCTCTATCAAAACGGAGACGCCGCCAAATCTCAGGGAGTGATCCCATATGCTGGCAATACGTAGTGATGCAAGAAAAAAAGGAAAAATACACTTCATCTGGATCACATTTTGTCTGGCGAACTAGATGGAAGTGAAAAATCACCAGAAAGATATCGCAGAGCGACCTACATTTCGTTAAGAAGTTTATTGGGAGCATTATCGTCTCCAGTTTCATCAGCTCGACTTCGCCGGCAGCAGCCCGTAATAAATCCGATTCTTGTGGCATTATCCTGGAGGCATGACTGAGCTTCCGTCATACGACAATTTGGTTACGTCGATTCTTGAGACGTGGCAGAGATTTCAATTATGTGACCCCGCCTTCACTCATTCACTGAAAGCACTTGAATAACCATGGCTATATATGGAGTGTACCATTTATTCGGCAGGTGAGATTTTTCCCAAAAAGATCTGATTTTAATCTGTTGATACGTGGTCTCTCGGAGCTCGCGTGTTTTCTCAGATACACAAGCGATTAATCAAAGCAATTTAGTATTCTCTGACGTTAATTTTTTTGTCTCTTGATATAGAGAAGCAATAACAATTTTCACACGGTCTGCTTATTTTCTATCCCAAGCAGGAGTGGGTGGGTTTTTTTTGACAAATCCTGGGATACACTTGACAGACTATGGTCGTGCTGCATTGTCCGTACAATATGTGCCGGGCTGAAATTTCTCCAAAGTGAAGAATACATCCCCACCCCTTGTTTTTACTTTCTGGGCTGTTGCAGCCCCTGAGAGCCTAATAAATGATGAGACACGTGAACTGTATGAGGTCATTTAAGCAGTCTGCCGTGCTGTATACAGTAACTGGCAATAGCGGGTGAGCCGCAAAAGAGCGTCAAGTTGTAATGATGTCACTCCACCGAAGGCATTCCAGTGTACGTTTAGTCCTACGAATAAATAGGTCATGTTCCTCATAATGTGGTGATCGTTGCAAACTTCTCTCCCACTTGATGAGCGTTGCTTTCTCTTGAACTAAATTGTTCGGTCTCCAAGTGGCAAAAACCTCCTTTCCCAAATTGCCCTCTTATCGACTTTTTGACCCCATCTTATCACCTGTTCCAATTTGTCCTCGGCTGAAAAGGACGACCATTTAGGCGTGTTTATGGCATTCCCCTAATGACAAGTTTCGTGAGAAGGATCCCGTTTGAAGGCGTTCACCTGATACACCTCGAATAAGACGCAAATTGCACCAGTTCTGGCCAGGGAAGGCGGAATTTCTCTTCCATCAATCTGGCGTCGGTTGTTTGACGTCGCCTTCGGAGAAGCTTGTGTAAACTTACGTACGAACGTGTTGATGATACCGCTACCCGCATATTTACCGCGCACCATCCATACCATGCACGGGTGAGCTCATCCTCTACTGCGGACGCACCGAAGACACCTATGCATAGACTAGTCCACTCACTCCTTTACGCGCAGAAAACACCTATTTGCCTTCTTTTCCTTCTCTCTCTCCGTGTTATGTGATACGTAGGAGATAAACATTGAGGTACAGTTTGGGTGTGTGTGCGAGCGCCCAGTATAACTTGCACTGGATGTCCCGGGAGACTGAGGACATTCTCGGTGCTGCAGGTGCCCGAAGCAACGTCCTCAGGCTCACGGCACTCCCGGTATGTGTGGTCATCGTCGACGCCGTTGCCGTGGCAGGCGTCCTCGTCTTGGCTATCGCATGCCTTTGCATAAAGCTGCACGAAGAGGGAGAACATGCGAGGGGGGGGGGCGAGGAGGAGAAATGCTATTTGTTGCACGCTTGCATAATGTCTTTCGCAGGAAATCGTGAGACATACAAAATTCAATTCGCGGCGACAGTTTTGCATTGCCACTTCCTTGTCGTCAAAACTCAACATGCATCGTGCCGAAGAACTTGTTGCTAAACCTGAGTGAAGAGCGAAAACCGCTCTCTCTTCCTCTTTCGTCATACAAGTAGTGCATATCTCGTATATTCTCAAGCGGAAAAATTTTGTGCATGCCTTCCAAAATGCATAGAGATACAAAATCTACCACTCTTCAGAAGCTGATGCAACGAAATCCTTCTTGAATGCGTAAAGTGCTTCTCTACCCAGGTCCGGACTGATGCAGTTTCCGTCATGTCTCTTCCTCACAGGGGGGCTGGCAAAAAAGGAAGATGTCTTTCCCCACTTTTTTGTTCTTGCTTGCGCAATGGCAGAGGCAAGAAGAAATTTGATTCTCGAGTGGCCTCTTCAAGTCCCACGTAGGTGTACCAACAACAGGAAGAAGCTCATGAAGTGGCTGCTGGGCGACGTGTAATGGACGGTTGTTGCAAGAAAGTGAATTCTCACCCGCGATCCCCCTCATTAATTCGCAGGCGTCATTAAATGCGTTTCGCAGCACATTCGTGCCTTGTTTATTGCAGACTCTGAGTGAGGAGGAAGGAGTGCACGTCTGCGGTGGACTCCGTGTGGGTGCACAAGTGCTTCAATGTGAGCAAAAAGAAATTGATGGTAAAAGGGAGCTTTGGAGTTAGGAGATACACGAAAAAAAGAAGATCTACAGGGGCTGGCAGGGCTACGATTTGCACTTGTTTACGACGCATGCAGTGTGTGGGGGAAAAAAAAGTTCGCCTGTGTAAACGGGGCCTGAGTAATGGACCGTCTCATTCATTATTGAGAAGGAGAGAGAGTTTGAGATGCACTTTTGCAGTTACCAGTCTGTGTGAGCATATGCTCAAGTGGAGATCGACTTATAATACAAGAAGCCAGGAATGGATGTGCAATTTGCGCAAGCTTGATTTACAATTAGTGCGCGCAGGAATTTGCTCAGTCTGCGTAGCTACAATAACCGTGCACGGATGCACGGCATCGGGCAGTGCCTAAGATACGGCGCGCTGACACGTACGAGTGGTATGTGAAAGCACATATTTTGTGCGCCGCCGCAACAGGCGGTACCTGGGAGCCCAAAGGGAGAGGAAATATGCCAAGTCTGGTCTAGACAGGATTCCTTTCTCTGATCACGACAATTTGGCATGCCAAAATGTGGCAAGCCTGATTGACAGATAAGGGATACCCTCTCTTTCTCTCGCTCTCTTTCGACAACTGCTCGTCTGGAAGGGGTTCTGGGAATCGTCGCTGTGCAGATTGAGGTTAAAGGCCCCTGGATTGGACAATCGGTAGCTGCCACGTCATATTTCCCCTAACAAGAATGTAGTGGCTCAATGCACGAATTGCTGGTGCTGCAGGAATTCTCCCAGAAAAGACCGCCACCGTCACCCGCTAAATGCACTGCAGAGATGCCGCAAAGAGGAGGCGTATTCGCGTGAACAATTTCTCTTTTCTGGTGCACTCGGTAAGATCGAATTCTTCGTGCGTGTGTGCGACTGCATCTCGGACAAGAGTGCATTCTGCAACGCATTTTACTGCGCCATCAAATGCTCACGCCGCAGCCAATGGAGGAGGTTTTTTTTTTCATTTTGGGAGCACACACGATTCTGGAGTGACGAGAGGAGGCGAGAATCAAAGCTCCGTCTCGTGTCATACAATAAAAACCTTGGCCAAGGCCTTCATTCATTCATTCGGAACACGTCGGAACTGTTTCCTTTCTTCAATACGTTCTCTGTATCGCAGAACTGAAACCGCCTTAATACGCGTACCCCGCTTAAGAGAGATGTAGAAAAATGACATCCTCATTGTCGAATACCAAAAAAAGTTCTCACAGGCAGCAAAAAAAATAGGATAAAAAAATTTTCTCCAAGCAATGAGCAGCCTCACCCGTTGACAAAAGCGACCAAGCAGAACATTTCCCACAGGGTTTTTTTTTAGAAGTAGAGAGAGAGACCACCTGACTGTTGTAGTCGAGCATCGTCTTTTGTACAACCATGTTTGCCTTTGATTGGACAAGAAAGAGGAAGATTCTTACAATTGGAAACGCATTTAGGAACGATGACTGGAGAGAATGTCATAATCACTCCTTCCCCCCCAATCCGGAGTCATTCATTCCCCTCAAAAAAGCTTACGATTGCGTTGTTTTCTCCGAGATGACAACAGGCAGTTCATGCAGGTTGACTAACTGATCGGTCCTGGACCGGTGGAGGTGGAGAAACTCCTCTCGAGGTTCACAAAGTCTTTTCTGTGGTGGTTCGCACAATTTTCACGCAGCGAAGACGTCTGAAAGGAGCGCGGCTAAAGGATGGTCTCGCTTTTGTAGTGAACACGTTGATTTGCCCACAGCCTCCTCCTTATCTCGTGCCACATTTCCTGCATCTAATCTCCATCAGGAGAGGAGGCGTTACAACTACAGCACCGTCAGAATGGGGTAGAGCAGGGGGTGCGCCCAAGTCGCCTGTGGCTCGTTGTTCAGTGCAACTGGTGCGTTCATTAGCTCTCGACTTTATGTGCTGGGAACCAGCAACTTTGGTGGCAGTGGGCAACGACAGAGTCTACATGAGGTGGCGTGCCTTGCACTTGATGGCGGGGAAGAGGGTGCTGTGAGGGGGGTTCGCTCTTGTTTACGCGTGGGGAAATCAACTTTAGGCAGGACTAGTTCTAGTGTGCCGAAACTGCTAGAAATTTGAAACGTTCGGCAATGTGTGATAAAAATTCAGTCAATAGTGACTAATATTCGTGTAAACAACGTTTCCGTCCAAAGTGGAGGTGCTGCTCACAAGGACTTTCAAGTTATCGCCAAGTTTGGACGGCAGATTAGTGCGGGCTGATCAAATCAGATGCTCTTGCCTGAAAAACAGCATTCAAGTGGAGGGCCTCGTCAAAAATGGCCTCCTCCCATTTGAGATTGTTTGCCCTGCACAAAGAGTTGCTTGAAGGCCGAGTGAGCACCAACGACATCAGGGGCAAGAATGTGAAAAGCCAGCACGCAGGCTGCTGGACAACGTCGGGCAAAGTGCAGACAGACCTATTTGAAAGGATCGGCGCAGAATTTTGCAATATGTTGCTAGTACAAGCAGGCTTTCTTGCAGAACAGTTGATACAATCATCCATGAAGATGTTGGCCTAACTAAATGATGCACACATTGGATGCTGTGACTCTTGTCAGACAATGACAAAGCTGAACACTTGAAAATGGTGCGGCACTTCAATAAAGAGTTCTTCTTGGGCAAGGGCTGAGCCTTTCTCGAAAGTCTCATGATGATGGACAAAATGTTGGTCCTCTACTCCACTTCCACAAGCTAGCAAAGTAGCAGGCAGTGCCTCCACATTGACTCCAATCTACCCAGGAAAGCTAAGGTAGTTGCCAGCAGCGAAGAAGTTCTGCTTGTTGCATTTTTTGGCTTTTAAGGCATGATTTACTAGCACTACGTGCCGAAATTGCAAACCGTCAACTCAGACTGTAATGTTGAAGTCCTGAAGGGATTTCCTTGACATTTTGGGCAGAAGCGACCAGAGAAAGTGCACAACAGGTATCTCTTGCACCAGGACAATGCCTGTCCACATGTCAGCACCAAGACAATGGAGTTCATGGCCCAAAAAAACATTCAATTCCTTCCTCATGCTCCATACAGTCTGGATCTAGCTTTGGCGAACTTTTGCCTGTTAAAAAGAGTGCTCTCTGAGAGTTGTTTTCAAACGGAGCAAGAGTTTCAAGCAGTTGTGCAGGGGTACTTGGCAGACTTCACCAAGGAGGGCATGTACTACATCATAGAAGACTGGGTTGCCAAAATGGACAAGTGCATCAAAGTGGCTAGAGATTACGTAGAAAAATGATTTAGTGAATTTCTTACACTAACCTTTCATTAAAGTATTATGACCGCAGTCCTGTCCATAGCTTATTTCCCCACGTAGATGTGCTCAACGCCATGTGTTGTTCTGTCTGACCGTCCATCCGTCTGTCCATCGGTGCCCGCATTTGGACGGATGTTCGTGCTACATAAATATATGCAATGCAGTCTCCGCTGGCTGCAGCCGTCACCATCTGGTACGAACTAAACTGCACAGAGGCATGCAAAAAGGGGTTCATTTGTGGATTAGCAGAAAATTCTTTTTCCCAGCGGTTTTCCGTTCGTTTATCTCCGGTCGTAACAGTAAAGATAATCCTTAAGTAGTGTCACAAATTAGCTCTCCGAACAGCAGTGGCGGCGGCCAAAAAGAATCGATGCCACCCACCAGCCAGTGGTCTCGCTTGCTTCCTACCCTTTCGACTTACCGCTCGTTCTGTAAACTGCAGTGATACATTTGTTTTAAACAGTCTGGTACCTCTTGTGGTCGTGTCTTCCAATATGTGACTGCGGTGCAAGTGCACATATATTTGCACTGGTTTCTTGCTTCAAGGCTTGAGTCTGTGGGTTTTTTTTAAGGCAATGAGTAAATAGTGGATACACGGCGAAAAATGAGGTGTCCGTGTAGCAGGAGAAAAGATCCCCCCCCCTTTTTTTTTTACTCACATGGTGACTCTGTCTTCGTCAATGTAGGACAAAGTTGGCAAGAAGGTACTTTGTCTAGCACTTTTGGCAGGAAATTCCTCATCCGAGTAATTTTAATCCTATTTGGAGCCCCTGCTGTCACCGCTTGCTCCCCGAGAAGATGTACCGTATGCCAGCGATAAAAGAGATCTCTCCAAGGTATTCATGTCCTCCAGAGTCCTCTTTTTCTCTTTCTCCAAAAAGTGGGCCCAGGAGCAGCAGCAGCAGCAGCCGCCGCCGCAGCCGTAGCGTCAGCCGCAGTCGCAGACGCCAGGTTGAATGAACGAATGGATCTTTGTTGCACATGCGAAAAATATTTGCAGCCGGATCCCAGCGACGTCGTCCAGTTTTGCCATCCGTCCCACCCTCAAGAAGAACGTAATAGTAGTGTGTGGGCTACCACGTAACGTATGTAGTCCGCGCACCTTTTGCGCTGGCGCATGTGATCGCGCCTGAGCCCGCGGACTTCAAGAGGTTATTGATCTCTGCGAAGCTGCAGGAAACACCTCCGGCGCTGCTGCTGCTGCGCAAAGTCACTGCTCACTTTTGGTGCAGCTGCCTAGAAAAAGCTAGGGGAAGATGCTGTTGCCAAGTCACCTGTATTTGGCGGGAAACGATTTGCGACGAGTCCATTGGCCCCTCCAGATTACTCTCGCCAGGCCATTGGATGAAGAAGGAGCGCAATGACTTTAAACCGTTCGACGACGACGGCGACGAAGTCTTCGCCGACGTGGGGAATGCACGCGTGAGCGCGCAACTATGCACAGGTGAAGAACAGAGCGCGGGCTCACACACGCACCCTCGGTGGTTCACGGCCGTTCAAGCACCAAGCCTACGGAATCCACCTGAGGCGGCGACGGCCAGAAACAACAGGCGGATTTTTTGGCGGGAACGAACTTCTCCTTCTTGGAAGGAGGCAATGAACCCGTCGGCAGGCAACACATGCCGGGAGCTGCAGCAGAACGACTGCGTCACTCGGCGAGCGTATGGACACGACCGACTGACGCTGGCAGCATCAAAAGTACAATGAAATCAGCAGCCAGCAGGCTCATGCATTGGCGGCGTCAGTAATCAAGGCATAATTAGGGCAAGGTAACCGAGGGAAAGAAGGAAGGAGGGAAAGAAGGAAAAAGGTCTTTCCGCATGAGACCAGAATTCCACCTACTGACGGAGTTACGAAAATAGACCGGAGGGATGAAAAAAAAAAGCTTGAGCGAGGCCGACGTCTCGGATTTCGTATTCATTGCGTCGTCGCGACCGTAAATCAAGACAAAGTGTCTTGATTTGCAATGGATTAATGAGAAATGCATTTTCTGCCCTCCTTCGCCAAAATTCCTGTCCCGCATTCCTCCTCCTGCATTCAGTTAAGCCTAGAAGAGGAGATGTTCAATGTGCGACGAAAGCCAAGGGGCATTTGGCGAGGCTGTTCCAGACCTCACTTCTGTCGGTTGCACGTTGTGGCAAGTGCGTATTCATGTCGTCGGAGCAGCTCCTGCGAGATGTGGAGCGGAGGTACAAGGCTACCACTCCACTCCTGATAGCTGTGGTAAGACATATCCGTCCAAATGGGGAGACTGAGTGGAGTGCAGAATTGCCAGACGGGAAGTTATTGACCTCCCCTCCCCTCCCAGTAAGCGCAAACTATCCACCCTGGGACAAGTGAGGAGATTAAATGGGATTGTACAGCACGAGGGAATGCATGCAGCGGTGGGATTGGTGGAGGCGAAACTTTTCTCGAATCATCATGACATGACACACGCGAAACCATTTCCCGAAAGTGCAACAGCAGAGCAGTAGTACAGACGACGACGTACGCAGCAGATATTTGCACTAGTAGAGACTTCAGAGCCAAGTGTACAGTGAAGAAGAGGTTGTTGACTGAACTCGTAGGCTTTCTCGCCAATTCTTTCTTCTTCTTGGAGGGGGGGAGGGAGTTTTTGCAAAGTCTGGCTGACATAAATGAAGAATCATGGTCGCTTCTGCTTGTCAGTTTAGCCAAGAAGCACCAACAGTCGTGTCATTACAACGTTACTGTCAACCCCGTCAATGCAGCTGTCCGGGCCCATTTATCCCTTGGAGATTACTCCAGGGAATTCTTGTGCTATGCGTGCAAAATTCCTGTGGGTGAGTGAGTAGAGAGAGGGGTCACGGACCTTCCAAAAGAGTATCTGCGTTGCCAGAGGAATTTACTGCCTCGTGACTCGTTCCAGTCGCCTCCTCTGAATCAACATAGCAATGGAAGTAGTGGGGGAAATCTTCCCTGTTCCCGAAGGATTTCTCAACTTTGGGGTGACGACGTTACCCAAACTCAGAAGACAAATCACTTGATACTGAAGGGGTAATAAATTTGCAAATTAATCGCTACCACGTCTCCTGTTCCCTTCAAGAAGGGTAGTGTGCAAATATGTACCACTGCAGACAACAAAGCGTCCCCTTTCTTCGTCTCTCTTGGGGCCGGGGGGGGGGGGGGGGGGGGGGGG
>JAAUXU010069162.1_pt1 | contig 12970 bp, 12 predicted proteins | sample 7278151 | NCBI WGS metagenome assembly JAAUXU01 (sample SAMN14350113, study PRJNA611818) | marine sediment metagenome | isolation source: surface marine sediment (1.8m) | place: French Polynesia: Moorea | collected 2018-08 | reverse complement strand
TGAACACTTTTTCCTGCTGCTGTAACTTCCTTAATGTTGCAGCTACATGAACTGTATTTACATTGCTGGAAAGCTTAAAGTCTCAGCAGTTGAACTTATTACACTCATTTTCAGATAAATTGCATATAAAAGGCAGTGCTGGCCATTTTGTCAATGCAGTTAACTTGTCTACTGTACAAAATAGAATCATGCAAAGCTCTATTAGTATCGAAGCTACACAAACCATACTGACATCATTGGAAAGCGTGAAACCTTTGCAGTTGAACTTTTCACTTTACTTTCGATGAAACTGCACATTAAAGGCAGCACTGGCAATTAAGCAAAAAAAATTACTGCATACGCTCACTTCTCCACTACAGAGCTGGTGTTCAAATACTTTTGGAGGCAAGTGTAAGTCGAGCGAGAGATGAGGACAACGACGCATTCTCAAATCCTAGTTTTACCATCAGAGTCATGATCAGGGATATTCTGCGCAATAAGTTGGCGCTGGAACTAGTTGACAGTCCTTTCTGAGAGAGACAAAAATGGATTGTTGGATTCAAGTACCTGATTCGGAACACACAGGTACTTCCCCCATACTCGACTCAACTTCTTGAACTTTGACGGACTGCAATAGTCGTCGATTATCCCTTGCTGCTTCTAACCATGTTCCCAGACGTCTTTCTAAAATTGTGCACTCCTAGGGGGAACCACTTGAAAATCGATCTTGCTCAGAGCTGTTAGTCAGTATCGAATTCAAAATTTTGTTCGCAAATATCAGTGCTGGGGTAAAGTCAAGTTTGACTCGAGTAGAACTCGATTTATACTATAACCTGATTCGCATTTGACTTTTTACTTTGTCACTGCTGGAAGCGTTCTCAAACAAAGGGCACGTCCGAGTGCTTCCCATGCTTGTGTACAGACCTTTCTTGCGTTAAGTGACTCATATTTGACTCTGCCAGACCCGCATTCGACTCCGCCGTACTCATATTCGAATCTGGCTGACTCAATCCAGCCCCAATGAACGTGTTTTCAAAGTTATGTAAGGCACTTTATTACAACACCTTAGGTATTCTGAGTACGTTGAGTGCGCAAACAGCCATTTCGATGCACGCAAAATTCGTCTCCACCCCCACCCCCAGCCCAATGTTATTACAAAAGTGTTCATTTATCCTCTTTGTTGGGGCCAATTCTTGTCCTTCGGAGGCACACGTAGGTTTTCGCCGAGAATCCCCAAGGTCTCCCTATGACTCTTTATGTTGAATCACATGTTTGGAATGTGAATAATCACATGTTTGATTACGCAACTCTACTTTTTTCGATTGCCTGCACAACACTCCTGACTGATGGAGAAGACCCAAGTCAAGAGTAAGCTGAGATCAAGAGAAAAAACTTTTTAATTTCAAAGCGAGCTCATGTCGGACACTTCCGCTCAGGACAAGTGCAAGTACTACATCCTGCACAGATACAGAGTGTGCAAAGAAAGTCCACTCATTTCACAGTTAACAGACTTTCCCAGCTGTCGCAGTGGTGACAAACTCATCTCGCTGCTTTTGAAACAGTTACATTGGAAATGCTGAAAATAAGATTCAGCCCAGTTCAGCACAAATACGATAACATCAAATAAAAGCTTTTACTTGAGCTCTTTCATGCTGAAGGCCGACTGCAATGGTCAGAGGCAAGAAGCGTCTGTTGATGAGAATCGGAAATGAAGAACGTGGCCAACGGAAAGTGTCTCATTTGAAAGGTCCTCCATTACCATTGACCTTTCCAGACGTGCTTTCCATGGTGTCTCCTGCGCAGCCCTGAAATCCTGTTTCTCATGGTACACATTGAACACACCTACGCACTCACATTTACAAGAGAAATCCCGCAAAAGCAACATTTTTTTTAGGTTCAGACGTGTGCGCAAACAATACTTTGTTAGTTCAGAGCCGCTTATTGCCCTAGCACACACGCATTCGCGTTGCCTCCGCATCTCATGCCTATGGAAACGCAACAAAAAAATACCTTAACAGCTTCCAAAGTCCGCACGTAGTCGAGGACGAAGAAGAAAAAGTGAGCGCGTGTCCTCTCCAGTACAGGGTGACCCAGAAGCGTCCGGACGCCTTTTAGCTCACCCTCCCAAGGTCTCAGCCGCCCCCCCCCCCCCCGTCCATTGTGAAGAGGAAGGTTGGGGTCGAGACCGACCACACTGCCAATCAGGCGCAAAGCAGCTGTTCGCCACTTTCGTGGAGCTGTCCGAGCATGTCCAAGGCGTCCCTGGATTAGCCCGTGTCTGTTCATGAGACTCGTGGGCCACCCTGTCATAACCTCATCATGGGGTTGTAGCCCGCGTAATCCAGGCCCTGTAAGCACTTCGTGTCTGGCTACTTCGTTATCTCCGCGCAAGTTCAGCGGCCCCCACCTAATGCTGGGTGAGTGAGGCCCATTTTTATCATTCTCCGAAGAGCTGCACTGCAGCAATAATCAGGAAGATAAAGCTCAGATTGGCATATAGGAGAGAGAGAAGACGAAGAAGAAAAATCAGAATTTTTCTTTCAAATAGTGTCTTAGGAGAAGAGCACGATGGAGGCGTTGGCTGACAGGAGGAAGACGGCCGGGTTCTTCAGGCAACTCAGAGCCACCTTGGTCAGAAATCTCATCAGGAAGAAGAGGAACGTCAGGCACACACTCAGGGTAAGAAAAGGAGAATCTGTTCAAGCACCCACAGGGAGTAGAGAGCGCGATTTTTAGGTGAAAGTCAAAATGACCTTTCCGTGCTGATAAAGTAAGGCTGAAATATTCTTATTTTAGGCAAGAATTTCTGCAAATGCAGCGCAAACGAAGTCAAATGCTCGCAAAAGTAGAATGGGAAGACGCTGTTTCTTGCAATCAATGGTGTGCAGCGAGATTGCGCGATGTCCCAAATTCACCGATGTCGCGATATTCGGCATATAGAGACCAAACATTCGATACCCATTGAATTCATTCATTGATATTTAGCTCATATTTCAAAGACGGTTGGTATTGGTTCCAGCATCTACAGGGCAGACGAGGGGGCAGAAAATGCCGCCGAAATTTCAAGGGCAAGACCTACCCACGGGTAGTTTCTGTACGAATATCGTCCAAATGCGATATAGCCAAGCATAATTCTTTGCGCATCCGGCGATCTTCGTGTGTGTGGATCGCACAGGCTTAGTGTGCAGTGCAAAAATGTAGTTCTGAGTCAGGTACATTGGAAAAAGAATAGTTCCTTCCTCACTCACTCCACGGATTTTCAAACAGCCTCGACTTCGTGAGCACCCTGGCAACAGCCTCAGCTCTTCATTTGTAACTTATCACTGGCAGTTTTGTTTTGTTTTTGCTCGTGACAACGTGCTCAAACTGTCAAAAGGGTGGCAAAATGTGTCGAACCATATTTTATTCTTCCGCCCTAAGATGGCCCAAACATTTAAGGAATCATGTTTTGTCAGGTTAGAGCCTAAAATGCCGCCCCCCTAATAACAAGCATGAGGGAAGCGTCGCTGCACCCTCCAGTTCAGAGATGCTCGATGTGTATGCAGGGAGAATATTGATCAACTACATGCAGTCGTGCGTCACAAATCAGAGAGGTGGAGAAATTCTGCAAAAATTCCCTGCAATCAGAAGATTCCTGGCCTGAAAAATGCTATGCAAATTTCTTCTTCCTCCAGGAGATATTCGTTCCCATCTATTTCCTGGCAATTGTCCTTTTGCTCAAGATCTTCATCCCGGAGCCCTACTTTCCAGAGGTCACTGAGCCAGAAGTATGATTGAGTTCACTACAGCGGTTAACCAGTGAAAATATGTTATGTTTTCTTGCCAAGGGCATTGCCTCAGTGTTCAGCGCCAGCCCCTTCGACTTCACCGGCCGCAAGACCATCCACGTCATCCCCGACACGGAAGACGTCAGGGACTTCTTAGGACTGGTCGAACAGAATGAGCTCTTCCAGGTTGGAACTTCTTTCCTCCCTTCTCTTCAATGGACTTTTTAATAAGTGTACATGAGGACCTCAGCAATCAGCGGGTCATTGTTTGACAGGAAATAGGTCTGAACCTGGTCTTCTTGGAGGATGAAGCAGCCTTGGAAAGCCTCTTTAATGAAGACCCAGCTAACATCTACTGCGCGATGATCTTCGAAGGGGAGGACTCGCCGACGGCCAGGGTGAGCGGACTGAGTTCCGAGAGGAAAAAACACAAGGACGAAAGCTCACAAAGGAAAGTGCTCGAAAATTGTTCCCTCTTCAGCTCAACTACAGGATTCGCTTCACGTCTGACAATGGCTCGTACGTGCTACCGCCAGGCAACGACCTCACGGCAGCCAAGACCACGTGCAGAGGTGAGCGAGCGGCGACTGCGGCGCTGAGTAGGGTGGAGCACAAACGGAACGCGTGCGACGTCGGCAAGACCCGCAGGGAGCACCAGTGGTGGGCGACATAAGTCAGGGTCCCTCTGCGGGGGGAGCTGCGACACTTGTCTCCCCGAAAAATTTGGCCAGGTGGTGGAAGCTGCTTAACCCTCTAGAGGAGAGTTTCGCACGTTCTGCTCCACCCTGTATTGACACTGACAGCATGTGACACTACGAACTACATAGTTTATAAGCCTAATGTTGTTTGGTTGGGGGCTGCTTGCTGCTGTGTACTGAACTGTGCGTGAAAGAGACAGAAAGAGAGAGATGACAACACGACGTGGGCTGTGTCAAAAAAAAAGTAAAAATAACATTCTTTGTACAGTTCTCTGGAGAAATAGAGAAACACCGCTTCAACGCTGAAATATAACATTGGAATAGCCAATATTTTATGTTCAATGGAACTCGGCTCGATTACGTAAATTCGCGAGAATGCGGAAAGTCACTCTTCCGGAAAGCTCCTACGCGATAGTCTGGACCTTGAACAAGGCGCAAAAGCAGCACTGACTTCTTCTGCGGGCGCTGTTTCAAAAATAATAGTAATAATAACTATAACAGCTGATGCTACTCCATTCCAGAGGCCAGCGACGAAGAGTATGAGGAGGTCGTAGCTGAGGATCGGAGAAAGAGGGGCGCTATGGGCCCATTTGAGGCCCTCAATAGGTTGCCCAAGTTCGCCAGGCAAAGGCAAAAAACCTCTAGAGACAGGTGAGCGAATGAATGAGCAGGTGGTATTTTGATATCCCCACGCTAAAGCTAACCCACCGACGTACTCTACCTACGCCTTCAGCTCCGCCAGCTTGTCCGAAGTGTTTCGGCCTTCCTTCAACTGCCCCGTCACCAGCTACTACTGGTCCGGCTTCGCCACCATTCAGGCCATCGTCGAGCACGAGTGGATCCGCTGGAAGGAGCCCGCTCACGTCCTGCCTAACGTCGCCCTGCAGATACTTCCAAAGGCCTCAACCACGAGCTGTAAGTGGTAAAGTTACGAGAGGTGTTAATGACCCCATTACCAGGTCTTTACAATACTGCAGTACACGTACTTACAGACCAAAAACGGTGCCATATCCGATGCTGCAACTAACGTGTTCTTGCAATGTCAATATTTCTGCAATCAGTACATTGCTTTTGAACTGCCACTTCGGAATTGTTTCCATCAAAACTTTGACGAGTGCACAAAGAAAGGTACCTTTTTATGATCTCGTCACACTTTGTGAAAACCTGTCTTAAATCTCGTCAAATTTTCGTCATATTCGTGCACTTTTTGAAGTTCTGGTGAATAAATGTCTTTGAAAAGTGGCAGTGAACTTGTACTGCAAGTCCTTTTTCTGCGAGGTACTGATTTTGGACTGCAAGTATATCTTACGAAACGCAACAAGTTCAGTACTGCAGCACTTTAAAACTGGACCGTTCCATACACTGCTCGTTACCCAGGTTGTGTCCTGCAAACAGGAAAATACAGAACCAGAGATAAAGTAGAAGAAGCGATCAAGACGGTCCTGTTAGTTCTTGGTGAAGTCAAACATGTGGATGATTTCTTTTTCGTGAGCAGCCAACGCCGTCGTGCTTCGCTCCATCATACCCCTGTACTTGGTCATCTCTCTGAGTCAATTCATCACGCCCATGTTGATGGTCGTCGTCGACGAGAAGGAGAAGAAGATCAAGGAGAGCATGAAGATGGTGGGGCTCAGGGACTCCGTCTTCTGGTAAGCGCTCCTCTCGCCGTCTTGGCCTCCTGTGCAAAAGATGCTTGAGGCACTTTTTACCTCCTCCAGGACGTCCTGGTTCATCGTGTACAGCGTGATGGTGCTCGTGATCTCCGTGGCGACCTCGCTTCTCTCCTACTACGTCCTCATCCCCAGCGCACAGTTCATTATCCTGTTCGTCATCATCGTCGAGTACGGATTCACCATCATCATGTTCGCGTTCATGCTCACCTCTCTCTTCAGCAGAGCCAAGGTAGGAGTTCAGTACTCATGTTATATCTATACTTGTTATATCTATACAGTCCATAGTGTATTATACTATAGCGTCGGGTGTCCAAGAATTTCCTACCTTGGTACAGTCCATGGTGTAAGTAATTCCCGCGGGGGAAAACTGCATGCGTACGCAAACTCAAAGCCTGGAGTTTGAGTTTCAGCGTGAAATCGCTCGTTCAGACTCTGAGACAGATGACTGAGTACATAAGTCAACTTTGCGGCTGCCAATTTTGAAGTCAGAGCGCTCAAAATGTGGCCACCGCTAGAGGGCGCCACGCAACTGGGACGGAATTTTTCACCGTTTTAGGTGTGCTTTACACGAACTTGGCTGAAACTTTGTAGGCACATTTTGAGCGCCCTAGCATCAAAAGTACAGTCGCTAATATCAAACAACATTTCCTAAAGAAACAGCCATTTTTTTGGGTGAACATTAAACTGCGCTGCTTGTCAAATTTTATGAAAGAAATGTTAAAACCCATTCACTTATGAATGTTTCAAGCAGGAAGAATGGATTATTGTGCTGCTGCAAAAGCAGAGTCTGTGTTGTTGCACTCGCCAAATGCTGTCTTTTCCCAAAAGTCACTATGCTGAAAGTGCCGTCAAATCAGCGATATTGACATTCGGACCCAAAGCTTGGGCAAAATGCACTCACCACTATTATAGCCCAAGGCAGAACATAGCAACAAAGTGACCTAAAGGATTCAGACATTGTTGTGCACCGCATATGCTCAGGAGAAGCCACTCATTGGCATGTTGCTTGATGTGTCAAGCGGCCAATCTACTATCTCCCAACCCCTATGTACAAGAACAGCCCCTTCTTTGTGTGTGACCGCGGCTGGTTTCGCGGCCGATTTGGTCATTTTACTGGTGTTTTAAGTTCGCGCGCGGCCGATTTTGGTCACGTTGGTGCGAAAAACGGCCGATTCTTGCACCTTTGTGCGGGGCGCGTGTTGAGCGCGAAGCGCGTGTTCGGTTCGGTTAGGATTTGGTGGCTGATTTTCATCACTTTATTTTTTTGCTAATATTCCTACCCAACGAAGTGGGTAAGCAGCGCGAAGCGCTGATATGTTACTACAGTGGAACACGCTTATAACGATCATGTTGCGACCAAAGAATTCGATCGTTTTGTCCGTGTGACCGCGCCAACCGTGATGCAGCAAAACACTCGTAAAAACATAGGGACAGGACCTCTTGACCGACCGTTATATCCGATGACTACTATAAGCTTGTTCTACTGTTCGACCGTTCATTACCTCCGAATGGATGACCTGTTATGACCCCCAAACTTGATGAAAGCTCCAAAGGTTGCTATTTTGCAGGTATTTTTAGTAGTTTTCCGTCGTTCTGCTTAAGGAGAAGAAAACTTTGATCTAGAGCAGTGGACTGCCAATGTATCCCATGCCCCAAAAATAGCTTCAGTGCCCAAAAATGCTTGCAACTACAGGAGTAAGTAGAAATTTCATCAATACACCCATATGGCCGCACACGGAAGCCCTACACACAGAGGCAGACTTTACGGGTATGCATGGACTGATCAGGTTTTTATCTATCTTTCCTAGTACTCATAATCCTGTTGCTTTTGAAGTTGTGCGTAAGCATTCGGGTACTCATCCCTATTTTCGAGACATTGGATACAGCATTGATGCCGGGTTTGAAGAGCTCGTCAATCTCTTGCTTTCATCTACTTCATTTTATCAAAAGGCAGACACGCGAATGATGCAACCCTAAGAAATCAATAATATTCCTCTAAGCCACTGTTGCTACAAGAAGTGTTAGAGAGGATTTAAATCGGATATGAGTCTGAATCGAACCAAAACACAACTTGGATTTGATGTTGACTCAAACTGGGTAAACTCAGGAAGGATTAGGATTTGATGTTGATGACTTAAATCATTGATCGAGTAAAAAGCATATTTCACACACTGGACAGCATTAGTAACGCCTATATGACAGATTAGCAGATCCGACCCGCTTCGCTGGTGATTCCAATGAAGCCCCCAACTATAAAGTCACTGCCTGTTCAATCTGTGTCTCTGTAGTCCCCGCCTCTGTAGTCCGTGCCTCTGTAGTCCCTCCCCTGTGTGGTCCCCGCCTCTGTGGTCCGCCTCTGTGGTCCCCGCCTCTATAGTCCTAATATATATATATTGAACTTCTATTGTCTGGCAAAGGTGGGTCAATGCTGAAGTCATTTAAAGTTGCTTCTAAATGCAGCATTGAAGCAGGGGTGACACCAATGTGACCCCCTGTCCTGAAGAAGAACTCTTTTGCTGTGACACTATCATGTGGAAAGGTATTCTCCTCAGATCAGACACTGACTTTTCAAGGTTGAAAGACATGTAGTTTGAAGAAGTGAGTGGTTGCTTTCCTGAAAGGTCTCGTTGAATCTTTTCCATTCCGAAAAATAATGAATGGTATGACAGTAGAGTCCGTCAGCCCAATCAGTCTGACCTGTTCATTTTCAATCCTTTTTTTCTCCCCGAGGATACTGCTAGGACCACTTGTAAGCATCAATGGCCTGTTAAATTGGTCACATGACCAAGTCTTCCTGAGAAATATGTCACATCTTCTTCTGCAATTTCAATCTCTCCAGGCACTGATGAAGTAATTTAAGTGAGTTTAAAAGCAATTCATAACCTCAAACAACATTTCATAACCTTTCAAAATTGTGGTAAGTCAAATGTGTACTCAGACTTGTGGTCAGCAGTAGAAATGACACAACTTAGTTTTGTTTCCACGTCTGTAGGTGGCCAGAAACTGAATTTAAGCGAGTTTATAACCTTTAGTAGCATTTTGTAACTTAATAAATAGTGATTTCCCTAATATGCACCTAGACTTGCATTCAGCAGTGGAAATGACACAGCTTTGCTTTGCTTCCATCTCTCTAAGTGCCAAGGAACTGATTTTAAGTGAGTTCAGTACCTTTACTTATGACATTCCCCTAACAGAATGTGTCTGCGCAAAGTGTGGCCCAAGATTTGAACACAACATTGATACTAGGGGTGTGTGTGTCTTCTTGTCATGACTGCACTGTATGTGCAACATTGGTGGTTCTAAATGAGTCAATCACATTTAATATTAAATTGTTCATGACTCCTTCAGAAATAGTCATTTCACAAAGCCACACGCATACCTGCATGCAACACTTGTTTGTTTGTTAAAGGGGTCTCTCGAGGGGAATGAATGTCCCAACGAGAGAAGGGGAGTAACCCTGGGTTGGGTCTTTTCCTTCCCCAGTTTGTGGCAAACATCTGAGTGCTTAATGGACATTTATGCCTGGCGTGGCGAGTTCACCAGTGAACTTAACTTGCTCTGCCCTCCTTTCCATGGCCTTGCCAATGAGGTCCACTTTCGTGAGCCTGACAAGTCCGTATAGGTCAAGAGGTGCATGCAACACTTATAGGATTACAACTTTTATCTAAAAAACTTTTTGCTCAGATCTGAAACTCCAATAACTATCAATTAATTATATATTTCATTATGTTATAAAACTTTCTAAATACTAGTCATAATTAAAAATCAACCCACCTCCTCCTCATTAAAAAATACTACACTTTTTTGCAATAAACATCTCTGTGCAGTGTACAGGGAAGGTTATACTCCCCCTTCTAAAAAGGGGCATTGGGGGGAGCGCTATGCTCATGTCTGCATGAGCTACAGGGACTGACTATAGAGCTGCAGCCCTCACACAATACTTGAGTGTCGTTTGACTTCTTGTGTGCGTCACCCGGTAGAAGAATCTGACTAAACCTGAACAGAGAAACCTACTTTGAACAGGAAGTGCGATCAGACGTCCTGCACGATGTAGGCTTAAGACACAGAAACGACCGGACTTAGAAAGGAAATTTGAATGCGGACATTAATGTCTTGACAAAGAACCGTAGCACTCTTGTCAAAAACCTCGACATGGGCAAACTTTCCCTGCTTCCTGGAAAGTTTACTGCTTAAAATACCCTTGATATACAGTGCCAGCGCGAAAAGCAACCGCAACTATTTAATTTTCCAACTACCGATGCGGTTTCTTTGGTAGAGCGTTTTCAGTTTGAGAACAGTTGCTAAAGTCATGGCAGCACTGTGGTCATGGCAGCACTGTAGTCATAGCACCATTGTACCCATATCAGCATTGCAGTCATAGCAGCATTGTAGTCATAGCAGCACTGTTGTAAAGGCAGTACCGTTGTAAAGGCTGTATCACAGTTCTGTGGCAATTGCACTACATCAGTAATGGCAGTAGGTTAGTGATGGCAGTACATTAGTAATGGCAGTACCATAGTGGCAGGACTGAAGTTGGGGATAATATTTTTGAGCCACCAAGTTCAGTTGTTCAGTCACCAACTTTAGTACTTTAGTCACCAACTTCAGTACTTCAGTCACCAAGCTTCACTCTCCAAAGTCGACACTTCCATCACATGAGGAAATTTTTTTCCCACAAACCCTGATCACCAAAGAAACCAATCCATGTCACAAAATAATTCATGTGAGTCACCTAAAGTCAGTCAAACCTTGTATTGAGGCCCCAGCGTGAAGTGGCAGCCTCAGTGTTAAGCAGCAGTATTGAAGTGATGAGATTGCATTAATGTGAAACAGGGTCCACTGCACTTGTCCAGCTCTACATTGATGCCGCTGTCATTTTTGCTTGGTTTGAACAAACGAAACCCTGGCAGAATGATGTGTGCGGAGTTCATGCCGAGTACGCATGAACTCAGGTTAAGTTAATTTTCCTGCCAACTTCATATGCATTGCCGAATGAGATAGTTGTTATCTTAATTCCGTGGTACATAACAGCTGACAACAAGATCAGCACCCCAGTTCACTTGTTCTACAGATCTATGTCATCCATCAGACCTCAAATCTTTGTTGATAGGCTCTAACACTGATTCATCCATCACATGAAATTCATATCAAAGTCATATGAGTCTCAAATTTATGTTAATTGGTCCTAAGACAGATGCACCCCTCATTCATATGAATTTGACAAAAATTTTGAGGTAACAGAAAATTTTCTTTGGTGACTGAAATCCTGAAACATTTTCGTGGTGACGGAAGTTACGTGGCTGAATGAGTTTTTGTTGTGACGTGCGTATTTGCACTGGTGACGAAAGTATCATCAGCCTTGGTGATCTCTAAAATGGAGCCCCATTAGTAATGGCAGTATCGTAACAATGACAGTACTTTAGCTTTCGTTCCATTTTGCTGCGGCTCTGTTAAATCGAACCCAAATGCATGTATTGAGGGTCCTTTCACAGGCGGTCAGGTTGGAGAATTGTTTTATTAATGAAAGGACGGGAAGCAATTCTTTCACCTGTCTCACAGCAAGAGACTCCGTGTGGAGTGCAGAAACTTTCCGGAAAGTTCACAGAAGCTGCTCCTCGTTGTTGTGAGCTCAGAAATGAGCATTTTCTTACCACTGGAGTGGAGGATTGAGCATGCTCATTTTTTTTCCCTGGACGAGCATGTGCGTGAGCGTGTTTAAAAAAATAATGGGCGCATAACTGTCTGATACAGTGGACTCTCCATAGTACGCATGAGGATCCATCTGGTCGGTGTTCACTGCACTGAGAGGTCCTCCTCATAGAGAGTGACTTACGTTGTAAGAAATGTTGTCTCAAGCCCATACGGAGAGGTTCACTGCATGGCGAACACGCTTTATTGAGAGTCCACTGTAATGGCATTGCGGTACTGCCCTACACAGTACGCGTGGTTGCTGTTGGAGGGGGGGGGCGGCTGAGTCGAGGCCACCGCCAGGACCCTGCACTGCATTGGAGCATGACCTCGTTGTTGACCTCTCTTCTAGTGGATCGAGGCTGCGTCTTTGGACGGCAACCGCAGTCGTTGTCAGGGTGAACGGGATTGATAGCGGAGACCTATTTTTGTCTCTACGCAGAAAGAGGCTTAAGCCGGAGGTACACAATTTTTCTCGCCTGACAAACGCGACATCCGTGGGGGAAAATTTCCGCCAACCTCGAAGAAATTTTAGAAAGTCAGGGCCCAATTTTTCTCAATTTTGTGTAAACTTCTCGTTTCAGTCACAGTCAGGCCAAAGGTACTTGAAATGTGAGGAATCACTAGTGTTCTCCACATCTTAGCAGCTGCTGGTAACAAAAAGTTTTTGCTCAGTGACACCTGAATTGGGATTCTCAGACACGCAGCATATTTACAGCTGAGCAGAACAGAAAGTCATGAAAAATTCAATCTTTGTCTTAACTTGGTAGGAAATGACTTCCCGTGATTTCCCAGTGTAGAGTGACTTTAGGCTGTGAACACAGAGAATGAATGAATGATCGATTCCTTGGAGCAGGAAATAGCACTAGAGCTCATCAACAGCGGACGAATAAACGTAACCTATGTTAGGTCTCACTCTTGTTGTAACGAAAATCCCCTGCTTTGGTACTTGGCCACGTCAGCGATCGACAGCAATAATAATACGAAGTCAGCTAATTCGATTCAAAGCGAAAGTGGCGAATTTTGGGGAAGTGGCCAAACAACGTCAAATTATGTTCGATTTTTGTTACTGCGCGACAGAAATAGTCTGTGACTTTATGTCCAGAAACATTGTGTGTATGGTAGGAAGGGGCCGAGTATGTAGTAGCCAGACGGATATATTGAG
>JAAUXU010153948.1_pt1 | contig 12978 bp, 11 predicted proteins | sample 7278151 | NCBI WGS metagenome assembly JAAUXU01 (sample SAMN14350113, study PRJNA611818) | marine sediment metagenome | isolation source: surface marine sediment (1.8m) | place: French Polynesia: Moorea | collected 2018-08 | reverse complement strand
TTTCATACACAGTTCAAACGCACGACCCCACATAAAAATCAGAGACATCATGTAAAGCCTAAGAGTATATAGACACTGTGAGAAAGTTATTGCTCCAGGAGAGGAGCAGAAAAGGAGAAGTTCAAAAATTGGCAACATCTTTAAGATCCCCTCTACATATATGTACGTACAAGTTGCCTCATCAGTTCTGTGCACCCCACCTTAACTCTCTTGTGATGGACAGAATGTAACTACTCTAAAGTTCAAGGTCTGAAGGCTTAGTCTGAAGGTTCAAATAATTTCAAGACAAAATTAAATGCTCTTCTATGAATGCTTACAGATTTTCCTAAATCAAAACTGATTCACAAATGCTAAATAACTCTGTTAACTGCAAAACTTTTCCTGTAGCTTTTGAGTGGAATGGCAAGTTGACACAGTGTGCTGTCTTCTTACCAAGACAACCAATATACAGTCCTAGCTGTAAGTAATTGCGTCAGGCATGATGGCACCTCCTACGCTTTACTGAAACATGTTGAAGTGGAATTTTGATGTGGAATGTGTAGCTGTGATACTGGGACACAATGTTGAGTACACAGGTCAATGTGAAGGATGCCATTTTGGTGCTAGAGTGCTCAATAGAAGGTCACCTGGAAAGGGGGCCACGCCAAACGGAATAGAAGTGACAACTTGACATGTAAACAAAACACATTGACAACACTCGGGAAATCTCGATCTGGACTGCCATCTCTCACCACTGCTGATGACAGCCATCTGGTCTTCAAGGCGCCGGACTGTCTTCTCTCGCTACTGCTGAGTCTGATCACAGAGCAGTGGCGAGGCGAGATCGTAGACACTGAGGCAAGATCATAACAGGCACTAGAAATCAGTGCCAGAAAATGACTTAGTGGCACTCACCAGCAGCGAATGGACAAGATTTTCCAACTGTCGTCGATGAGGTTTATTTGCATGTCAAGTTGTCACCCTGTTGCTTTCTTTTTGCAGCTTCACAGAACATAGCAACCTCTCAAACTGGACACAGGTTTTTTGAGTGCTTGCGCATGGTGCCAGAGGACCCGGCGAGTGAATCCCTGTGGAAATGATGGGCCAGGGGGTCCTGATTCCCCCATGAAAATTTCAGCCAATTTCATCATGGTTACCCCCTGAAAAAGCCAAATTTCTCTTCCGGTTGGCATGCCCCCCCTCTAGTTGTCTCCCTTTTGAGCGTTCTAGCACCAACGTGGGCAGCCTTGACATTGACCCTGTGTACTGAACATTGCGTCCCAGTCTCACATCTACACGTTCCACATCAAAATTCCACTTCAACATGTTTCAGTACAGCGTAGGAGGTGCCGTCATACCCATGCAATTACTTACGGGCAAGGACTGTAGTTCTTGCAATAAGTGTGGGTTCTTCAACGTTTTGTTCAGCATTCTCCCCCCCCCCCCCCCATTGCCCCGTTTGAATGAATGTTTTTCGACTTCTTCTGTACCCAGGCTTCAAGTAAGCTTGAAAGAGCTTCGACCACTGTAGTAGCTATTGCAATCAAGCCGCGATAAAAGAAAGAGGGAGGCAATGTAATCTGCATGTCATTATGGAGGATATCGTCATTCATGTCGCAGTAATACGCAATCATTTGGGAGCTCATACACAAAGTAGCTACAACTTATCCCTCGTAAGCTTACTCTGTATGAGCGGCCACGAAAACTTTAATTCATAGCTGCTGCGTTTAAAGAACCAATCCCTCATCCTTGGCAACGTTCTGGTAGGTCAGTTCATTATCACTGCCAGCACCGGACTTATGTTCCAGAATGGAGGTCTTCCACAGTACAGTCACTGCCTGACACTTTTTTAATCCGCTCTTCTGCCGACTGAACTTAAAGTCAAACGGATGGATTAACTTTCCATCTCCGTCTGCGTCGGTTGGCGTCGACGGCATCAAGTGTATTAGGCGCCAAGTTTGGCTGCGAAATCCAATATCGCCTTGCTCTTCCATCGTCTTCTTCTCAGCAGCATAATCCAATAGGGGGGGGGGGCGTGCGTACCCAAGTTATCGCTAGGCCCAAGAAGTCTTTTTTGACTTCAAGTCAATGATTCTGCTGGGTCCATTACAGTGTAGATGACTTGGGGGGAAATACTCATCTACTCGATATTGCGACAGATGAGATCCGTCTCCCAACTGCAATCCTAGCATTCACCCGTTGTTTGTTGGACGAGACTAGTTGCTCTTCGCTCACAAACCAACCTTCTTGCAAAGATCCTTATCGGGTCAGATGACTTCTCATTGTTTGTTTCTATGTTTGCTTGTGTGCGTTGAAAGAAATATCTCCCTTACGCAACATAAAGAACTCTCGATCTATGCAGTACGCACATCCGGCAAATGTCCAATACAGACGGCTATGCATGTCCATCCATTCGTACGTTCTGGGGTGAAGTAGAGCGTAGGCACCTGCCAACTCTTTATGCACGCTCTGTAGATAGCGGCAATTTCCCTTCTTATGCCAGCATCTCGGTCGCAAGCAGATTTTTATGTGCAAAAACACTTTCACTCACCCCGCAGTTACTGCTGGAATAAGGCCTCGGTGAAAAATGTGCCATGTAGTGTACTAGTGTATGCAGGCCACGACGGCATTACCAGTTTCCAAGGAGCTCACAAGGAAAAAACCGATGAAGTCGCTCTTGGTCATACGTATCATGCCTAGGAGACGTAATCTACATAATGAGGGAGGCTACTGTACCAACCTGCGTCACACCGTACAGGACAGGATGTTTCCTCTAAGTATTGGGTGGGTGTAGATGAGTGTCACCCCAAAGAGGTTTTCTTTATTAACAGCTTGTTGGAGGACTCATCAGAGGATGATATTAAAAGTTTCTTTCTCGTGTTGATGTGAAATACGTTACGATCTGCGATCATCACACATGATTATAGGTTAAAAATGACTTCTACCCTATCTATGACACAGTAAAAACCGGGATCACATTGATATGGAGAATCTGGCAGCGATACAAGGCTCCAGCAAAGGTTGCAACTTTATCGAAAAAACGAGGGAGAAGCCACTAAAGTTAAAAAGAAAGAAGTAGGCGTCCTAAACGATCGTAACTCTTTCCTTGCATGTCATAAACTTCTACTTTTTGCAATTATGGAAAGGACTAGTCGGTGCACCCAGCAATGCTCCGGTTCAATTTACAAAAATCCGGATACTCTCTCGGGCAAGAACCCTTTTGAGTCTGGATGATCCAGAAGCTCTCTACCAGCCTCCCTTTTCATCCCAGCGCTACTGTGATGATGGCATAGGGCCCTCTGTCCACAGGTCGGGCCAAGCAGAGTCGCAGTTGAGTTCGCTTGGCTCCAAGTTTAGCTTGCCTCACTGTCCACTGTTCCCTCCACTCCGTCCACTCCCTCCCCATTCTGCCCTCTGCTCGTCAGAAGACCAAAAAGGTGACTTTTGGATACGCACTTTTGGCTAGGCAAGGCAGCCAAGCCAAAAGTAGCTGAAAGGGCCAAAAATTTTAAAGGCTTCGAATCAAAAATTAACAATTCAACTCCATTTTTCCTTTGGTGACACCCTCTGGATCATTGGCAATCATCATAGTCAGATAGAGTTTAATCAGGTCAGTCATTGTGACATCAATCTCTTGTGACAACAAAACTACACTTTCTGTTGTACAAAGACTGGATGACCGCGCAACGCCTTAAAAAGAAGGTTTAATCTAAGCCTTTAAATCTACAATTTACTTAACCCTCGGACGCCGCGGGCCAGAGCAGGCCAGCGAGCAAAAACTGCAGGTTGACCCGAGATTGGCTCGCTGTTTATGTGGCCAAAGCTGCAGACGACGCAGTGCATAAGTGGTTGATGGCAGATGCAAGCATCCCTGCCTCTTCTGTCGTGGTAACAGCGGGCCAACCTCTGACGGGTCCAGCTTCAGTTTTAGCCCGCTGGTCTGGCCTGGCCTGCGGCCTTTTGGCCGTCCGAGGCCAAAAATGTCAATTTCTTTGGCCTGGTGACCTTAGACGGAGGTCCGACCACCCCTAAAGCACTCACTGGTCCCTCTCACATCTCCCCGCCCCCCTGCCACCATCCGATCTTGTGACAACGAATCGGCCTATTTTCGTTCCAGTATGGATTTATTTTTTAACGGTTCATGGGGTGACACTGATTAGAAGCCACCCGGCACAGCACGTGCGGCACAGAATGTGGACACATAATAGTGCTGAAGAAGGAAATGTCGCGAAACAATGAATTACACTTTGTTTGCCAGGAACTCAACACTGCCTTTTCTTTTTGCTTGGTCCCCGCAGATTATTCATCACAAAAAATGACACCGTGTGTTAGGGTGAAGTGGTCGCATTGAGGCAACTAATGTACCAGGTCAACGAGAGGAGAGCAGGGAATGGAACCGACAGTGACAAAAAGAACCATAAGGGAGAGAGAGAGATGCCATTTACTTTTCATCTGATGTTTTTGTGTACCTTGGTGTGCAGATGTCACCATAGTCAGCCTGTGGTTGGTACGTGGACACGAAAAATGAGAGAAAGCTCCGGAGTGACTCAAGGACTCAAGGTAGTAATGTGAGGGTGATTAAAATATGAGGGTGACTCTATTATGAAGGTTGCTCTATCATGAGGGTGGCTCAATTATGAGGGTGATTCTCTGTAAATGAACTGAGAATACTCCTTGCATTAGCTAACACCACAACCTCTGGCGGTGAAAGTTTTGATCTTTCCAAACTAACTGCTCTTTTCTTTGTGTGAGCTGACTTTTGACACAAGGCACACCACTAGCGCTTAAAAAGATATGTTCGATCCATCCACTTTTAAAACCCCGCAGCCGTAGGACATGTTCAGGTCTTCATAGAGGACGAAACCTACTCTTCCGCGGCACGAACTGAATGTCTCAAACAAATCACTGATGGATATTCATTGGTCCGGCTTGACAACAGCTCAGTGACGGAACATCACATGCCCTATGCACTCAGCTTCTCCTACATAGAAGTGGAGGGATCCCACAGGACTCCTCTCTTCAAGTGCTCGTGGCTTTTCTTGCATCAAAAATCAGCTGACATGAAGTTGTTTGGAAAGGCTTAAAGATTCTCCACAAAAAGTTTGCAACCTGGGCTTGTCTCATGAGTGAAGATATGGAGCATTCGCAGTTTATTCTGAATCACCTTCGTTCGTAGCAAGGTGATACTTACTCCTCGCAGCTTTCTGCACTTCGTTATCTCGTCACTGCAGTACAATGACGACCTCGATCCCTCGTCATCGCGACTTTCCTTCTCTCACCTCAACAGGTCTGGTGTCGCACACCTCTCATCACTCTTACCCATAGACATCCATAGACTCTAAGACGAACAGTAGCGCCAGCATGGGGACCTCCCAGCACCTCATTAAGCCGTAGAGGGTACAGGATAATGTGTACAACCCAATTACCGAGAGACTTTGCATGCAAGCATATTTTTCGCAACTTTTTGAAGACACTTTTTTGTTGTTTTGTAAAAAGAAATGTCTTTTTCATCCTTTCTCTGTGAAAAACTCCAATTTTTCACAAAAAGTGGTCAAGTTTGATTATTGTTCACGCACTTCGACGTCAACATCTTCACGTAAAATGGTTTCTTTACAGCAGAAGTAACTTTTTCAAGTTTTAATAAAATTAATATTACAAAAAAGGGGCGAGTGGAATCTTTTCAAAAAAATTTGATATAACAACGGCATATAGTGCCGTACTTTTGAGGAAGGGTCGCATCACCCTAACACGTATTTGAAGTATGCGAAAATACTTGTGCGTTGACCAGCTACGTCCCCTAACAGTAGTCGAATGGAAAGGGACCTTTCGAGTCGGTCATATAGCTTGCAATACGAATCATTCAAGGACTGTACTGTACAGAAGGTAGTACGCAACGAGACTGCTGTACAATAGTGCCCCGCTTTATGCAGCAGCGTCGGGCCAGCGAAAACCTCTACAATAAGCGGTGAGAATGCGTGCAACTTCCGCCTAGCTATAAATCACATGTTCTAGGGGTTATAAATACAGACGCGACTTATTCAGAGTGAAAGTCAGGTCACGGAATGGTTCAGCGACAACTTTATTTAGCTTTAAAGAACTTGTCCATGGTAGACTGCTTCATTTTTGGACTGAGGCATCTCTCCTCGTCGTTTTCAAACTGCCAAAGATTGGAAGAATCCAAATTTCCAGCAGTCAGTCCAGTGTCATACGGTCATGGCCAATCTCATGGCGGTTCTGCGACGGCTCTGCCTCATTGAGCGGTGAATTTTTGCTTCCTGACGGGCAGAATTGAATGGGGACTTTGGAAAACTGCTAAATAAAGCGGTTTGCCACATCAAGCGATGCTACATTACGCGGGGACCACTGTACCAGCGGCCGCCTTTTCAGTGCTTTTTTCAGTACTGTCTCGTGTTGTACGCACAGACCTGTATACACTGAAAAGAGGAACGGCTGTTATCTGCACGCATCAAAACAGCTGTTGCTAGCCCCAGCAGCGTGCCCAAGCAAACAACAGTTATTGGAGAAGAATAGAGATAAAATATTATTTCATAAAGATCTCTGAAGGTCTGATGGTATGTGTTTGGAAGGGGCAGGGGCAGCATGCCATGAGAATATTGATGCCCTAATGCCTTAAAAAAGTTATATACTAATAAATGTAAAAGTTGTACTGATGTCCTAGAAAAGTAATAAAGACTTTCAGTACACTTATTCTTTTCAATAATGGTGCATTGTGTGCATTTGGCCAAGTAGCATTTTACAAACATTCAGTCTCTGCAGCCCTAAATTGTTGCTGCCTGAGAAGCAGAGGCAGCAATGAAAACTGCAGAGACTGAATGTTTGTAAAATGCTACTTGGCCAAATGCACATCCTGTTTTTTATGTCATCACTGTGATTGCATGACTGTAGTTGCATTACTTTTTTGTTGTGCCCTTGGAGTTCTGACCTCTACCGGACCACACTCTCTCGGAACGTAAGAGGTGTAGAAGAGCAGTTGTTTTCTAGACCTCCTCAGTACAAATGAAATGAGTGCAAAATGGACAATTTGGCGTAAAAGTCAACAAATATTTTTCTTAACCTTCATTTCATGTCAAACACTACTATGGGCGGGAAATTAGGATTCACTGCATTTCACGCAAAATAACTTAATCGACTCTGATTGCCAGAAGGCCTCAAAGTCACCAACGCCCTTCTTAAAACTTTTTTCTGACTTCTTGGGCCCAGTGCCCAGCATGATCTCATCCACAAACGTTTTGTTTCTACAATGTGTACAAGGCCGAACACCTGTTACGTGTATCCATGGCACATGGATACAATGCAAAAAAAAGTTGCGAAAAAAAAGAAAATTACCCATTGGTTTTGGGAATAAGGATGTACTTTAATTTACTGATTTTACTTTATGGCATTTGCTCCGCTGTGCTCCAATCATGTCATGAAAGACATTCATGGACTAAGGTGCGTCTTTACTCACCACCCAAAAACTAGTTATTGTTTATGGCTTAAAACAAACCCACCGAACTTTTTGTTGTTTTGTCTCCAGTTGTCTGTTTGTTCTGTCTCCAGTTGTCTGTTTGTTCGGCCACACTCCTGGGTCTGGTAACAGCTGTCCCGACGCGTGCGACGCTGTGAAGCAGCTCCTCGCGCTTCCTCGATCCAGCACACACAGGTCAGTGATTGTCCGTCCGCACGTCGTAGTCCCACCGTCCTCGAGCGCTACTTCGACCCATTACTGCTCTAACGTGTCCAAGTTGTCCGTGCACCGCTTAAGTGCGGTGTAAGTGTTTCAAACAAAGCACGTAGCAACTTCCCTGAGGTGAGCTCAGTCTTAGACGCTTCTCTAGGGTGTCTGATGAAAGCTGAGACGCCACAAAAATCCATCAGAGGTAAAAAATTCTCCCGCGCGTTCACACCGACAAGACGTGACGTGACTAAAGCTAGAAGCTACTCACTAGTGCGCACGCACGCACGCACGAGCGCGTGCGTGCGTGCACACCAAGAACGGTTTCCTCTGCCAAGGTTTTCCTTCTCCCTTTCTCCTCTTATCAAGAACTGTATCAACATCAAGCTGGGACCCACAGATTCGAGTGCTGCCTGAGAGAAAGGTAACGCTGGAGACAAACTCAGAGTCACTAAAGGTCTATCTTAGGGGCCATCTACGGCACCGCCGAACGAGTCGTATTTGTCGTCGAAGAAGTGGTTCTAAAAATACTCTGTGCAGTCAATGCTACAAGATATTTTGCATCGTCATGGCTTTCTGTACGCACGCGTGCAGAGAATAATATGTGGCAGGAGCTGGGCAGTTTACGGACCTCGTGACTTCGGATAAACCAGGGATACCTAAAACAACTACTGGATAGGAATGCCGGAGAAGACATGTAGCTTATGGTGCACAAACATTTGTCTGCGAGCGGGAAAATCTGCCTCCAACGTGCACCACTCAAGGGTCACAGGGACTGTCTTCCTATCCAGGATTTGTCAGAGGTGTCCCTGAGTAAGCGTCCGCGTGCGAGTGCGTACGTTCGGCTGAGCGCGATGCAAATGACGTCTATGACAATGTGGAGGCCGCCCATGACCACACCAGTAAGCTTTGGGGGGGATCTACAAGATCGCCAAGAAGATCAAGGGTGGGAAGGATCCAAAGGCCGTTGTTGCCAAAGGCCAAGCATGGCTCATGCATTGCGATGTCACGTCTTCAATAGGGAAGCAAGAGAATGACGGACATTGCATATTGTAATTTTGGCGGCACGGAGACTTTTTGATTTATCCGTCAAAGGTGCTTGAAGCACGGCGCATGGGTTTGGCGCCGGTGGCGCGCATGGTGGCGTTTTAAGTACTGGCATCAAGGCAGGTGCTGACTCTAAGGGCGGTCTTGTAGACCTCCATCTTGGTAGAAAAATTGGCCCAATGATCGGACTATCATTTATTAGGGCAAGCACTGCATGTATGCACTCGTAGGTATACGAATATAAGTTACGTAAGTCACTTTGAGAGTGAATTAAATCTTCGCGGAATTCTGTGATCAGTCCTGGCCATCAGAATCTGTTGTTGCTGTTGTTGTCTCTTCAGGTAAGCAGTGGTGGTCGTCTGGCTATGGCTCTTGTTGCCGTTGTACACGGCACCAAAGTGATGATGGCGGCGGCCGCTGGAGGCCGCTGACGACGATGCTGGAGTTGATGGGCGAGAAGATTCGGGTTCATTGAGCTGGAATAATCGTGCGCAAGAGATTAGTAATTAGCTTCTCACACTGATATAGTCCTTAGCGTAAGTAATGTCCGTGGGGAAAGTTGGACTTCATGCGCAGCGGCAGCTTCTGGTGCGGAATAATCAGCGCCTGAAGTTATTCGTCCGCACACAACACGTCAAGATCCAGTAGTACGATCCATTTTGGATCCACAACCCATTTGGATGCCAGAGGGTCCGAACTGCGGTGACCCCAAGAGGGCACCAAGCCGCTGGGACTGATTCTTAACCGTCTTGTGGTGGGCATTTCTTAATGCAACTTGCCAAACTTTTACCATACGGGAGGGGAGGGGGAGGAGAATGTTCCTGCCCTCGTGCCCCAGACCGGGGGGTGGGGTGGGTGGGGGGAAAACAGCCCAACACACCCGGGGTGACTTCCCGACGACCAATTTCACGTTGAAAGTCCAGTCCAAAGCGTTGCAGTTCAGTATTCAGTATCTGATGACGGTTTCCCCTCGCTGACATTACTTCAGTGCGCCAAGAACTGTACCCGAAGTCAGATGATTGTAGGGACGTAAAAGCATCTCTTCTTAGAAGCAAGCGAACGTGATGTGACAGACTCTGATCGGTCACAGTCACTCCAACGTGATGTTTTATTGTCGAGGATAACAAGCTTCTTCTCTCCCTCCCTCCTTCCATGGCCTGACGTCATCATTCTCCGCAAGATGTTTTCGAGCGAATATTCCGTGCTTTCGAGCAAATGACTCAAGAACAAGCGAGTAGGCTACATTTCTACGATAGCACGCAGGACTCTGCTGGACTTAACATCGCATACTTCGTTTACTCGCTTGTTCCATCCACAGTGGTCAAGTAGCGCTTTTGCAGCGCCGACAGCGGCTGGAGCGGGTGGTAAAGCACTTTACCGGACGCCAGGGAACTGAGTCACGATTTTGAGGTGCTCAGGACGCTTGAGGACGAGCAGAATTCTATGGTCCGGAAATTTGGGAAGCAGCCTTGTAACAAAATTAGCCACATTCAGCTACAACCGTCGTTTTCACAAAGCGGCACGACACTTGGATTTAGAAGCTCTCTGAGCACGACGAACCCACTAGTTACTTCCAGATGATATTTTCAGGACTGTGGTTTTTTTTACCAAAAAAGTAATGTTAAGCTACAAACGTCCATCTGGGCATGATGGACACGTACATCCTTTCTTGGATTGAAGCTTGCGGGTCATGACGACCCCCTGTACCGTCCGTCCGACCGTCGAGTACGGTACAGCGCACATGTACGTACACTAGAACGGTACAGCTGTATATTCCGTGCGCTTGCATATTGCTTGCAAGCAATACCGACCCCAGGGCCTGCAAGAAAAACTACCTTTCCCCGGGTGAGGATCAAAGTGAAACTCAATGAAAGGCTGATTACTCCGCCGGTACAACTCGAGGGAAAAAGTGGAGGATGAAGAAGATGAAAAACGGGAGCGTGCGCATATTTATGATGACTGCCCGAAATTTTAGGTGGCTTCTTCCTTATAGTAACACATTTTAATGCATTGAGTCGTCCACGCACACCTTGCGCTGGACGGCACTGAACACTGGCAAATCCTGCGTCTGCCGCCGATGTGATGCAAGTTCTGCCTGTCTGGCTCACCGTCCTTCACGTCGAAGACATAATTCTCCGCGTCTCCTGCTCTTGGCTTTCTCGCACCTTATACATTTTCTACATACCCCTGCACGCACGTACGTATATTATATTGCTTCGTACACGTGGTCCCAACGACTGAGCAAGATGCCCTGCTCACAATTTCCTACGGTTACAATATGGTACACTCGGTATAAGAGAAAAAATAAAGACAAAATCCCTTGGGATGGCTCAAAATAGTTACTTGAAGATGATTTCGCTAAAAATTTGTTCATTACCGCAAAACTCCACCCAGTTCATTTTCACCAGAGCCTAGATAGGAGCACAATGGACCACACTGTTTGCCCTGCTTTGGTTAGGACCCCCGCATGATATGGGTGCACGACGCGTACAGTGCGTGCCGTATGGGACACGTGCGAGGACAGCGGGTACTGCACTGCCAACGTCTCCGACACCCAGAGATCAAAGCGTTCAGTAGGCTTGAAGTGTGCCACACCGGCCTGAACAGACCTGGGCCAGCAGTGTCGGCTGCTACCTCCACGAGTACAGTTCCGGACGGGACCTCTTTGTCCATACCTACGGACGTGTCCGTCAATACTTCTTCCGTATGCAAAATCTGCCGGCTGCTGCTGTGGCAAAAATTAGAACCGGGGTTGGACCGGACTTTTCCCTGCCCGCCTTTATGATAATCCATTACAAAGTTTTCGCAGGCAGCGCCTGTTTGAGACGTATTCTTTGGCAGACTTCGCATATTTTTTGCATTATGCTGATGCTTTTCGACTGCTGGAAGTCACTGCACTACCGTGGCAGTACATTATATCTACTCCTACTTGCGCGACGACGACAAGACCTTATTTGGCCTTGCTTGCTGGAAACGAGGACGAAGCCTTCAGCAAGTGAGGTCAACCATCAACTACCTCATTCTCTCTCTAGTAGTACTGTAAAAATAACAAAAACGTACAAGAGTGCTGGGAGTACGTAAAGTGCGGATAGAGCGGTAAAGTGGTGGCCATAGGTGAGTAAATCTTACATGGACGAAGTTGGTGGAAAGCACACAACATAGCACATGCTGTACGTTGTGCGTTCGACAAAGAAAGAGTTGAGTTGTTGTACGTGCTGTAGCTTCTGCATCATCACGGTGAGAAAGCTCAAAGAAAAACTTCAGAGCCATGAACAAAACTGGTTGCTGGACAATTACAAGCATCTACTTGGATGATTTTTTTTTGGCAAACTTCCACCAAGTTCTCAAACAAATGATCCCTGAACAGTTTCAGGAGGAGCCAAAATTCTTGCAAAGAACTGTCCGGATGCCAACCTGATGCCAGGGGAGGAAAAGGACTCAGGGAATCCATCTTTTCACGAGGCCTTTGCCATTCCCATCTGTATGTATGGGTGTGTGCATGTATGAGTGTAAGTACGAGTGTTTGTCTGCATGTATGTATGTCATATCTGTTTGTCTGTATATCTGTGTGGATGTACGTACGTAGTTAGTGTAGCGAACACTTTTTTTTCAGCCATAACTTTCGACTGGATTGAGCTACAGAAGTGTTTGACCCCTCGATGGAAAGCTAAGAAACTCCTTTAAGAACAAACGAAAGGCATGTGCACTTTTGCCTTAGTACCACATACTTGTTCACAATAAATGCAGTCAAACTTTGATGTAGTAGACTCTGCCACAGTACATACGTACAATCAAGCACAAAAGTATTGAGGCCCTACAAGTCTTTAGGCTACATTTACTTATGAGCCAGTAGAAGTAAAAACTGTTAAAGAGAAATATTTCCTTTCCAGCTTCACCATGCGTTGGTCAAGTTTCACATGAAGAGTGTCAGTAACACAACAGGAAATCTTTGTTTTTCCCAACATGACAAAACGTAGCACTGTCAATCCTGCAGCCAAAGAAGTGCTCTCAAGATTGTTGGAAAGCTTGAAGCATTCGTAGTTGAAGCTGGTTACTTCACTTAAAGTAAAATTGCATATTTAAGTCACTGTATGTAGTGTTTATGTACTGGGCCAGGTCCAGGACCTTCCATAAAAAATTTAACTTTGTCAATGGGGCAGCTGCAAACAGGCTCTTTATATCTCATTGGAAGCTTAAGGGCATTATTAGCAGTCAAAGTTGTTCACTTCACTTTGGACAAAATTGCATAGTTGAGGCAGCATCAATAATGTAGGCCA
>JAAUXU010023665.1_pt1 | contig 12982 bp, 9 predicted proteins | sample 7278151 | NCBI WGS metagenome assembly JAAUXU01 (sample SAMN14350113, study PRJNA611818) | marine sediment metagenome | isolation source: surface marine sediment (1.8m) | place: French Polynesia: Moorea | collected 2018-08 | reverse complement strand
GGGTCTTGGATCACCCCCTGATCGCAGAGGTGTGCATCAGCTAGGACTGGCGTACCCCTCCCAAGGAGACACGATTCTGTGTGCGCGGAACGATACTGCGTTTGGACGTCGAACTTTCATGCCAAGAGGCGCTGGTTAGACCAGGGCCGTCGGCCAATTACATTTAAGACAATTAATAATCAAGTAGGGACCTCGAGGCCGAACTCGTGAAAAGAGTCTAATACGCTGTGAGTGAATCTAGTCAGTAAGTTACTGCAGCAACGGTCGCTGCACCTTAAGTTAATTAATCATTGTGGGCATGAGTACTGCAAGGCCCTTGGATACATCAAGAAGGGATCTATACTGGCCCCTTGCACTACTCCTGCCCCCATGAGCATCCTGCCGCTCATCACCATCCCGTACTGTAGATAGAGACTGATTCTGTTAATTCACCCATTACTGTAGAGACTCTAATACTGTAATGAACTCAATACTGTAGACTAGATGGTCTAGTCCTAGCTAGGCACGTAGGCTTCTACATGCTTTGCTGCGCGGACGCCCAGCTACTTGAAGAAGTAGATCACGTCCCCAACCACGTCCCTACAATCTTCTTCAGTTTGTTCTGATGGGGCATTGCAGCTCCTGGAGGTACACCCTGTGCTGGAGCTGCCTGCACAGGTGGGCTGTTCCTGCCCCCTTGGCCGGGATTTGCATGTACAATTACATTCGGGTTTGCGTTTGCCATTTTAAATTTCAAATGAGAATTCTGTGTCATTTATCTCCCACCATTCCCCTTATGTTCACCATTCCTTATCACTCATTCCATTCGTACCCGGTTGGTCAAGCGCATTGCATCCACTCCATTCAGAGGATCACGGAACGGAAGAGAAGGAAACCATTCCCAGGGACCCGGGATCTTGGAACTTTCGACCCAGGGAGGGTGCTCCGATCACCACCTACTTGGTTCTGCATATGCCTCACTAAGGATTGTCACCAACCTGGGTTTCAATATTCTTTCGGCACACAGGAAATGTGCGCCCATTTCCCATGTTTTGAGGTAGGGCAAAGAAAGTGACTCAGACACTCCCAGCTTTCATCGGTGATTGAGAAGCATCGTTTTGAGATCCAGGGTATATCATGCAAGCCTCTCACCCCAACTACTGAATCGTACGCTAGTCTCACTGGGAACCACTCTCTGAATTCCTCACCCATTGGTGGTAGGACAGAACAACCACCAACCGCCCCTCTGCAGGTTTTTCACCTGGGGTCAACAGGACCTACCTGAGGACTTTGTCATTTGTAGTTTTGAGATCCAGGGTATATCATGCTCAAACAGCATTTCCTCCCCCCCTGTGCATTTTGCCTACAGAAGATTCACTGATGCTTTACAAGGCTACCTTTCGTCCTGTATCTACTGTCTCCTTGATGCTTCTTTGTGGTCTGACGGGACTATTGGGATGTGCAGCTTCTCCACCACATCGTACAACACCCAATTATCTACTCATACAATGTGTCTGGGGAAGTCGCATATACCAGTTGCAGGCTTCCATCCACTGGTTGTGGTATACGGCAGGTCATGAGTGAGTTCCAGGTGGTGAAGCAAGGATTCACCTTTTTTCCCAGAACTCATACACATCCAGGACCCCACCCCCACAAAAAGGGAAGCACACCAGGAAAGACGTGATGACTGAAAGACTCTAGTGAGAGATGCCCGGAGAACCCTGGTGCCGGTTCCTCAAGGGTCGCACTCGTACGGAACAGAGGCCGCAGGAAATGAAAGATTCACCTGGGGCACCAAATTGTAGGGATGTGGTGGGGACGTGATCTACTTCTTCAAGTAGCTGGGCGTCGGCGCAGCAAAGCATGTAGAAACCTACAAGCCTAGCTAGGTCTAGACTTCTAGTCTAGTATCACAGTGATGAGTTCGTTTATAGTATTTACAGTGCAGTCTCTACAGAATGTAATCAGGTATAGTGAGCAGCAGGATGCTCATGGGGCAAAAGCAGTGCAGGAGGCCAGGATAGACCACTCTCGGTGTATCCCAGTGTCCAGCAGTGCTTGCGCCCACAATGATATTATGCGGGATATTCGACAGCGACTGTTGCTGTATTACCTTATTGACTAGAATCACTCACAACAAAATGTATCAGTCTCTTCTCACGAGTTCGGCCTCAAGTCCCTACTTGATTATTAAGTTGCTTAAATGGAATGGCTGGCGGCCCTGGTCTAACCAGCGCCTCTTGGCATGAAAGTTCGACACCCAAACGCAGTATCGCTCCATGCAAACAGAACCTTGTCTCCTTGGGAAATACACACTGCTCCTAGCCGATGTGCACCTCCATGATCAGGGAGAGATCTGAGACCTATCAGACAAGTTGCCACTTATGCCCTCGATTCAATCGACTACTGAGCTGTGGGGCTGGGCTATCGGTCCAAATCAGTCTCGTTATGGTAGCTTTTCCTAACCCTGCCACCGCGATGCGGATGATGGTGACAAGTGTTGGATCCACCACCAACCCTTGGTAGACAAGTTCTGTTGCGCTTCGCAACACAAGGTAGGCGTGAACATGCAAGATACTTCCTTGCCAGATCTTTACTATGAACAAGCAACTGTCGGCCCTTCCGATGGAAACCCCCCTTTGCTCCCGACGGTGGGGTCCGGGGAGAAATAAGTGACACAGCCTGGACTTAGAAGATGGAAATCATCTTCTCTATTTTCTAAGATCAAAGTTTCAATGTACAGTGAAATTAAAGAGAAACAAGAAAGGGACAAGGGGTGAGAACAAGCAAAGTAATCTTGGCTGCACTGCCTTTTATAGTAGTGCTGGTCCCGGTGCGCGGATCTTCATCGGTGCGCCTTTCTTGTGGGATCGTATGCGTGCCGATGACGGATGCATCTGCATCGGAGGCTCCTCCCATTCAAGGGTGCGAGACATCAGGTGATGATCTTCCGGATGTTAGTCTGATGTCTTCTGGCGGGATCCGCGTAGAGTCATCCCATGTGGGGGGTGTTGACCAATAGGGGGCGCCACTGTTACTTGGCGATGTTATCGCCTAAGTGGTTGGAGGTTCCTAGACCTCGACCTCGCACTTCCCGTTTATTCAGCAGTTCACTAGATCTTATTGATATGGTGACAATGCCAACCCGAACGCAATCATACATAGAGATGGTCACAATTATGCCCTTATCATGTCTGGGACGAAGAACTTGTTGAACAATTGCTAAATCCTGTATGACATCAGATGCCGGAAGGAGAAGAATCCTTAAATCCTTAATAACTGCTTCTGATTATAGCAAACGCAAGTTTTCTTCCACATCCAGTTTGTCATCTGACTCACCACGCCCTCCCGATGGAGTGCTGAGAGACAATGTAGAGGAAGGGGAGGAAGGAATAAACAATCCTTCCATAGACGATCAAACTATTAAAGAGGGACAAGATAAGGAATCAGAAACACCGCATGCAGATGAGTATTACGAAATGGGCAAAGAAATCTTGCAAAAGAATAGAGAAGGAAGACGATTATGGCAAGCATATGAAAACAATGCTAAACGATATGTCATACTAGTTGAAGAATGTCGAAAACAGGAGAGAGAAAGCCCACTCTTACTTCCACCTAGACCTCATGCACTTTATGACAGGTTACGACAGATAATTCCAGAACAACGGAGTCATCCAGGCCAACAAGCTTATTTGACAGGCGCACTGCAACGCAATTTGGAAAAAGATTTAGATCTAACCATGTGGGATGAAGAACATCTTGACGAATATGAACGGATCTATTTGCATGAGCATCGTGAGGAAATAACCCAAGATCCACCTTGTGAAGACAAAACACAAAATTCACCTGAAGTAGAAGAACCGGCGCAACAAGCAATCGAATTTTCGAATGAGCAACCCAGCCCGGAAACAGCACAAGAACAGATATCAGGAGATCAGAACATTAGCGAAGGCCGAACTATAGAAAGAGAGGATATGTTTCGAGGAATGTTTGAGTCAGCAGAAAAGCTACCACAAACACCTGCTGCTCAGATGAGTGCTGCATTCAATGAGTTAGAAACATTGATGGAGGAAGCAGTTCAAAGACGACTCTCCCTTCCTAATATTACACTTCCTCAAATTAGTTCGACACCTACGGTCATTCCCATGGAGGACTGCTGGCCTGCACAACATCGGCATACATGAAGTGATGAATCACAGAGTCCCATAACAAGAGCCGTATCACACTATTCACATCCAGTATCTGCTTTGCCTGATGAGCAAGCACTAGGGGGATCTTTAGTAGTCACTGAGTAATGTTGCTCCTTATCATCTTGTGCATCTTAGACAATGGTGTTCTTAGTCAAGACATTTGTGATAACCCAGACTTCATTGTCACCGAGGATCTTGTCTTTGACTGTCTGACATACCCTAGAATACCTGAATGAAGTCTAGAAGTACACATTCCCCTGAACATCACCTCCCTTCTCATTGGACCTAAATGACACTATCAGTTAGCAAGTGCTTTGCAAAATACTTGTGACCAATTCTGGAAACAAGCTGTTGACCATTTTGAGATAAAATGAACCAAAAGATCTGGAAGAGCTGGAATGCAAGAAAGTGAAGGTTGGGGGCCTATCAGAATTAAGCCCATCAACATGCAATATGTTGGAAGAACTGTCAAACAGTTAAACGATTTGTGCAAGAAATTGTATAAAGACTCTGCTCTCCCTGAACCCTTTGTATATCATCTCATGGAAGAATTGAAAGGGCAAATGCTTGAACAAGGCATCGCGCATGCAATTATCCATGTTCAATCAAATCAAATCGGGAAACTTGTTTTTCCTACGACTAATGCTAGCACCACTGACCTAGATAGAGCAACAGTTTTCTCAGCTTTCGCTCAAATGAGAGATCGACAATATGCAGTCGCCATCGTTAGTTCCCATGGACAAATTGGACTAGCCCCTACAGAAAATGGAAAAATTCCTGATTTAAACATACCCATTCATGTTCTCTGCGAAGAGAGACCACAATGAGGACAAAGCCTAAAACAGAAGAAGTACTCTGATGATACTGAATTGATCATCATACCTGGCAAATTTCAACCTTTGCAAGCACAAGATAGATGTACTTACATGGGATATTACCTACCTTATGCAGACAGCGTGCAAGACCGACAATGGCTTTTGAAATTTGCTAAATTGCACAACCTAAAATTGATCCATGTTTTCAGTCGAAGCAAAGGAAATGGGGTATATTCGCTAGGACGACAAACGGATATCATCCTCAATAACATCCAGCACAATGACTTTGTTCGAAACAATGAGCACTTTGTCTATGATGTACCACTATCATCAGTAGCAGCATGGACATCGTCACTTTACCCCGAAGCACTCATGTGCTATCGAGATCTAAAATTGACCGGTCCCAGAGTGAGCAGCAGAGGAACAGCGGATAGAGCAACGTTCGTCCAACCCAACCAAGTTGTGATTGCCGACTCTATCCCAGAAACTGAACTGCCTGAACTTTACAACTGACTAGGACAGGATGTTGGCTTCCTAACCTATACTAGGTTCCCATACTTACTCCTGCCAACATCGGACACTCTAACGTGGAGGCAGCAACACCGAAGACTTGGAAGATGAAGTCCATCTTCTTTATTGCTAAGTCCCAAATTGGGTTAAGTTTACAATAGATCTTTTACAAGTAACAGTTAGAACAGTAATCCACCACCAATGTAGGGAGGGGTGCTCATTTTGTAGGTGCAGGTCCCACACCAGTATGCGGATTTCAATTGGTAACTATTCCTTTTGTGGAGGGTGAGGAGTAGCGTTGTATGTCCTTCCCGCTGGATGACATTGTAGTTGGAGATGGATGTTGTACTTAGTCCCTAGATGGCATTACCTTCGGGAATGACTTTCAGCCTTGGTCCATGTAACGAAGTACAGTTCGCGCCGGGCTACGTGAGCGTGAGTCAGTGTGAGTCAGTCAAAATGACCCGGAGTAACGCAACTCGGCGGAGTAGCAACGGTCGTAGCGGTGGAGCGATGGGTGAGGAGGATAGTAAGACAGCAAAGTCTGAGTTCAGACTGGGGATGATATGTATTGTGCAAACAGAGTTTATATACAGCTAAATGAGGAAGGGGAAGTGTATCTTGGCTTGGTCCGGTTTCTGCAATGAGGAAGGTATTAGCAGTCTAGACACAATTACAGTGTCTGCTTCCTCATGCCCATGGCCTTACATTTAGCAACACGCTACAGTCCACAGGTAGTGTTGTCACCTGCGCATGGCCGCGTGCACGGCCGATGGCAGGCACTCCTTCTGTTCTCTGTTTATTAGCTTCCCCAATATCATATGCTTTTCAAATACATGAACATATAGTATGTCTGCCACAAGAGTCACAGCAACTTTACATGCACTTGATACATACTTACACAAGGGGGGGGGGAAGTTAATTTGGACACACGCATAATCATGGTGAACACGCTCACAACAACAATGGCTGAATCAATAGGTCAGAATTTGGATGTACATTCAGATTCACCCTAGTGACTACCATTGCTCCACATGGAGGTGGGTCCTGGCCATAAATAGGATGAATCCATTTAGGTGTCAGACAGGGTTCACCTAATGAACACTACTCTCTGATGGAGGTCACTCAACCTATCGAGAGGTTGGAGTGCCAGCGCTGCCGCTATTGGGGATTGCCCAACCTCGAGATGTAGGGAACATTTTTCATCTGAGACCATAAGGTGGTCTGGGACGCCTGGATGGGACTTATTGCTCAGGCTGACAACGGCAAAAGTTGCAGATAGTCAAGGGGTCGTTGCAGCCATAGGCGTGGAGATGACACCTATTCCCTTGCATGTTTCTCTTCAGAGACCGATATCCTGTTTTTGTTCTGTTCTGTGTACCTGCAGGTGCAGGTACGTACCTGCACGCACAGGTGCCAGGTTGACAGGCACGGCACCACGGCGCACGAATCACCACACTCTTTACATGTGCTTGTGTTTGGAGTTTCATGTATGAGTATGACATTCGCAACATGATATCCTTGCAGAAATTGTGAGATTGGGCAATATGACCACAGACAAGAAAAATTCGTGGAGACCAACAAAAACCTCTCTTCGATCGACTGCAACAAGGTATGTTCAATTTTGGTTTGGGTTTTACTTCTCGCAATGTCACCCGTCCTCTTGTTTCAACAATGCAACCCCTCATAATAATCGGCTCGTGAACTCTCTCCAGGTGCGCAGGCTTTTGACAAACAGAAGTGAAGTGCAGAAAATCCATGACAGCTGGAGGGAAGGATTTGTGTAGCCCAAATAAACGAAGGAGAATAATAACTTTCCGCAAGTCCCCCTTCACGAGCCGCGTCATTCCTCAGTACTTATGTTCCAAGATGTAGGGCGACCGAGCGAGATTCGTCGCTGTGTCTGTCTCATTGGCGCTCCGCGGCGCGAGTCGCCGTTCGCTGGACCCGTTGAGAAAAAGAGCGAGCAAAGAGAGTCATGTCAAAAGCGTCTATTTCTCTCTTTAAACGAGCTGTTGCTTTTGCGAAGGAAAAATCAGTCGCACCTCCTACGTCGAAATGTGTGTTCGTATTCTCCGGCGCGTGCATGGTTCGAGAAGACCGTCAGACACCGAAAAGGTGTCGAAAATTGTCGTTGCCAACAACTTTCTCGTTATTGAAACGAACCGTTTCATATGTGCTGGTGTGAAGTTACATAATCTACATAAGTGATTATTCGGTTGTCGAAGTCGAAGTCGAAGAAATCGCCAAGAAGCCGGCTAAATCACACGGAACTGAGAGAAAATGAGCTCTAAATGATGTGTAAATAATGTGTGCCGGAATGAATTCGTTGGGTTTTTCTTCCTCAGACCTTTGCCTTTGGAAATGATTAAGTTCTACAGAATGAAAGTCAACTTTGTCAGTGTATCCCGGCCGGGTCAAGGAAAGGTCAAAGTTGCTACGATTTGAACTCCCTCCGTGGAAAACAAAAAGATTGAGGTAAGGAGGAAAAATCAGTGGACCACAAGTCACGATTGTTAAATGGAGGTTCAAAACTCGACTTGCTATATAGGGTCCAGAAATGAACAAGAAAACTACCGATTCTTAGGAAAGAAATAACTGCTTATGTTTACCATCTTTCGGAACCCATTGGAAAAGAAACTTTCTAGAGGTCACAAAAAATTATCTCTGATATACCACATCAAAAGTCCAAATCATTGGACTAAAAAATTACTCTTTTCGCTTTGTACGTAGTTTTTATGCAAAGACGGATTTGTTGGACAGCAACTAACTTTGTCAACCAGGCATTTTATGATGAAAAGTAACTTGTATTTCATTTGCTGAAAAATGTATACTTTGGTTGGTCATTGTGAGGATCACAGGTAATCTTCTGTAACATCATGACAACGCAGCTGACTCCAGAATGCTAAATGCAGACCCTTATAAGGCTTCATTAACAGATCATCTGACGGACTGACACGTTAACCCCAATCTCAGTGTCTTGGGTACCATAGTCATAAGTATCTGTTCATAAATGAACCTAAGGTCACAGAAGAATTTGCAGCCACTCCTCAATTTCAGATACTTCTAAGGTTCAAACTTCCTGCCCTGCAGCCATCACAGTTTAACACGGAAAAGGCATCCTGTAGAAGCTTTTAGCCCAACAGTGTAGTTTCGGTACACACTGCACGGTATTGAGGAGACTATGGAGGTGTTTAAGTGTTGTGATTGGTACTTCACCATTTCATTACCTATCAGCTATCAATTTACGCAATTGGTCGTTGTTTTTGGAGTCACGTTGGTCAGATTTCTGTACCAGTTCCCAGTCTAAGAGAAAAAAATTCACGTAGACTCTCTAACACCAAGCGACAGATAAGACCAGCGATGTTTCACACCATGTCAACCATGGAAGCAAAGATGACAGAATAGATAAGACTAGCTTTAATGTACAGTCCTTGCCATAAAGATTAGCCACAGTCATGACTTCACCTCATACGCTACACTCCGACATTTTGAGGTGGAATCACCCAATTGCACTCTGTCGCGCTTTTTTTTACCCCCTCACGGTTCTGTGCGACCTTTGGCCCCGATGATAGGGTTTTGCATGGTAGCGCATGGCAGATGACCCAGGGAGTGAAACCAAGTGGGAATGATGGGCCAGGGGATTGGGATTGTTCCATGAGAATTTCAGGCAGTTTCATTGACCCCCTGAAAAAGCCTAATTCTCAAACTCTTTGGCATGCCCCCCTCTCCAGTTGGTCTCATTTTGAGCATTCCAACACCAAAATGGGCAGCCTCCAATATGAACCTCTGTACTGAACATTGTGCCTAAGTATCATATCTATGTGTTTCACACTGAAATTCCACCTCAACATGTCCAAGTATAACATATGAGGTGAAACCATGCCCGAGGCTAATCTTTACACCAAGGACTGTAAATTGAAGGTTGAGTTGAATTGAATTCTCGCTGTTAAGTCATGGATTTGACAAATTCCTTGCTTTTTTGTGCAGTTTGTTGCGAAAGCATGACAATTGGAATTTTGAGGGAAACGTCATTCGGAGTTGAATTCAGTTGCAACTGCCCAATTGTACTCGCAACAAATATTGGTCTCAAAGTTCGGTGGTCGAAACATCGTCAACCTAGTCATAACTTTGGTGTTGTTTTCTTTCTATTCTTCTGGTGTTTGGCTGTTGCGAACTCCTGACATTTGCCGAGACAATCAGTAAAGTGCGACACTTCTCCATGTCAACAAAGACGGAATTCTGATGCGTGACCATTTTCTAAGATATATATATATATTCTGTTTTTCTTCGTTTTTCCTTCTTCCTTTTCTGTGTATGCGCGAAGGTTACGTATAGCTCAGCTCATGAAGGTCGCTCCTGTTCAGAAGCTTGAACTGAGCTTCTTCCGCTTTGTCTACGCTTTCCAGCAAAAGAGAAATTTTGCTGGAATTATGTTGGTTTCAATGCTTACTGTATCTCAGGTCCATATTCTTGGGCAAGTGTGCTCATGAGAAGAAATGCAAGCAACGAGCGGGCTGAGAGTTCTAGAGGCCTGCTATCTTCGACGTGCCAGGACATCATTCCCCAACTACACTGACAATCCTGTCACTTTGGTTGTCTCAATGTACCAGATCTTGGCTACTGTGTCATACAGGAAATGTTAGCATTATGCCCAAGAAGTATGTTCAGGTTTGATGGGGCATTCGCTAGAATTTGTAGTATCCGTACCTACAGACATGAGGATATTCCCTCCCGGCTTTTTTTCAGGGGAAAACCTCCCATGTCAACGGCACAGAGGTGTGTGTTACGCATAAGTTGGTTAATTCTTGATCTCCTATGATCCTACCCCCCACCTTCGATTATGACCTCTCGTAAACCAATAATAACGCACTTTCAGCCAGGAAAAATAAAAACCCTCCGGATCACCCTCTATCTGTTTTCAAATCCGGGGCCATATTTGGCGAGACACGTTCTGTTAAGAAAATGTCATAGACTATCCATAGAATCACTTAAAACCGTCACTTTGGCACCTACAGAGACAAAAGCAAAACAGAAGTTCATTTTTTATTCCGATAGGTATTTGAATGTCATGAAGATTGTTTTCTCTGGCGCTCTTGCTACTGCTTCAAAGAAAATGCTTGTAAAGTACCAGTCATCTAGTAAGGCAATTTCTTAAGTAAAAATGAGTGATGTGGTTACTGGAATTTTGCTTTCCCCTCCCCCCCCATGCTAAAGCACTATGTATAGAAGACACTGACAAAGTTTCAGCTCAAAATTTGCAAAACTAAGTGTGCTAGGTCTGACACAAAAAAATGCTTGACTAAATGACTGGTACCGTATCTGTTTGGAGAATGGATTTCAACATTTAGTATTCATGAGGTTGCGGTTTGTCTACAGTGTGTACCAAAATCTATGCCAAGCATTTCCGATTGAAAATGCAGTTTTCAACATCTCTTCTGAGATAAAAAATTCATTTGCTACGCTTTGAAGCTCCCTGACCTGGAAGTAAACAAAACGTATCATCACACAATCAGAGGAGCTCTTGAGAAGAAGTGCTACATGCATTGATGCTAGGGACAAAATCAACGACATTGCTGACCTATTCTGTGTCTCTATGAGCCTTGGTGTAGCCTCCTTACGAAAGCGCTAGGACCAGGACAAAGCAAACAATCAAGTTAAGTCTAGTTCTGTGTATTGAACTTGAACTACTGGGTTGTGTCACTGGGCTCATGTCATGTCGTGCGCAGTCCAATCTTATAATACTGAAATTAGAGGCAGTAGAATCCAGGTGTGGTCTGAAATCAATAGGATTGAGTTAATTACTGTATCATGAGTATAATCTGGAATGTGTAGAGGAGAAACTTACATTCAAAAAGCTTAAAACTATACGAATAAAAGGAAATGAAGCAAAGTACGTGGATTCGCGTAAACCTTTATAAGGATTGAGCTATGGTTTGATTTTAAATTTACTGTCGACGGGACTGTCCCTGACACCTTGCTCCCTGCCTGGTCAACTAAGTTCGCATCGTAGGGTCCAGCCATGTTGTTGTAATTGATCGCCTCCTCGCGACAGTCCTGCCGAAACGTCAAAGCGTCCTGCTATTGGTGAGCGAATCACGTGTTGATCGTCCCAGATTACGGATCAGTAACACTTAACGCGGCGAGGTCGGAACTGTCTCTTGAAAATGGTGTCCACAGCGTCCTAAGTGCAGCGAGCGAATGCACAAAAAACGTGCCGTTCAATTGGATACAAGCTCAGTCCTTTGCCTTCCTTCCGTCAGTTCACGAATCCACAACAAAACAGCAAAGACAAAGATCTTCCAGTAACGTTAGAGCTCACTATGTAGTACAATGTAATGCAAAGGCCACGCACATACGTTCCATTCAGTGCGTACTCATATGTGTACACACAGGTACTACTTACTCCCTACTATTGTGTAGTTATTGATCTGATCCTCCAGATAGTGCGTGGTTGTATGAATGCTAGTGAATATGTTGCTCACATATTTGCTACCTGGATGGTCATGAGTGTGATCACTAGAGCTCAGATCCAAAAGTGATTCACATAAAACATATGTTTTCACTTTTTGACGCCATTTTGGCCAAAATCACTTTTTGGAGCAAAATTGGGAAAAATTACTTGTTGCAACTTTTTGTAAAAAAAAATATCTGGCCACAGAGCAAAACAAAACAAAAACAGAACAACAAACAGTTTGGCGTGATGTCCCTCACTGCCTGTGTTCCATCAGCCCATCACCATGTCGGCCGCAACAAGAGCGAAGTGGATGAAGGAGTTCAACAATAGGCTAGAGTATCTCTTCAAGAACCTGCCGAACAACACGACTGTCATCTACTGCAAGATCTGTGACAGCTCTTTTGCCGCCATGCAGAAGTCGCCGTACACGCAGCACATAAAGTCCGAGTGGTTCAACAAAAACAGCCAGTTGAAGGCCAAGAGGAGCCAGAGCCAAGCTCATCTGGAGGTCATGATGCCGCAGAAGCCGAAGAAGATGAAGTCAGAGGTGCTGGGCCGAGAGCTGTGTGAGGCCTTCATGGTGGCCAACATTCCATGGACAAAGCTTGAGAACAACAAGCTGAAGAACTTCCTCTAGACCAATCTGGGCAGCACCATCCCCAACAAGTCCGTGTTGAGGAAGAAGTACATGGGTACCTGCTACAAGGACATCATGTCTGACCTTGAGGACTCTGATTTGTGAGTTGGGATGGATGAGGTCATGGATGAGACTGGCCACTCGGTGGGCAATGTCCTCATCAGGAAGCTGGACAGACAGAAGTACCACTCTCCCTACCTTGTCAACTGTGCTTCCCTGGACAGGGTTGACTCCTCTGTGACCACCCACCTGATCAATAGGGTGGGCCCCTTGAGGAGAATTTTTTTTTTTCAAAATGCACACTCATCAGGAATTGCAACTGATGTAGAAAGTAAGATCCCACCCAATCAGACTGACATTGGTCCACACAAAAAGTCGCGCCAAGGCTGACAAG
>JAAUXU010131754.1_pt1 | contig 12983 bp, 14 predicted proteins | sample 7278151 | NCBI WGS metagenome assembly JAAUXU01 (sample SAMN14350113, study PRJNA611818) | marine sediment metagenome | isolation source: surface marine sediment (1.8m) | place: French Polynesia: Moorea | collected 2018-08 | reverse complement strand
GCCCTCACCCCCCCCCCCCCCAAAAAAAAAAAAGTCTTTACACATTGATTTTTTTCCATATCCCTGTAACACTGTGAATCCGCTCATCCTTTGGATCAGTTCAGCCAACAGCCAAGTTTTTTTTTGAAAAGTGGCAAAGTTACTTTGATTGATCCGACCTGAAATATTCATGGGATCCAGCATTTGAGGGCCAGAATCAGTTCATTGATCAACTTTTGTTCTCTGCCCTCCAGTTTTAGGTCCTGCTAGAAAGTAACGCCTGGAGCTGCCAGTGTTTTTCTTTCTGTTTTTGCGTGAGCCCGCTTATCTTTGCTAAAGTCAACAGACGTAATGTTGAAAGACGAATTCCCCCAAAAGAAAACAACGCAGATCTTGAGCGGGGCCCTGATACAAATGACTCACACGAGTCCCCCTCTTGGGACGTGACTTACCTGAGCTACTTCCGCGGAACGAGAGGACACCAGACGCTGGCATGAATCACTTCCCCGTTTCCCGAGTCCCAATGGACCAGAAATTGCAGCCAGGGTTGCCAGACACGCGCTCTTATGGGCATCACAAGTATGTGCTGATTTATTGATTTATGAGCGGTTATCATCACCGTTGTCGTAAGCATTAGGCTGACATTTTTCAAGCATTGACTAGCACTCAGGGAGCTTGGTCACTTCTGGTCTGGTTGACATCCTTGGTCCCCCTGACCTGGTTGGTGTCCTCGGCCATTCTTTGGTCTGGTTGGTGTTTTCGGTCACTCTTTGGCCAGTTGATGTCCTTAGTCTAACACCCTGGTCTGGTTGGTGTCCTTAGTCACCCTGGTCTGGTTGAAGTCCTTAGTCACCCTGGTCTGGTTGGTGTTCTCGGCCACTCTTTGTCTGGTTGACGTCCTTTGCCACGGTGCTAGGGTTGACGTCCTTTGCCACGGTGCTAGGGTTGACGTCCTTTGCCACGGTGCTAGGGTTGACGTCCTTTGCCACGGTGCTAGGGTTGAAGTTGTCCTTCGGCGACGACCCGAAAATGCAGTCTGCCCCAAGTTGCATTCGTACGCACTTTGCGTGATCCTGGCCTCGATAGCCTAATTGCGTCCGTGCCGGCGTGTCTGGTCCGTTTTCCCTGACCCGGAATTCCCTGCGGTCCAGTTTGGCTTGCGATTTCGCTCCCTTTTATGGGAAATCAGCATCCCTCAAAGACTCGTTGTTTTGGTGTTGATTTTGTTGCCTCCCGTGAGTCACATTGGACCCGGAGAGAGCGAGAGACGTCTAGAAAACATATTTGCAGTTCCCGGCATAGTTTCCACGCGTGTTATTACCCGTATTTTCCTTTTCGGACGATGCACGTTTTCCCCCCTGTTCACCAGGGAAAAAAGTATTCTCAGGTTACAATAAGCCAGCCTTGCATAGACTCTGTATCTGCCTCTTTATAAGCATCGGGCCTGGTGTTATTTTTGCACCTCCATCGGCCACCGAGGAAGGGAGAGAGAACTGTGCGAAATCCCTGTGTGGGTGTTCAGGCCCAGTTTTTCTTTTTTTTTTTGCTGTCACGAGACAAAAGTCAGATTACGGCAGGGCCTCGAGCCAGTGTCGACAAATTTGGGGCTCCGGCTGAAGGTGCAGTTGCTGGGGCAGAATTTTCGGGCCCAGTCTAAGCGGGCCTTGCAAAAAAAAGGGCTCGGGCCTTGTTTCACGGACTGAGAGCGTGGATCATCTCTCTCCTGCGTTGATAACGACAAAAAAGAAGGAGAAAAAACAGGGAAAGCGCATTAGGCTAATGATTCGGTCGTGGTCAGGGGGACTTTGTTTATTACAAATGGAGGCACGAAAAAGACACTTTTTGGTCTTGAACGTGTGGCTGAACAAAAAAAAACTATGGAACTTTGTTGTAGTCTTTGCTCTCTTCAGCTTGGCCTGGACTGACGTGCTGGAGAACGTCCCACTCGTTGTCAGGTCGGGCCACCATCGACCTTTCAGCTGTTGTGTTTCAATATTGATCATTGTCAATTTGCTTCAGTCACTGCTTAAAGTGCAAACTAAAGACATTGTGAGATTGTAGAAGAAAAAACCAGAAGAGAAACACCTAAATTGTTCACCCACCTAAGATTTCCAGATATTATTTGGAAGCTACTCTGCTTTTGTCCACTTTTTCCTTCTCAGTCAAGCAGAAGTGGCGACTCAAACGTAATGAACAATGTAGAAGAAGAGTGTTTTTCTCTCTACACATCTGCTGTTTGAGCAGCTGGCTTTTTTTTGGGGGGGGGGGGGTTGCATAAAAAAAGGAAGTCATTGTGCTTCTAATTCAGTGGGGGTAGGAATGAAGGTCTGCCAGCCGGCCCTGGCCGCCCGCCCGGCCGGCCCGGCTGGCTGGATGGATGGAGAGGTCTTTGCAGCACGTGTCAGTATGAAAAATTCAATCTGTCTTTTCTGCTGGAACAAAAAGAGGCCAACAGTTTTATTTGTTTTGCTGCCCCCATCCCTCATACCGACTGCCAACGTTTTTTTTTCACTTCTTGCATAGTTTCTTTTCTTCCTGCCCTGTTTCTAGGGTCAGACGTGCTAGGATCTCTCTGCAGATGATGAATCTGTTACTTATGCAGCTTTTCAAGCAAAAATATCTGCATGACCTGTGCAGGCCAGTGAAAACACTTCTTGGGGATGTCTGTTTGTGTGCGTCTGTCTGTCTGTCTGTCTCGCCTGCAGGCTAACCAGCTTGGGAGTGGTCGACGCTGCTCTAATTCCCACTCAGCCCTTCCCATGTGTGTGTGTATGACAGAGAGAGAGAGAGAAGGAAAGGAATTAACCGCACCCAAAGTTGTTCAAACAGAATCTGTCAAACGACGTTAACGAGGCCGGAAATTTAGAGTCTCCACGCAAAATTTGGCATTTTCTTCGCTGGTTGGAGGTGGTTTTTTTTTGCAATGGACGAAATTGACCGGGGATGTTGCGAATCTTCAAGGATGCTGAAAGACAGAGAGAAATAGAAGCTCTTCTGGCAAACTTTCTTGCGCAAAAAGGAGATCTTTTGTGTGCGTCTTAATAAGTGATGACAACAGATGCAACCGTGGCATTTCAGCCAAACTCCTCTGGCGATAATTTTATAGATAATACATAGACTGCGCCACTTTGGTGCCAGACTCGTCATTCTAGTCAAATGAAGAACTAATCAGTGTGCCTTCAAGGTTACATTCGGACGTTAGTTTTCTAATGACAAATTGAACCTAACTCTGCAGATACCAAAACTGTAGCCAGATGTAATTCGAGACAAGCTTTGCCTTCTAAATCTGAACAACTTGATTGAGGTCAAAAACGTTTTCTTCCACACTTTGGCAGTAGATAACAAAGCTGATTCCAAAAGTGTAGTTGATTGTTGCAGCCTCATTTATGAAATCTAAACAGGAGTTTCGTCCACGTCTTCTGAACAGCGCAACTTTGGCCGTGGCTCCGATCTCTGGACAACCCCTGTGTGCAAGAATGACCGGATCGATGCTCCTTTAATACTTGTGTTGGCCTCGTTGTGCAAAGCATCCAACAGCTTTAAAGCCCCGAGATTTATGTCCCAGTTACGAGCATTTTTCTGTGCTGTCAAGAGGTGAGGCCGGAGAAGGAGGTGGACGAGGAGGTGTCGTTGACGCTCCACATGTTCATCATCTTGTTGAAGCTTTATTGGCCTTTGCCCGTGTGTGTGCTGGACGTGACCTTGTGACCTCGAAAAAATGAAGTCACTCAATTGGGGACGATTTTATCCTTCAGCAGCTGTCTACAAAATTGTAGTCGTGCCCACTTTTTGTACTATTAAGCAACGACCTTGGGCAGTTAGTTGTACATTGGGCAGTCGCTCTTTCCTCGTGCCCTCGCAATTTTCCAGCCCGGCGGTTAGAGAGAGCGAGAGAAAGAGATGAATTTTGGGCACAAGAAAGTTGTGAAGAAAGCTTCATCCCCTAAAAAAAACAACCTATACACATACATGCATTTTTTTAAGGGCCACTTGTTACATTCGAGATCTGCCTTCGCCCACTCGAGTAAGGAGATATGTTTATGCTTCATTGCTTGTTCAGCCTCCGAGGCTCACCTGCATCATCAGCCAATTCGCTGAAGCGTATGCGCCAAAAAAAAATGCAGACGAATGAGTACTTTTCTATCAATGTCACAGCTCCGTCACCAAATTCTCCTTGAGGTTTCGCTTAGCCGAAATGCATGAGGACTTTTTTGCGACGTCTCCACAGTCATGCCGAGAGGCGCGCGAGCGAGGGCGAGGGCGCGGGCGAGCTTAGAGATCTGGCAAACGTCTGCGGCGGAGAGAAGAGGAGGAAGAAAAGTAAAGAAGTGTACTAAGTTAGCAGCCAGTCGAGGAGCAGCAGAGGCCTAGGCCTGTTTATGCTGCCCCAGATAAGACTATTTCCCCCCCCCCTCTTTTCTCATTCCAAGAAGCTTCTTCAGTGCTGTGGTGGTGACGATGAAAGTGCAGGAAGCAGTGGGCCCAAGGAGAAGACGAGGCCTCTTTGACTGACTTTGATTTTTGCCCTTTTTTGCACAACATGAGGGTGGAGGCCTCAGCCAATGGGATTAGTTGCTACCAGCACGATATAGTTTTCATGATGGGAAGGTAACAACAGACGCTCTCTCCATTTGCCATAATTGCAGTGTTATGAAGGCATCACATTCACGGTAACAGGAGAAGGAAGATTCAAAGACATCCCATTATTAGGAGGATCCTCGAGGCCTCTTTTTTGTCTATCCTCGAGTGCTGCAAGCCTCTCTTTCTTTCGTCTAACCTCATTGTGTATGAAAGACTCGAAATGGGAGAGCAGCAAAAAAGGATTCTAGCAAAGTTGCTGAAAAAACGTGACTTCGACGTCGTTTTCTTGGCTGACTGACATTGATATAATAACCACGAAAGCTTTTTAAGCTTTCTGCGGAAACGTGAAAAAGCCTCGTCGTGTTCTCATAACGTATTATACACATTGTGTCATCGACTGAGGGATGTGCACTTTTTCTTCTTCCAGCGACCAGCGTCCCGAGCAGAGCATCGCGTCCGCGCGAGCGCAGGTGATGGTGTACGACGACCTCAACAAGAAGTGGATGCCTTCGGGGACGTCCCACGGGCTGTCGAAGGTCCACATCTATCACCACTTCCTCAACAGCACCTTCAGGGTGGTGGGCAGGAAACTAGGGGATCATGAGGTGAGAGAGCCTCAACAGGCCTCTTCGTGGGGCCTGAAAAGCTGTCTGTCACTAGGCACACAAAGATTTATCATGGAAGTCAATGTTGCTACAGCTGCTGCATGCACACAGTTTTCTCTCCCGCCACCTCTCTTTTGAGCGGATGTGCCTAGTTAGTATGAAGACATTTTTTTATTTCACCACCTGAATAAACTAATCTCATCTCAAGAACTTTTTTATTCTTTTCACAGGAAATTAGCCTGTCACCTTTTATCTCCTGTGACACAAAATCACTTCCTTTGTTCTCAAGTGCACACAAAAGGCATCATTCACCAAAATGCAGGCAACAATTTATGCCTCAAAATTAAAAAAGGCTCTTTTTAAATAGAAACAGGTGTGCGTGCAGGGGGGGGGGTTGTGAGGGGGAGAGAGGGGATCGCATACCCTCCTTTTAAAGCTGACTTTTTGCACTTTTTTGGCTCTTCAGGGGGGTATGAATTGAGGGGAGGGGGGGTTGAAGGGAGTGGCTGGAAAAATGACACGCGATGGAGCCATCTTGTTTCCCCCCCTCCCCCCTCCTCCAAAGGCTTGTACAATTACGCAGAAGAGATGGACGAGGCCGGGGGTGAAGCCCAATTGGACGAAGATGGAGACGGGCGAAATGACCAAAAACCCCTGTTTCTTGTCGGTGGCAGCCACGTATGTAGCTGCGTCCTGCTCGCCATTGTGTTATGGTGGCCAAAAAGAAAAAAAAGTTGATGCAACATCGTATTCGTGGAGACAACGCCCTCCATCACGCGCAAGCTCCTTATTCGTACATTTTGGTCACGCACACATTTTTCGTGTTCATCACGCTTCGCTGATTCGCGCTTGAAAGTGTCGGGATTGAAGCGGGGTTGGGGGGATCCCCCTGCTGCAGGCCTGACTGCCTGACTCCATCGCTGTGGGCCCGTCATTCATGAAAAAATTGCGCTCCAGAAGCAGGAAGAAAGAGTCTGCTGAATGATGTGATCCACCCACATCCGATCTTGTCAGATCTTGGAGATCTTGTCATTAGCGGATTCTGGTGTCAGAGCAGTCTTGATGTGCAAGTTTGCATTGCAAAGACGTTGCATGGACAGCTTGATCGCGGTCCCAAATTGCTGTTGTCACTTGATCTGACGTCTACTTGTCTCCTGCAGGTTGTGATCAACTGTGCCATATTGAAGGGCCTGAAGTACAACCAGGCCACTCCTACGTTCCACCAGTGGCGTGACCAGCGCCAGGTCTACGGACTCAACTTCTCCAGCAAGGACGACGCCGAAGTCTTCGCAGCAGCCATGCTAGAGGCATTAAAGGTGGGTATCTCGGTCGGGTCCCTGCGCACGCTGGACGTCGGTCTGGCACATGTTGAAGGGCCTCACACTACTGCCGGAGCTGCTGTGGCAGTCGGAAAACTGCCTCAGACTCCACACAAGAACGTTGTTTCTCTTTGTTATTCATTGATCTTTGCACACGAGTTTGACAATTGTGTTGACACCTAAACTCTTACATGTTAGGTTTTAAACAGTGGCGGCAGCTTGACGATGAGGCCGGCGCCTCAACCACCTCAGACGCAGCAGGCAAACAACAGACAGCAGGTGAGGAGATGCTTGCTTGTGCGCATTGCCAGGGACCCAAGAAGCTGCACGATATGGAGCAAAAAAAAAATGGGCTTTTTTGGGGTCCCACCTTAGGCCTCCCCAAGGAGCGACTGAGATAAGTTTTTACTGAAAAAAACAGGGTTTTTTTGTGAGGGGGCCATTATTAACGAAGGGGTGAAGGCGGGGTGTGACCCCCTTTCTTATATACAGCCACCCTGCCAAGTTCTGAGTCTACACACAGAAAATCTTTGGTGGTGAGATCCAAGATGTTGTTTTTCCTCCTCAGCACCCAGTCTACCAACAGCCGCATCAGCATGGCAGCAGCGACGCCTTGTACGAGATGTACGACGACTACAGGGCCGGCGGGGGCGGATCCCTCGGGGGCGTCGGCGGTCCCGGCGGTGGGGCCGGCGGCCCCAACAATCACTACGGCGGCAGCGACCCCGGATACGAGTCACACATCATGCAGCAGCAGCAGTATCAGCAGGTGAGTGGACTTTGGGGCGACTTTTGCGGGAGGAAAATGAAACATTTCATCCCTGAACAGGACAATAATAAAGCACAACAGCCGCAACGATCTGTGAGTTCGCCCAGAAGACCCCAGAACCCATTCGTTTCTACCTTTTAGCTTCGTCTGCCTGTAGATCAATCCCTCTCCTCTTCGTTGGGCAGATTTGCACAGTCCTGCTTGCAAATTTGCGTGCCCATCTCACACTTCTAGGAAGTGTAGAACTAGAATTCTAGTTCTCGTCAGAGGCGCTTACTTGTAGTGCGTCACTAGCCGAGGCACCAGACTTTGATCGGTTGATGTTAACTAAAATCTGTGTGTACCGATCGTTAGGTTAAATTTAAGTTTAATGTATTTAATCATAAGTTTATACTAGTTCAACTCTTCCTTAAGATGCCTCTCCTGTATCATATTTCTGCTGATCAGCAATTTTTGTCCACCTATCTTCAGTCCAAAATAAACATCTAACAAAAAGACTCCAGTGAATAAAGACTCTAGTGAACATAAACTAACAACCTTAGTCTCACTATTCTAAAACGGGTCTTTTCACTGTCTGTTCTGTCTGTCTGTGGCGGGGTTGAGCTCCACGCTGTCCACGTGCGCCGCGCTTGATCTGCCAGAACACTGACCTCTCCCTAGTGTGTAGGAACTTTTGGGGGGATGACATATTTCCCAGCCTGGCAGCACTGCTTCTTTCTCGTATGTAGTAAATGCAACTTTGGACCTCGAATTGGGCCCCAAAAAGGCCTCCAAGTCCGCCAACGACGCCCTATTTCACGGCTCAGCAAAAGTAGTGTGTGCTCACAGCGGTAGAAGCTCCAACACCGCCACAGACAGACAGACGCACGGACAGACATAGCGCTGTATATATAGAACATAGATTGTATATAGATACATACGTTAGATTCCTTCAGAAAGTACGTGTACAGTCCAGTAGAGATCTTCTTTCACTGACCCCATGTCATCTACTTGCAGGAAATTGAGATGGAGCGGCGCCTGTCGTTCCAGCAGCAGCAGCAACAACAACAACAGCAACACCTCCACCACGTTCAGTCCAGCCCTCAGATGATCAGCTCGCCGCCCGCGGCCCCGCCGCCGCCAGCTATGAACGGCGGCCAGAGTCAACCGCCGCTGCCGCCCAGTCAGCAAAACGTCTTGCCGCAAACGGTATCGGCCGCGCCGCCGCCACCGCCGCCCATGCCTGCTGGCGGGCTGGGTGGCGGGCTGGGTGGCGGAGCGCCTCCACCTCCTCCTCCTGGTGGACCTCCATCACTTCCTAGCGCTGGCGGCCCCAGCGGCGGTCCCGGCGGTAGCAGTGGGGGCGGTGCCCCGCCACCCCCGCCGCCACCCCCGCCTCCTGCTAGCGATAGCTGCGGGCCAGTGGGCGGCTTGGCCGCCGCCTTACAAGCCGCCAAGCTCCGCAAGACCAACAATCAGCAGCAGCCGCGCGAGAATAGCGGCGGCAGCACCGGTAGCAGTAGCGGCAGCAGCAGTGGCTACGGCAGCCTCGGCAAGGCCGCCGGCGGGGCGATCGCGGCCGCAGCTGGTGGTGGTGGTGGTGGTGGTGGCGGCGGCGGCGGCGGCGGTGGCGGCGGCATGGCCTCCATGATGGACGAGATGCAGAAGACGCTGGCCAGGCGGAGAGCAAAGGTGGAAAGACAGGAAGAGGTACGAACTGCCGTGTTCTGTAATGTAGGCCTCGGGGAGGTGCAACGTAGGCCTCAGTTTGTGCTAGCAATGCGTCCTCGACGTACTCTGTAGTACGTGTAAGTGGGTAATTCCGTCGAGATCACTGGCGTTCATGTGGAGCCCGTTAAGGCGTCTCCTGTGTGTGACGGTGTCGACGAACCTCACGTGATTGGCCTTACGTGGTGCTGGGCATGCTGGCCGAGCACCACACTCACGTGAAGTGAGAGCTGCAGTTGTACTGAAGTCCACGCTGCTGTCTGAACAGTGACTATAGTCTAGCCTTGCTTTTCCAGGACGAATCAAGCAGTGAAGGCCGCAAGTTCGACAAAGGCGGCTCTCCCAAGGGCGGCTCCGAGTCCCCCAAGGCCTCGGCGGCCCCCGGGACGGCAGGCAGGCGGAGGTTCGGGTCCATGGCCGACGACCTGGATGTGGCTAAGTAAACTGGAAATCCACGCTGCTGTGTGACATTCTGTGTCACAACAATGCTCTGTCTTCCAGGTTCAACGGTTTGACCAGCAGCGACACGTCGGCCGCGGCTGGCGGTGGCAGCGGTGGCAGCAACACCAACAATAGCGGCGTCTTGACCGCGGCCGACCTGGAGTCGCTCAAGCAAGACATCCTCAAGGAGATGAGGAAAGAGATGACCAAGATGAAGCAGGAGATCATTGAAGGTGAGGAGAGAAGCAGCAACTTAATGTGTGGCCTCCGTGGGTCAACTTTGCTCTCTTCTTTCTGTTTCAGCCATTCGTCAGGACTTGAATCGTCGATAAACGGAGCTGAAGAGCAGAGAGAGAGAAAGAGAGAGAGCGCGAGAGACAGAGAAATTAGGCCCATGTAGGCCTCGCACGCACTCCGAAAGGATTAAAAAAAAATGGCTCGCACGAACAAAATGTTTGTGTGGGAAAAGCCAGCGTCATTCAGAACGAACAAAATAAGAGACATTCGCAAGCTGAACGAAGTTTGAGGACTCTCTCGCATATGTATCGGATTCTCTTTTATTTTGCGGACAATTTTTTGTTTTTACGTTAGCCCAAGAAGAGTAAACTTGCTGCTCCATAGTCAGATGACGACTTTTTCTCTTCTATGGGAAGTAACTGTACACAAGAAACATGACACCAACACACACACACAATTATGAATACTATATAGTTAGTGAGTTTTGTACTACTCATCTATTTCTTTTTTATTTCTCCAGAGTTATTTTTATCCCATAGCTCTTTCCTGCTAGTGCGTACATAGTTCGGTTTCCACCCCTGTGTTCTTGAAGCGTGCAATAATGTTTTTTTTCATTCTCCCGCAAAAAAACTTTGCGTATTTATTGAAGCAGACCTTGTGATAAAGTCAGGCTTCCTTTTTTTTCACTAACTCGATCCATTCTCATTGACAGCAAAGAAAAGCACTACAATGAGAGCCTTCTTCAATTCCTACTCTCCTTTATGAAAAATCCGGGTATTCTCGGTGCTAATAACAAAGGATGTAAGTTGATTGGCCAAAAAACTATCGCATTTAGTTGTCATGAATCCTCTCCTCTCACACCCTGTAAGAAGTTTGCTCACACACACGTAATAATAACCTCAAGGCATTTTTTCCACATCCCCCCTCCCCCTCCCTGTTGTACAAGTATGAACCATGAACCAGCCCTTCTGTCTCAAAGCTGAATAACCTTACAGATTCACTCCTTTTTTTTAAAAAAACACAAAAATATGCAGAAGTGTAATAAGTAGTGAAGGTTTGTACATGCCCCAAATTGAAGGCTCACTTAGTATGTTTTTTACCTTTTTTCCCTTCTTTTTGACTCGTACGGTAGCATCCACAGACCCGAGGGACTGACGAATTTTGCTGAGTGCATGCTGTAGAACGACGACCAGCCCTTCTTTGCAGAAACAGTGCGAAAAGTGTGTGTTGATGTGTAAAAAGAACTAGTCAAAAAGAAAGCTGAGAGAGAGTTTTCCAGCTCTCAGTGACGCACGCACCAACCGCTATCTCTCTATCCCTATTTTTTGAACCCTGCTACAGGGTGCGGCGACAAAGAAGAAGAATCGACTAGAAGAATGAGTTTTTTCCTAGCGAGATTTGCCAAAAGAAAAAAAAAATCCAACTCAAGATCGAGCTACTTCCATTTTTTCTACTACAACATGAATTTGTTGCGCAGCTGATTGCGCACTGTTTAGGTACACTTAAGCGAACTAATACAGTAAAAGTTGCATCATCTTCTCTGTCTGTGTGAGTGGAGAGCGAGGAAGCTTTTTTCGTACAATGAGATGTTGACTAAGCAAGAATGTTCGTCTCGTCCGATGTTGAATGATGAATAAAAAGTCGATTTCTGAGAGGCTCTCTTGTGCACTGCTGTTTTTTGGCATTTGGCACCGACCAATATGCCAATTTCGTCAGCCCTGTCAATGCAGCTGCAGCAACAGGGGGGGAGGGCGGTCCGCCAACGCCTACACCAGCGGGGAAAGAACCGGATGTCTATGAGGAGGATCACATTCTCCGGAACCAATGGAGAAACTTGGGGGAAATGTCAATTTTGTGAAAAAATGAGCGGTTCCAGAGCCCAAGTGCATAAATGTCCGCTGTTAGAGGAGACTCTGAGCTTTCCATTCAGGGTCGAGCCGTTGCTGTGGCCCAACCCACTCCAGAGTTATGTGTGCTTAAAGACGTCGACCCAGGGATCGTCTCATTCCTGCACGTGCCAGCGTGGCAAAGAGCAACGATACCTCGGAATTTTAGGTGAAACCTAGTTAAGGTTTGGTATAGATGAAAATTGGAAAAAGTTAGGGTTTGAGGAATTTTCATGAAAAAGAAGTGGTAACAACACTGAAATGGAAGATGGAAAAAAAAGCACCGCGAAGTAAAGTTACTACACGTGAACACGAATATTTGCCAAAAGTAGCCGGATGAATATGAATATTCAAAGAGTAACTTCTCAGTCCCCTCAGAGCCTAAATCAGCTATGGAGCATTGAGATTTTGGCTGTTGAGAGCTTTCTCAGTAAATACTCAGAGTAGCCGAATACTAAAAAACAAAAAGTGTCCGGCTCTTCCGAATATTCCCCATAATTGTATTCAACACTGTTATTTTGAATGCGGCTTCATATTCATTGACGACTCTTTCCTCACTCGCCCAGATTGCCAAAAGTTGGTTGCTGGTCCTCAGTGATCCTCATGTCCACCTTCTCCACGGGCCAAGAGCAAGCGCAGGTCCAGACGAGTCACGTCGGCCATCCGGAGGCCGTCCCCGTTCACCACCCGGCGGGCCGTCGACCTCGGCATCGACCTCGACCGCAGGGCGGTGGACTTCCAAAACTCAACAAAGTGATGCTGGCCGCTGAAGGAGAACACGGTCCTTGACCGCGCTCTTGTCCCTTCGAGATCGACCAGGACCTCGCTGAACAAGTGACTTACTTTACAGACGAGGTCTGCGAGTGCGGGAGGTAAAGTGACTTGACACGTCCTCACTGCATCGCTGTAAAGTAGGACTTTACTGCCGTACAGGATAGACTCGAGGAAAGGAGGGCTCCACGATTGTGTCATGATGCAGTCGGACGATCAATCTTTTCTTCTTCGTCGACCACGACATCGCGGTCATCGTGGTCTTCTTCATCCCCCCCCTTCCCGTCTGCCCTCATAAAATACCACTCAGTAAGTAAGTAAGTTTTCATATAAGAAACGACTTTGTTTTCTGTAACTTATCGACTTTTTAGTTTTGTTCACCTTTTTCATTTCCTGGCCTTTTACGGTCAAGCCTCACCTTACAAGACAAAAACTGATATTCTGGGGTTTTGAATTTTGGAATTTGTCACTATAAGAAATGGCGTTTTCTCCATGAATCAATGCTGCATCAAATTTTGGATCGCTGGATTGTCTTTTGTTCGCATGGCCGCCGGGTCGACTTCAGGCCCGCCGCGTTGACTTCAGGCCCGCCGGGTCGACTTCAGGCCCGCCGGGTCGACTTCAGGCCCGCCGGGTCGACTTCAGGCCCGCCGGGTAATGCTTTTCTTCCAGTCGCAGAGCTTACATT
>JAAUXU010071208.1_pt1 | contig 12990 bp, 20 predicted proteins | sample 7278151 | NCBI WGS metagenome assembly JAAUXU01 (sample SAMN14350113, study PRJNA611818) | marine sediment metagenome | isolation source: surface marine sediment (1.8m) | place: French Polynesia: Moorea | collected 2018-08 | reverse complement strand
TATACATAAGTGTTGATTTTGTTTGTGCTGAAATGCCTGATGTTTCAAAGGTATCTCTGATTGAGCTGAAATTTGTTGGCTAATTCTAGGCATTACCTATGACGAGCTCCTAAAATGTCAGATGAATCACAGACACTTTTGGCATTTTTAGACCTACAATTTCAGACACACTGTGCTACTTACTGCAGTGAAGCCTCAAATTAAAAGTGCAGATAGTAAATCAATTTCCTTTTTTCAAAAAATGAGACTGGCACCAGTGTCAAGTGCCAATTTTCCACCATGAAAATCCAAAGTTGACATTTTCGAACTAGTCTTATATTTAGCATATACGCATGTGCTGAGTACTTCTTCGTAGCCGCACAAGTACCTGGCGTATATCTGAAAATGGGCATAACTTACTGGTCCCCCTGGCTCATTGACAAGCTCATATCTCCCCGTTGCACTCTCGCCCAGGACGGCTGAGGCAGCGTCTGCGACGATAGCGGTTGTCGGCGCCTTGACGGTGTCCACGACTATCTCAGGCACGACCCCTCCAGCCGCCGGCTCAAAGTCCTCTGCGTCCTCGACTCTTCTGATGACGTAGAGCAGCCCGTTGATGCCCGAGTGGCTGTCGACGAAGCGCTCGCCCATCTTGAGAATGAGACACTTCCCCTCGCGCTCCAGCGCCGCCAGATTCTCGTCCAGCAGTCCGTACTCGGTGTAGTGACTGTGGTAATCTTCGCGCAGGGTCCAAAGGATGTGACCGTCTAGGAATGGACATAGTCGCAATCGTCGTACGCTTGACGTAGCTTGCGGATCTCTCTCGACGTCAAAGGACCGTATACACGTGTGTGTGTGTGTGTGTGTGTGTGTGTGTGTCCGCGGCTGATTTTTTGACTCACAGCTGCTTTGCGGCTGCTTACTCGTCATTTTCGCGGCTGATCTTGACAGCCGATTTTCGTCCGTGTTTTTCGGCTTTGGCAAAGTGCTGTGTGTGGCTTAGGTCAGGTTCGTCTACGTGTGTGCAGCCGATTTTCATTGCGAGTCTCCAGCGTCCACAGTTTTTGCACATGGTGAGCGCAAAGTGCGTGGTTAGGGCGAAGCGTGTGGTTCAAGACACAGACAGACAGACAAACAGACAGACACACAGACAGTTCTGTCATTCCTTCTACCCAACAATGTGGGTGGCGCGAAAGCGCTAGTTACACATACCTGGCTTGGTGATCCTCATGATTTCGCTGAGTGCTGCCGGCGGGATGTTTCCTGGGCTGAAGCCCCCGAGCATGACGACTGCATCGTAGATGTCCTCCTTCAGCCCGGACGAGTTGAGGCCGTTGAGCGATCGACAGATCAGGTTGTTGTACAGGCCACTGGAGCGGAGGTGCTTGATCGTAGCCAAGTCAGAGTCGTGGGCGTCGAGGCGGAAGTAACCGTGCGATTGCAACTGTAACAAGCACGCAAAAAAAGGGTCATCATCAAACACTTTATAGCTCACTTTAACCTGTGCCTGAGTACCCAAGCTGAGAGAATTCCTGGTCCGGCTGCGGCGTTGAGCACGTCCGAGGCCTTGGGCAGATCCAGACGGAGAAACTCTTCGCTCAGCTTCTCCAGGCCGATGTAGTCCTCATACTTCACGACATGGACAAGGCTGATGAAAGTTGATCAACGAGTGTAACTTTTGCCCGTCTTACTTTGCTCTTGTTGGTCGGGCAGAAGAAGTCCTTGCACAGGTTCTCGTACGCCCTACACAGATACTCCACGTTCAGTCCACTCATCGTTGTGGCCAAGGGAAGTGTGACTTCTCCGGATGATGGACGACGACTGAGAGGAGGAGAAAAGTCCTCAACGAGTTTTATACACCTAACAAAGCCAATGCTGGCTGCACTCTCTGTCTACTTGGCTCTCTCAGCCAACACAACGTAGTATCTCTTGACACATACACACGAGAATCAAGTTCTTGTTTATCGCTCTGTACACGTACGCATAATGCACTGTACAAGTGTTCTGCAACGATTGGGCTTTTCTCGGCACCGAACAGCTTATGACAGTTAATCCTCCACTCAGCACTGCCAGACGTGGTGAAAAGGTCCTCTCCAAGGTCCTCTCCAAGGTCCGCTCCAAGGTCCGCTCCAAGAGTGCAGAAGGATCTGACCAAAAAGGGATGCATACAAGCATGAATTATGCACGCAGAGGCTGCAATGTGCGTATCGCCCAAAAGAAGTAGACAGATAGCGATTGTTGTTTGTCATTGATTCCTTCGCAGGGGGTATCATTGTTGATTCACCTCGAACAAGGTAGCTCATATGTCTTTCTCTTGCCCATACAAGTAAGTGCAGTACGACTCATGAGACACACGGTGCCTAGAAGCTGCATGAAGAATGACCGCTGCAGGACAGTGAGCACATACTTTTAGAGAGTGCACTGAGGAGGGCTGAAAAACCAGTACCTGCTCAGTTCAGCCTTGAAGTATGAGTACATATGGGTCCATAAAAGAGTACTGAACTTTATGCTATGTCCATCCTAACTTAAGGCTCATCCGCCTGGCTGACGTTCGTGACACTGATGCGTAACACTAGCTCGAATCACCTGCCCAAGGTCAAGAACATCAAGTACCTAGACATCTGGTTCCTGGGGTGCACAGTTTTCATCTTTACGTCTCTGATCGAGTTTGCGCTCGTCAGCACCATCTCCAGGGCACCATAATGCCATGGCATCGAATCTTACTCTCTGCTACGCCTACGCAAGATTTCTCAATCCACCTCAATGTGCATGATAACCCTGAAGGCCAGGAACACGATGCCGGCGGCCGCCTCTGTCTTTTCCTCAGTGGCACATCCACGACATCACTCAACAGCCCCCAAATGCCGACTGACGCCGTGGTGTCATGCAAGGTTGCTCTGCCACTGTATGAGACACGAGCTCCGGCAGAAACATGAAGTGGCTTTGCCCATGCAGTCCATGGATCCTGCCATCCCGATCCAGCGACCCTGTCCAGGGGACATCTTCAACATGGGAAAGACGAAGCCGGAGGGACCCTGAAGAGAAATGACTCTGTGGTGCTCGGTATGCAAATTTGTCTGACAAATGAAACGTTGAGTGTTTTTCTTTTCTTTTTTGCCTGTACACTTCTTTGTCAGGGATTCATCCCATTATCACTTGCTACAACAAATATAAGTTTGTTTAACAGATTGTTACTAGTACGTAGGCATTGTCCTTCATTGAGAATAACAATTTCAAGGACATCCTGGAGACCCCCAGAGGTGACGATGGCAACTTGCAGTCTGCTCGAGACGGCGACGACTCCGAAGATGCCGACAGCCAAGGTGTTGGCACCGCCAGGCCTTGAACAGCTTCCGCTCGCCAAAGTTCTACAACGAGGAAATCACCACTTGGGTAGATCAGAAGGCCAAGATCACCTTTCCGATCCTCTTCACCACCTTCAACTTGTTATATTGGATCTCCACACCCAGACTGGATTGCTCAATGTTCAAGAATCGTGAGGATGACTCCTCTGAATCATTGCAAGATGCCTTTTATTTCAGTACCCCTTCCATACAAGCAGAACTACTTAAATGGTACGCAAAGTTGGATTTTCACAAGGTCTCTTCTAGAGAAATCAGACTGACGCGTCAGAGAGTCCTGATGATGCATCTGGCACTCATGCACATGGTCACTATGATGGCTGCCGCAGCTTCCTCCCAACAGTGGTGCGACTTCAGGATAGCACCCATTTCTTCGATGAGTATCTCATCGGCCAAGAGCCTTTCCATGGAGTCATTGGCGCTCAGGTACGCCAAGTCGTGCTCCAATGCAGCAGCATCGACGGCATTTCGTGGCTCTGAACCCGGCTTCACCCGATAACACCGGACGCCACTGGGCGAAGCGGAATCCATCGGCTCCAGTCTCTCTTGCAATCTTGTTCCTGGTCCGGTGAAGTGATACCCAGGTAGATGAAGCTCGAATGGCAAGGTGAGAAGGGACCGGGCAAAGCAGCCGGAGACTTTGTCGTCGTCACACGCCAAGCTCTCGATGACGAGGAACAGGCACACGTTGGCCGAGGCCCACAGCAGCACGTTGACGATGCCGTCCAGAACCCGATCGAAGCACGGAATGTTTTCACTGGTGCCGGACGGGGTGACCCACGGGAGTAGAGGAAGCGTCAGGACCGGGATGAGCCAGCTGCTCGACATCATCGTAGCTGTGGAACAACCACAGATACCTATGGACAAGTGCAGTATTCGAGGCTTTGAGGGCGCCGAGTGCTGCTCAAAGACTCGCGAGTACAGTGACAAAACAACACTCGAATTTGCACCGGATCGACCAAGTTCCTCTAGGTCAGCATCGTGCAGTCCTCAGACAGCTGAGCTGGGAATCCAAAGTCGACTGCTTGAAGTGGGAAAACTTACTGCAATTTGCAATGGAGGACAGCAAAACAATGAAATCTGGATGTTGGCAGCGTTGAAACTTTTGTTGACTAGCTGTGTATCTAAAGAACGCGTACAACATGCATATTTTGTGGTCTACACCAGTGGACTCGACCTGCTTTGGTGGGTGTCTTCCCACTTCTGCTCTGCTCCAGACCGAGCGAGTTCTCCAAGCTGATCTCGCACTTCACACTCACCATGAACTCTGTCTGCACGTGGATCCACTTTGTTTTTACCTTTGCAACTGGTTGATCTGGACGATCGTCACTTCTCCCACCCCCCTCTCCTGTGCAGTGCAGCGGTCGTGCGGAACGACATGAGGAACGACACGAGTAGCGACACGTACACAGATTAGTTCTATATAGTGGTAGGGATATACCGCTACGATATGCGTTCTATATAGTGGTAGGGATATACCGCTACGATATACCGAACGATATACGTTCTATATAATGGTAGGGATATATATGTATAAATACGAGTGAACTGATACTGCCAAGTTCCCTTTCCGCACCATCTTCCACCCTGAAGTATTTCAAAATTTGAGGAAACGTCAAGGACAGCACAACTGCATTGGCGTGCGTCTGGCGCAATCTTGGACCTCATGTTGTTCACGGTGACGTCCTCGGGTGAAAATACCATGCATCAAAACTTCAGCTGAATCTCTTTACTTCTCCTCAGTTGCGTAATGTCTAAAACAAAATTTACATAGATTCATTCTCATTCAAGACAGACGATCTCGTTGTCTTCTTCAATGACCTCTCGGGGTCTTTTCACGGCCGGACTGGGGGATATCGGGTCGGCAGATGGTTCAGACTTGCGTTTAAGAGAATTTGCTTGGCCTATAAGGAACTTAAACTTAGATCGCATAAGAAATAGAATATCAATCAAACCACTTGCCATTGGCTGCTTCTTTGGATTTCTCTCCTGCTTCAGAGTTCTTATCAGTTGCCTCAGGAGCTTGGGGAATCTCGCTCAGGATCTCAAAGTCTTCACCATCCTCAAACTTTTCACTGCATAGGGGATAAGAGAAAATGACTGCATGACTTAGATTTATAGATAAGTCCACAGAGCACAGTGGTTTCGGATGCACCTTTTGACGGGACAGCAAATCATTCCAAGCTCTTGATATGTGGTACACATACATCTTGCACATATCCGGTCAAGATATCAGCTTAGCAGGACATCGATTTAGGGAGAAATTCAAGAAATTGCTTCCCAACCCAAAATTTTACATTTTAGTTGTAGTAGGGAATGTCTATCATTAGCAAAAAATAAAATTCAGCTCAACCAGAGACACTTTTAAAACATAGCACTTTTGGGAGTCTGCTATGTACTGTCTATACATAAGAAGCAAAACTTCAAATTAAAAGTGCAGGTGGTAAATCATTCTTTTTTCCAAAAAATGAGACTTGTGCCAATTACGCCAGTGTCTAGTGCCAATTTTCCAAGAACTTCCAGTGTGTGGCTTAAGTGGCCATACCAGCAGAGGGTGCAAGACAGGTACATTGATGCGTTCAGGCAAAGAGGAATCAAAATTCAAATCCATGTACTGCCTCATCTACATAAAACAGTCAAATGCAGTCATACAGTGGAACACACTTACAACAGTTCACCACCTGGGTCATACGTAGTGACATTGGCTACTTTATCCCTTTGTAAAAAGCCAAAACCAATTATAGGTGCATCCCAATACATACGCAAAACCACTGTGCAGAGCGGATTTCATACCCATGATATAGGAAGACCCTGAGTTTGTACTCCTGCAAGAAGTCATCACACACGAGAATCGATCCATCCACGAGGTTGAAATGGGCAAGCGTCTTCTCCTCATTGTCAGCAGTTTCCCCTGCTTCGCTGGAGATCAGGATCACGCCACGACCCTCAATCTCAACATCAGGCTCAACCATGTTCAGAGACTTCTTAACTACCTGCAAAATGAGATTTTTTTCATGGAAAACTGTACGGTCGAACAGAACTTCTAGCTCTCTAGACAGGACCTTGATTTTTGGTGACGTCACACTGAATTTGCACATGCATAAGTTGATTATTACCTTTTCTTCGAACGCCTTGACGGTCATTTTGTTGAGATCGACCTTGACAGAGACTTCATTCTTAGAGCAGACGTAGCAGCTTGGGTTGGGTGGGTTCAGCTGGCACGGGACCAAAATCTTGGAACGAGGATTTGGCTTGCGCGTCAGATAAACCTAAAGAATCAATGTCATTGGTTGTCCATAGGCCAGACTGTTGGTAGAGAAAAGTCAGCTATTCGTCTACCGTTTTGCAGGAATCTGCATCTCCGCCAAGTAACTTGATGGCCTCCATGACGATCATGCCGGCGATGACGGCGTTGGTTGTCGCAATGGCGGGAATTATGTTTCCAGCCATGGACTTGAGGTCGAAACGAGATCGCTTCTCAATGTGAAACACCTTTGGACAGAAAAAAGTAAGTTTCTTCCACAGTAAGTTGCAAGTTTGTCGTCCCAACCTGAGCTCTAAGATTGGCACAAGCTGCAACGAAGTCCATGGCTGCGACCTCGTCCTTGTCCCAAACTAAATGATCATCCTCGCCGGTCAACGCCTGTAAATGTAGGATATAAATCCTCTGAGCTAAACTAAAAAACTATTCTTTTTTTTGCTCCTCGCCTGTAATTTCTTCTGGAGCTCCGCCACACTCATCTTGAATTTTCTTGCGCAATGCTCCATGTTCCAGACCGTCTGATCGTGAATTTCCCCTTCTTTCTCAACTTCTTCAGGCAGGTGAGACCAATCCAAGGGCTCCGGGGGACGACGCTTGGCCCACAGCTTGTCCATGGACAATAAGTACCTTATAGAGAAGACTGACATTTACTGGACCGCACGTGAACTACACCAGGTGATAATAAATATGGCATTTGCCCAACCTGAGACTAGTTTAACCCCAAGAGCTCTCCGTCAGTGACCCCCAACCGCTCACATACAGCACAAATGACTTCTACATACCTAATGTCGTCCCCGAAGAGTCTGTTGAAGAGAGCTTCGGCGTCGTAGTTCTTGTCTTTGGCCCACTGACGGGTCGAGATCTTGGGTGCCGGAGTCGCTGGAGCGGAGTCGTTCGGGCCTCCGCCGTTTTTTGAGCCATCTTTCTTGTTGTTCGAGGTCTCTCCCGCTTCTCCGTCTCCCCTGGCTTCGGGGTCCTCATTGTCTGGAGAGACATCTTCGTCCGGGTCGCTCTCGCCGAACAACTGACTGGGTGGATAACAAGAATACTTACTACTTTACACTCCTAACGTACAGGCGAGCCCATTGCAAGTGTACTTTAGGCTCATCATCAACTGACTCAATCTCGAGTCAACCTTTGAGTCAACTCATCAAGTTCAAATGTCCCAACGGAGTCAGATCGTCCTGACTTGAACAGGACTTGTCATAAAAACAGTTCCGAACCCGAATTGTTCGAGATCTGAGTTTTGACTCGTACTTGAACAGGTGTTTTGCCCAGACGACGCAGTGGATCATCTCGGAGGGAGTGTTACGGATGGTGCAACTGGGGAAGGTCTTTTGGTGCGGCTTCGGGGTGCACTCGTAGCATTCGGTAGACTTCTTGCGGATCACAGTCACCTGCAAGAAGTTGAAACACAGAAGTCGACAGTAGGACCGACTGATCTCAACAGCAAGTCCCTCACCTGTCCAAGGTATCCGGCGGTGCCGCTCTCCACCAGAGGGACGTCCGCTGCCAGACACATTCTGTTGACGTGGCTGCGGGCGGCTCGATTGTCCAGGGCGTCCAACACCAGATCAAATTCCTTGAAGTAGGAGACGCCATATTCGTGGCTAAGGAAGATGAATGAGATTCAATAGGCGATTCTTGGTATAGAAAAAAGGAGCAGTTCACAACCTCATGATCGAGTCCTTAATGGCCTGAACCTTGGCCTTGGGGTTGAACTTCTCCACGGACTCTTTCGCCACCAGAGCCTTACTCTGGCCCACATGTTCCTTGTGGAACAAGAACTGTCGGTTCAAGTTCGTCACGTCGATTGTGTCCAGGTCTATCTACATATATTAAGGGTTGATATGTGTATTCTATCTCGATCGCTGGCCAACGGTACGACACTTACGACGACCAAGTTGTGGAACCCGGCCAGCACCAGATTCTTGAGCAGTTCACATCCGATCCCGCCTGCGCCTACCACGAGGACCTTGGCCGACGAGGCCTTGCGGAGCCCCGTCAGCCAACAGTGGGAGGCCGAGGAATTCGTGGTTGAAGTCCCGGACATCGCGTAGACCCGAGGTAGACTTTGCCGGCGCTTTCAACCGTTCACCCCTCTATGCTTGGCCTCGATCTCGCTGTTCTTGCTGCACTGCACGGTCCTTTCCTCACTGCCGATCAGGCTGATTGGGCCGGGCAGCTGCGTGTGAAGACGTGCAACAGCTGCTCGTCGGAACAACAAATCTGCCTCTGCTTCAACCCCTCGTCTCCTGGTGACGGCGACCACCCCCCTGACGTCCATCTCGTTCACGTAGATCAGCGGTGATCTGTGCCTGTGCGCACGGGACGTCACAACCAATGGCCGATGTAGCCTCCGCTATCCCTGACTTCGGGGATGAGCCTCAGGTTTTTCTTTGTCTGCGACCTCAACTTCGCCCGTGACCTCTCCTTCAAGTCCGATCCAGACCCTTCAGTGGCCGCCGTCGCCGCTGTGAGCCTTAAACAACTAGAGTTTGGGCATTCCAATGCCTCCGGCTGGATCCGTGCAAGGGAAGCTCAGGCTGACGCAGCTTCTTCGTGGATGACGCCAAGTACTAACTAGCACAGTGCTGGCAGAAATGGAACCTAACCAGTTGTATGAGCAGTACACTCAACATTATGAGCTGTCTCTTTCTCTGGTTGTCTCTCCTCCATGAGTAACAATGAGTTAGATAATAGGTTTGTTGGCAGCAACGACTGTTGCGCTAACAAATCGCAATGAACAGGACAAAGGAGACAATGATGCTTCATATCTTTCTCGCTCCTCTAAGCAACGAGCATGCGGATCCTATTGAGTGTTCGGTCTGGCATGTTGTCAGCCAGCTTCTTTGACAGCGAATCAGATCCGGTACTTGAACACGACTTAACAGAGGGCATTCATAGCCGTGAAATTGGCGATCCTCCCCATGGACGTTCCTTGTCAGCCATCCCTGGAGAGAGTCTCCTCTGACTCGGCTCGAGCTGGAAATTGGTGTTTTATCTGACATTTATGAAGTATCTAACCGAAAAGACACATCAGTGCCCTCAGAGCGGCTGAAAACATTGTATCATCAAGAACAAGAATGTGAGCACGTACGTATGTCTTCTAAACTGCAACTTTGAAGTGAACAGAAACTGTGATGAGACTGGGGTGTCAAAAAGTAAAGAATATGAATTAAAAATATGTTGCACGTGTTGCGGAGAAAGGAAAAGAGACTTCTGACGGATGATCTGTAGGATCAGGGACTTGGATTCTACTGCACTGGCTTGTGAGGCAGCTCGAGAGGGTAGCTGACTCGGTTCGGGTCGACCTCTTGGACTTGGAGCCGACAAAATGTTGTCTTCAAGCACAAGCTGTTGTTGTTTCTTGTTGTTTAGTCAAAATCACCGGCGAAAAGCTCGGTGGCGGAGTCACACAACCCAATGGCCCACTCTGATCTATTGAAGCTGTCCGAGCTGCAGTAACAGTACGTATGTTGACTGATCCCGAGGAAAATGATCTTGGTGAGGCAGCTAAGCTCAGTGCAACAACTCCGCGATCGTGGCCATGCAAACTATCAGGTTCAGGCACTCATCGCATGTACAGACAACTCACATGAGTGTGCTGAAGTGGAGTCTTAAGTATTGCATATTGGGTATGATTTATTTTGCGTCAGTGGGGTTTTCTTGGCCACAAATTGGTCACTCTGAAAGTCATGTGAACGGCATCAAAAAAGAAAGAGTCATCTCTTAGTCACGATTTTTTGCCAGCGTTCATCATCATCAAGTCTCTCAAGGTCAAGCTCCGCGCTTGCCGGTCAGCTCATGTTTATCATCCTCAGGTTTCCCAAGGTCAATCTCAACCTTGACAACAACTTGGCAAACCAAGTGTGTGGGTGTCTGACATGTCCAACTTCGCCAGATCCATTCGAGGTGCGTTGTTCACTCTCCTCCAGTGGGTCAAGTAGCTCATCAACGGCGGAGAGTGCGCAATAACATATGCGGTCTAGACTTTCTCTACCTCTCCTTCTGCTCTGAATGCCCCGATTGAGAATGTGTCATCACACAGGACCACAGATCGGTGTTCAGGGTGGTGAAGGCCAAGTACCTCTCATGAGCTCTGTTACATTTTTCCCTCGCCACCCTGTAACGCAGGCCAAATCTTCATGTGCTGTCTCGAGGTAAGAGAAAAAGGCCATGAGAGCCATGACCCGCCGTCCCCCGTGCACGCACACAAGAAGAACGACAACGACGTGGCGAACGTTTCCTTCAGCAAATCCTACGTCCGCGTGCCCGTACACACATTTGACTGCTTGAAATGCAAATCTTGAAAGAGCACAAAATATCCTCTGCTTTGCTGTTCTCGCTCCAGGCTGTCAACGTGGAAAGATCCAATGTGTGACACAAGTCTGTAAGGCACGTTTTTGAGAATTTTGAGAACAGACGAAATGCGCAGCCACAGAGATCTTGAAATTGCTCTCGCGGCTCTGCACAGTTTGCTGATGTCGTCGTCCAACAACTTCTGCTCATCACTTGTATTTCAACATAAATACGACTGATGGACTGGGTCGCCTATTCCATTTTTGAGCACTAATAACTATTTCGGTGTCTTTTGCGCGGCCCTCAACGGCGGGAACAGGTTCGGGGCCGACAGGTCCTCATTGACCAGGGGCAAGAGGCCAGCGTTGGCTCGTCCAATATTTATAAACTGAGCCTGTGAAGGGTCGAATGATGAACATATAGATTCATCGATGCATCCACATGAATCAACTTGCTCAGTTTCACAAACCTGATTGCGATCTTGACTTCTCAGCATCTTCGAGACTGCGAGGATGTCCCCGTGGCCGAACAACGACAATGACAACCTGCTGCCCAAGACGTCATCAACATCGACGTCGTTGTCGGTGTCACCTCTGCTGGAAGCAGCCAGCTGTGGCGATCTGGTGGAGGAGGAGAAGTTGACGAATCCCACGGGGCCGTCGGGGAAGCGGAAGGAGCCACTGTTCCTGCTCTTATTGTTCTTGGCGGGGGCAGTGGTGGTGGTCGGCACCACGACGATGTCGTTATTATTTGAGAGCCTGTACAATTTTATGCATGTGTACACTCAAACAGCAGTTTGTTCTTAACATTCCTAGACCTCAAAATTTTAGCAGCTCAGGCTTTTTTCCTCGATTTTTCATCTTTCCCTGCAAAGTATTGACTTTTTTTTTGTTCAAACTTTTGCTATTGACAACTGCATTTTTCTTGGTTTGTCAATTTTTACTGCTTCTTGAGTATCAAATTTTTGGCCCCTGAAGGAGCATATTTGGTTTTGACTAATTTCTTGCTTTGTGAACGTGCAGTTCCAAGGTCTCATTGTTGTTGTTGCATCATTATGATGCACCTAAGTACCTCTCCCGGAAGACGACCTCCTCGTCGACGGTCGTCTGGTTGTGGATGAGCCTGCTCTGGCGGTCAAAGATGGGGCGGATGAAGAGAATGCTCGGGCGGACGGCGGGAGTGAAGATGAAGTTTGTGCCTATGACCGTGACAAAGAAAGTACACTCGCTGATGAAGCTGGCAATGACCAAATCTTCAGTTGCTGCGATCCAAAAGTTTAGTGGTGCGAAGAAAAGTGAAGTTGAGTGACGCGAGTCTGTGATGATGCCCATGATCACGATGACGGTGATGGTGAACATGATGATTATGACCATGGTAATCATGACGACCGCGATCGCGAACATGATCGTGATGACGACGACCGTGATTCTCACCCCTGTCATTTTGATTCTTCAGCCCCTGCGGTCTGCCCACGACTACAAAGTCCGAGGAGAGGGCGATGAAGGCCAACAGAAAGGTACAAACTTTCCGAGATGTTTCCATTCTTCTACTACGTATACGTGTATGTCGGAACTATGACTTTCCTGGCCTCGTCTGTCCTCTGCCTCGTACAGGGTGTTCCAACCCCGGCCCACTGACGATTTTCAGCCGGGAGATCTGAACGCTGCGATGTCTCGTCCAAGACTGGATGCGGTCCGGAAGGAGTCACCGGTGAGCGTACCTGAGTGCGTCACACTCGTGGGCAAAGCAAAGCGGACGAGGAGTGTGTACACGCGCATGCGCAGTACAAGGGTTAGCTTTAAGATAAATCGTGTTCTTACTGTACAGTCTGTTAAATGTGTGTCTTACCGTATTGTGGAATGGATCGTACTATGAATCTTGTGATAAGGGCTGGTCGAGTGGTCTGGACTGGATATTGCTCATGTACTTTTGAATGGTCTGAGTACTCGAATGCCTCGTGTCTCGTCACCTCGCGAACCTCTGTCACTCGTTCGACGGCATCAAGACCGACAACATCTTTGCCATCTTTTCTACCGTGCCATCATAATCTGGGGGTCCGTCTGGAGGACGCGGATCGTCTTCAAT
>JAAUXU010174505.1_pt1 | contig 12991 bp, 17 predicted proteins | sample 7278151 | NCBI WGS metagenome assembly JAAUXU01 (sample SAMN14350113, study PRJNA611818) | marine sediment metagenome | isolation source: surface marine sediment (1.8m) | place: French Polynesia: Moorea | collected 2018-08 | reverse complement strand
GCACGACGCTGAGAACAAGCACGACGCTGACAACAGGCACTGCGGTGACCCGGGGAAGGAAGAAAAGAAGGAAAGAAAAGTCCACTGAGACCAGAACGAGTCAAAAGTCACTCTCCGAGATTGCTCGAGATCGACTTGACACGCACGCATGTGAGGACTCGATCTAACGCTGCCAAATCCATGTTTACTACAAGGCACTGAAATGGTGCTGAGCTCGAAGGGCAGCGTGCTATGCAGTACCATAGTTCTCTGCACTAGTATATGCTAATTCTCTTTTTCTCACCATTGAGCCTCATCGAGCGTGGCGTAGTAGTGATGGATTTCGAGCCCAAGAACCCAAGCCAAGCCCCAGCTGGTGTGCGCGCAAACAGAGTGGAATGGAGCCCTAAAGGTGCTCAGTTGACGACTTCTGGGAATTGCATGCACCGTATATAAGTTATATAGGGCCAGGTCGAGAAGAAGTCAACTTTGGAGTTGGATGAAGTACACTTGGGGCTGTTACCAAAGGTCAAATGATCAAGGTGTAGTCAAATTCTTTGTGAAAAAAATCATATTTCCCCCTGCCCCACCAGGGTTCACGTTTCACTACATACGGAAAGTACATGCATAACTTTTCAAACTTTCAAGGCTTCGGGGTAAGCATTAGAACCTAATTTCATTCGACTGCTGTCCTTTAATTAATAATTGATATTAACCCTCATCACCTTACGACAGAGATGTGGGTTGTTGGTATTTGGAAAAAAAAAACCTGACCCCCTTACGATACTTTACTTTCTCCAGCCTCGCAGCACTGAAGAACAGCTCTCGTCGTCTCTATAGGAGGACAATGACTTTTTCATTCCATTTCACTTGAATAGATTCCAAGGGAGTCTTGCACTCCGTATCACGCTATATCACGCAACATAGCGCGTACAGAGAGATATCAAAAATTAACTTGGCCTAATACTTCACAACTGCAAATTGCAAAAGTCAGCTGTATGTATACCTTAGCGTTTATGTATGCATTGGAGGCTTCGCATCAAATTGTATTGCGGAACCTTTAGATGATTTCAAGTGTTGCCATTGATAGTGAAAAGCTTCAACCTTCACAGTCTGGTCTCCTCTCCCTACTCCTACTCCCGCCTCGTCAGCGTGAACAACTTCATGTCCATAGAAGTCGCCACCAAGATCCGGCCCTAGAGGAAGAGCGCAGTCATTGAACAAGAGTCATACATTAGGGGCATCATCCAGAAGTGAGAGCTGCCATTGAGTGGCAGCCAAAGGAGGTTGCGTGTGTGAAGACCAAGTGGTCTTCAAGTGTTGCCGGGTTGACACTGACGGAAGCTTGGAAACTCACTGTGGAGTAAGAGTTGCCCTTGAAAGAGAAAAGTCCTCCAGTGAGCGTCTCTTAATAGACGATACCGCGCTTCTTGTGAGCAAACGCTAAGCTTTGGCCCCCCAGGCTTGGCTCGATCTGAGCTTACATCTATCACGAGGCCGGAGGGATGAAGCCCGCTGAAAGCTTGAAACGGGCGCGATCTCCTCGTGCCAGCCTCCGCACACGAAATCGGGCGAGGCTCAGGGTTAAACGGGTCGAACACAGATTTCTTTTATTCACCTCTGGGTGTGTGCGTAGACGCAGTTGCACCTTGCGACCTCAGCTCGCTCGATAAGTGTAGCAATGTCGTTCGTGTCTTGTGGTATGACTTATATCGGCAAGAAAAACCTATCGATGTTTCGCTGTTGCTGAGGACGAATTGGATGGGTGGAAAAGCAAGGAGAGTCATTTTCCGGGCCTCATTCATCTTCTTCCTTCTGTGTTTTGTCGCAAACGCACGCAACAGTCGAATCTGCAAACAATCGAGCGATCGGTCCTCTCTGCAACGAGTGCGCCGACACCGCACACAAGGAGGACGAGGACGTCTCCACGTACCGGTTCGTCCCCGCGGCCGCGCACGTGCTTACCTGCGCCCAAGACTAAAGAAAGCCGACCTCGCCTCTCTCGTTCGCATGGGACGACCAATAATGCATTCATGAGGCGGTCAGGTAACGTAGTCGACATCAAAGACCTCTGGGGAAATAGTTCATGCATACAAGTAGGTTGTGGCATACTGTCTGCGTACGGGACGCAAGATCGAACGGGACACAGGATCGAATGGGACACAAGATCGAACAGGACACAAGATCGAACGGGACACAAGATCGAACGGGACACAAGATCGAACGGGACACAAGATCGAACTGGACACAAGATCGAACGGGACACAAGATCGAACCGGACACAAGATCGAACGGGACACAAGATCGAACCAGGCACAAGATCGAACGGGACACAAGATCGAACGGGACACAAGATCGAACGGGACACAAGATCAAACGGGCCACAAGGTCGAGCGGGCCACAAGGTGGAACGGGCCACAAGGTCGAGCGGGCCACAAGGTGGAACGGGCCACAAGATCCAACGTACTTGACAACTCCAGCGTCGACGTCGACGGAGGCAGACCAGACTCCCCCTCTCCCCCGTGGACGTCCCGAACACGCACGTACGCGCATCCGGCCGAAGGTAGAGGCCGAAGGAGTCCTTAAACATGGTTTTAATCCCGAGAAGGAGACGTCTGCGGAGAAACGGCAAAGTCGAACAAGAGAAGACGAGTGTTGTTGCCGTGACACAGCAGCAGTCAAGGGTCTCTGTGGACCTACCAAGTTCTCTTCTTTCCGTGACATGAAATCAGCCATTCCCTTTTGGTGGCTCGCCTCTGCCCTCCTCTTCCTCCTTCTCTATTTAGGGCGAGATAGATTACTGTCGGCTGTGACGGGTGATGGCGGCGGCGGAGGCGGCGACGGCGGTGGCGGCGGACGCGGCGGCGGCGGCGGAGAAGCGTCTGACGGTGACAAATCAAATAGAAAGTCTTCTTCTCCCTCTTTCGACTTTTTACTTGGCGGTGAGGATGAGGAGACTTCTTCGATAGCTTTGATGCCCGGCGAAATGGGATCCCCAGTGCAAATGGAAATGAACGAGACAGCGTTCAAGGTGAACATCGACGTTGCACATGCTTTAGCACTCCAGTTCTCTCTGATTGTGGAGATCAAAGCAAGGGCTGGAAGTTGTTCAGACGCAGCGCCGATAATTTGTGCGGATAAAAACAACGATTTTGGAAGGCTGTTTTTTTCCTTTCTCCAGCGTCAACAGAGTACGTGACTGACGCCATCTCAGTCCACCGATCACTGCCAGACTTCAGGCAAGGGCACTCGTACTTGGCCGGGTCCGAGGTGTCCACCTCACACAAAGGAGATTGTACAGTGGGCGCCGCTTACAGGACATGGACCTGACAACTTTGTTTTGCGCTGGCAAAGTTATCGCACTGGTCCAAACCAAAGTTTCGTACAGGGCGAGGCGAAATCACATCGACACATTCGGGGGAGTCAATAAATGTGGGCGTCCTTTCTGTGAAGCCCTCGAAGTTGCCGAGGCCCAACAATTGTGCTTGAGGTCTGAATTCATTAGGCTAATTACAGGTAGCATTAGGGAAATATGACCCATTGGATGAAAATAATGCCTTAAGAGATGGGGAAATTGAGGTCTTTTGCTGGCTTTATAATGTAGCTTTATGGTTAGTTTCCCCCCTCCCAAACGGTCATTTCGGTCAGAGGAACATTCCGGTTACAGTCATCAAAGAACGGAAGTGACGACTGCAACCGGCGTCCACTGTATGTACTAGCATTGACAGTGCAACGAGGCCTGCACTGAAGCGTCGTGAGTGCAACCTAATTTTCAGGGGTCCTTGGTGCAAGAGGGAGAATGATTCCTGCAGTCATCAACTCCTGCCTTCCTCAGTCATCATTTGCTTCCACAACGAGGCTCAAGCGTGCATTCAGTGATTGCTCGATCACCAACCAACCTTCTAAAGGGCTGTTGACACGGATGAGACCTTAACTTTATACAAGACATTGCTTTTCGTCTCCCTCAGGCAGTTCATTGCTACGGAGATCAGCTATTGTTGACAGTCAGTCTATGTTGTTAGAAAAGGTACTTAAGGGGCCGGGACAAAATGTTTGTCACTTGCTACACACCAGCAGTGCGGCTACTGTGTAGAGGCACGCAGGCATGCATGGACCTCTTTATCAGCTTTCGAAATGGTTGAAAAAAAAGAAGACTTCTAGAAGCTCACGTCCATCCAGAGGAGGGACAAAGATCTGGGCTCGATGCCTTTCACATGAACGGTCGATTCGTTCTGTGTTAACGGACCTATATGAATTGAAAAGGAGATCTTGACTCGTCTTTGCCGGACTACTACTGGGACAGGCACTTGAGCGCCAACTGGAGCCTCTGGTGCGCAAGCGCCGACGCCACGGAGTCTCTCGCTGTCGCCTCAGAGGCGTCCACGAGGTCGGCGTCTTTCTCCACTTGGACGTCGAGGCTGGACACGACTGGCTGGAGCCGCTCTTGCATCACTTTGCACGGGGATGTGCATTCGTGAGCGCGTACGAGGACGCCTTATGAACAGAGCGGAGTTCGTGTCTTCCACCCATCCAGTAGTCCATCACCTGCCCGACCATTGACGTCATCCACCATCCGACGTTCGAGTACCAGCTGACGGATCACTTGGGAATGAGCAACAGCAACCTGAACTATGAGTGGCACGTGCTGTCCAAACAGGAGCACGCAGAGAAGCAGTCCGAGTGGGCGGCACATGAGACTCCGATCATGTCTAGTCGACTATTTGCTATTCATAGACACGACTTCAACTTTCGGGGAGTATATGCCAGAGGTGTGGGGTTTTTTTTTCCTTCAAAGAACATTGAGTGTACAGAGCTAAATGAAACAAGCACACGTATACAAACCACAGGACTGAATCTGCCTCCTCCTGTTGGGTGCTATGATAGGTTATCATGCTCTGAATACTATAGTGCGCATGCATCTTTTTCTTTGGGCTTGTGCTCAATAGAGCAGTTTGCTCCTGTTCTCTATCATGTTTCTGAGATTGAAATTCCAGACATGCAAGTTTGGGGCGGCGAGAATTTGGAGTTGAGTTTCAAGTGTTGGCTTTGTGGAGGCTGCTCTGCTTGGATCGTCCTCCGCTGTGGCGTAGGTCATGTCTTCAGGACAGAGACGCCATACCCAATCGAGGAGGAGCTCATCAGGTCCAACAGGGTCAGAGTGGCTGAGATCTGGATGGACAACTTCAAGTACCTCCTCTACGACAGGTAACCTTTTTTTTTACGTAGTGAGCATTGTGAACTTGCCATCGCAATCCTACTACGGACGACGTTCTATTTAGTTTAGAGAGAAGCCTTTGACTTTGTATGCCCGAACTCCTTTCCCTCCCTCCTTCTCTCTCTTCAGACCCGGTAACCACCGCCTACCACCAAAAGATCGCCTCGGTGATTACGGTGATGTAAGCCAAGGCCTCAATCTTCGTCAGAGTCTCCGGTGCAAACCCTTTGATTGGTTCCTCCACCGCGTGGCCTGGCGGGTGCCGACGCCAGCGGAAGCGGCGGGCGAGAGCTGAGGAATCCGGACACCGGGCAGTGTGCGGACGAAAGACACCGGGTCGACTTGTCAGTCCGTGGACCTCAAGGTGCTCGTATTCCTTAGGAGGAGAACAGCACGGGCGACTGAGGGGGACCGGACACCTGTTCCGGGGCTGAGGAAGAGGATGAGTCCAGAAATGACTCAGAGAGACTCCACTGCACCCAGTAGGAATAATGAGCTGTGTCGGCTCTCATCCCTGGGACCATGACAAAGGCCGGCTGCGCCCGGACAGTGCCTGACGGTGTCCTCTTGGTGGACCAGTGCAGCGCCGGCCGGTCGGTGAACGGCAGGCAGAGGTTCGCCTTGACGCCCTTCAATACGAGGATCTAGCACTGACGGTAGACGAAAAACTGTAGTGTTATATTTTGAACTTCACACGTGACTTTCAAAGCCTTTGCTTCTTTCGTGCCACTATGATTACGTACTCGGTCGCGGGTGCGCGTGATTGATTAGTCTATGTTGTGCGTTATTAAACTTTTGATTCAGTCGAAGACCTTGACTTTCTCCACTCCCTTCTGCTGCAATTCCTCGATGACTTTCTGCAGCTCCGCCTCCACCTCGGGGTTGATGCCGTTGTAGTACCTGACGATCTTCTTCTTCTTGGGGCTGTTCTGCCCGTCCGGCTCCGGTATGGCGTCAACAGGCTCGTACATGCCCGTACCCATCTCGTCTTCTGAGGAGTATTTCAAGCGTTAATGACGCCAGCGGAGAAGCCATCAAGAGTTCTTCTTCTCCGAGGCTTTCAAAAATGTGTCACTAGTGAAATTTTTAAGCCACTCTTCCCATTCAAATAGACGTCACAGTCTTTATAACCCTGAGCCGTTGTCAAACTTGGCCTAGGCGAGTCCTACGTGCACGACATGGGAAATGGGTGAGGCTATTGGAAAATACGTCGAGACCTCGAGAGTGTCCTCGCCGCGACCTCGAGGGTGCGTGCAAACCCTGTTACCTTATGTAGCGCACGTTTAACTCACTAACTTGACGTCAACGACAGTTAGATTGTGAGCCCGCCAGCAGCGAAAATGATCAGTCATTGAAAAATACATGCTCATTTGAAGAAAAAGAATAAAAACTCACCTCAATATCGAGTTCTACTCCACTTCCTGGAGCGTACGAGAAGAGCACCAGGAAATTCGTCCTTCCAATTCACTGAAAGTGCTAGAGGTGCTGACTGTGACTGTACTGAATCCAGCACAGAAGTTGACAATGCCTTACATGCTACGTACTTGAAACACAATAACAGTGCTTCACGTATGAATGTGCACCGTACAGAAGGGCCTGGTGCTTGCCATATGCACAGGGTGAGTCACCAAATACGTCATTGTGCGCCACCCTTCACTTGCCTTCTGACCCCTCATGTTAAGAGGGCCTCTACAGATGTGTCTGTTAGCCGACGGCAGCAAGAAATGCGTGCGGGGCTTGGAATTGATTCTGCTCTCTTGTTTTCACAACTAGGGCAGTTTTGCCAGGTGGAATTGCCAATCTACGAGTGTCAGGTGAGCCCTGCCCAAGATTCACCCCACATTGGCTGTCTGGCCTGAGACAGCTTTCACTTTTACCACCTCTTGCTGGCAATCCTGCAGAAACAATGAAGCAGGACCAACATACTAATAAAGATTTGCTTTAACCAGATTGTGAGTGGGTCTTCATATGAAGTCACATTGCTCATATGAATTAACTTAAGAGAACTTCCTTGATATTCCCTCATGCATGAACCTGGCACAACGATCATGGGATTCTGCCAGGCAGTCCTGCCAGTGGTACTTTTGAAACAGATCTGGGCAGTGACAGAAATACCATCAGGAAAAATTTTCTGTCTACGTGTGCCCTGAGCATGCGTGTGTGCTATGGTTTTTTTTTGCAATCTACTATCCCCACATCGGACTTGAAGAATTTTAGAAATAGAAATTTAGAGACTAAATTTGAAAGGGACCTATTTTTGCGTCATAGGGCCAGCTTAGATGTCAAAAAAAGTGACGAAAATCAGAGATAAGTTGATCTTTTACATGGCATCTGAGCTTTCGCAGTAAATTCATTCAGTACTGCGGCAGTTACGCGTAGAAGCTCTGCAACATCAGCATTTTCTTTAAACTTTCTGCAGAGAGCGATTACGACCTCGTTCAATCAGAATGTTTTTGTAAAAAGAAAAAGGTCTCCTGACGTCACGAACTGCGTGAAACTTAAACTGGACAGCAGTTTCAGTGCTCATGACAAGAAAAATTGATCCCTCCAAGAGCTGGCGGGATCTCCTCAGCAGTCCGCAGATTTGGGCTGCCTGCTTTCATTCACTGTCCCAAGCTTTTTACATAAGTTCGCTCCACCTTCATCAATAATGCTGCTGATTTTTCTGTCAATATTCTCCAATGCTGACAATGCTCTCTGTAGAAGCATTCGAGACCCTCCCAGACTTTCCTAGCAGAAGAATGGAAGGAAATGGAGATGGTTGCAAATAAATGCCAAATTGCTCAGAACCTCCTTCTCCGGCACAAGTGTTCGAGCCTGGTCGAGGCTGAGATTCTTATCTCGCCAGCGCAAAAAGTGACTTATGATAAAGGCCAGATCCTGAATGGACTGCAAACTCACAGCAGCAAGAGATATCGTGTGAACAATGAGGAAAACAGGGCTCCAACGAACTGTTCAGCTAAGGCCAAAACTATTTATCACTGATAAGTCGATATGAAGTATTCACGTTCAAAATCGGTCTCGATTTGGGATTCGCAGAGTAAATACGTACATGAGTACGTTACATATGTACAGGGGTGGCGCACAGATCCTCTCTCACTACAATGAGTGTAGCTCAGACAGTAGTTTATACTTTAGCATAAAATTGCGTATGTGCAAAGAGGATTGGATGCGAGACAGCACGGTTAACAAAAAAAATAAGGAAGTTCTGTGTTGTGGGTGTTGTCATTGGACATCACAATATCGTTTGCGGCCGGGTCCTCCTTGGCTGACACAATGGTGAAACCCATTATGAAGCAATGTGCCAACATTGAGGATATGTGGGATGTGAATGGGATCAAGGTTCAGACGATGTCTGACCTCCAGATGACACCGAATGCCATCGGAAGGAAGCTCAAGATGCACCCGAAGTCCGTCAGTAAGATCTTGCAACAGATCCGCCGGAGCGTCTTGAGAAAGTCGGCACCGCAAATGGAGGACATATTCAATACTAAAAAGTAATTCTTGTCCATACCACCAGTGGTATGGTTCATGTTTATGAAATATTGCATATAGGGTTTTCCTTCCTGAATTCAAATCTGCCTTTATTTCCTCTGTGCAAGCACTACTCTCTGAGCTACAGGCATTTTCGAGAGAGCCGATCTGTGCGCGGATCTTGCACTTGTGAACACAAAATGGTCATGTCTTTTTAGAGTGGTACATGTCTCTATTGTGATTGAGTGCTCGCCATAAGTGCAAATTTACCCTTCTCCCCAGTCCTATCCTCGTCGATTGATTCGACCGCCCTCTCTCTCCGAAGGGCGCCAACCTCTCGATGGATGCAGCGACGAAGTTCTTTCAGCACTTGGACATGGTCAGAATCGCCGTCCACCTAGGGCAGGAGCAGAATGCTCAGAGGGTTTTTTTTTTTTAAAGAAACTTCCAAAGTAGATAACGATAGTTACTATCTTTAGCCTGTTCGCCTCGTCCAACGTCTTGAGCATGGGTAGCGTGAGCTCCCTGTACAGTTCCAGCCTCCGCTTGTACGCGTCAATGGTGTCGTCAAGCCTCCCATGCCTCTGGCCGAGATTGCGGCCCAGTTCTAGCTCGGAGCAGTCTATGAGCACGCAGGGAGGCTTGAGGTCAGTCTATGTACAACGAATCGATAGGTGGGACTACTGTCTTGACTGAGGCAACGGTGACATGCAATCTCCAACCTGTTCCTCGAACTCTTGCGCCTGGACGATGTCCTTGGGAAAGCCGGTGAGGAAGAAACCTTCGGCGTCGGCGTGAAAGGACATCTCCTCCATCACCAGGTCCAACACGGTTCCCTATGGGGATGGCAGAATCTCAATGACACTCTTACTTCACCATTTTCTTCTTTCCCACCTGAGGAACCATTTCTCCTTTATACATGAGGGCGCGAATCATGTGTGCGGTGGAGCCTTGGTGCTTGCGATGATCTCGACCGTCCCGCCCGTAGCTGTCGACATCCTTTTCGTTACCGAATCCTTCCGGGAATCGGTCTTCAAGGTACTGCCAGAGCAACCTGCCCACGCTTATGACTCGCCACGTGGGATGGCGAGTTGCGATCTCAGACATGCGATCGGTCTTGGAGCTCCCAGGTCCGCCGATGATCCAGATGACCATTGGCTTACCCTTCCTAATCTGAGGCGGCTGCTGGTCTCTCCTTGGCAGCTTGTATCCCTTCAGCATTCCTTGGTGGTCATCGTTCTCTTCCAACTCCTCGTCGGTGTCTTCCAGCACCTCGTTGGTCAGGTAGTCCCGATACGATCCCGAGGACTGCGGGCGAGGACGGATGATCTTGACGTCTGCGTCAAGGATCTGCTCAAAGGCCTGCAGAAAGTCCTTGAAGATCGCCTTGGGCTGGCGTTCACCGTTGATCTTTGAGGAAAAAAAGAGGTTTCGTGACTTCATTATGGCTCGATCTTAGATCATTACCACGTAGAGCAGTTGCTTATAGTCGTAGTAGTTAGCAATTGCTTGGCCGTTCTCTCTGAAATTCCTGAACTCGATCTTGGCCAAGTCCAGGTCAATCTCTCCCAGCCTTGCGCCGTACTCTATTTGTCTCTCCAGGCTGGACAGCGTCCAGTTCAAGAGGATCACTCCGTCGCAGCGACCGATCTACGCATATTGACGGATAGGTGAATAGTTATAACTGTTGGTTACAACTGTTGAATAGTTATAACTAGTTATAGCTGATTGGCAGGTGCGTATGATGAGTGTTTGAGCAATTACCTTTTGAGAATAGACTTCAACATCCTTGATGTGTCTCGGATATCCAGACACGATGTATCCGTACACGTTGGACTTGCTTTTCAAGCTGTTCATCAACATGTACACAACCTGACTAGACGGGATGGCGGACAGATCATTCATATCTACGAACGTACATGTTGCACGACCTGACAACAAGCGTGTACAAGAAGACAGAGGTTGCAGCTGTACCTGTATTCTCCAGGACTTTGGTCATCTTCTCGATCATGTTGACGTGGGTGTAGCCACGCCGCTGAAGCACGAGGCTCTCGGAATGAGTGATCTTGCCGGACCCCGGTCCACCTGGAGAAGTTCACGAGGACATGCAGTGTGAATGCACAGTATGAGGGGAACGACATGTGCAAGAGAACAGTTGACATCTCTGTACATACACGCAATGGGCTGCACTGCAGTTTCATTTTGTCTCGTACCAATGACAAAAATCACCGGCATCCTTGGGGTCTCGAAATGGATCTCTTGAGGCTTTCCTTTGTATTCTCCCATGCTTCTGCTGTTGCTCATGCTATTCATGCCCCCGTTGGCCACGGAGCCCGCCTTGCTGGATTCCAAATTCCTCTGCTGAGAATACAGAGGCTTCTGCTCTGGAAGCAACAGTGCATTATTCATATGACGAGTTCATATGATCGTATTCGACTGAGTAAGTTTGTACAGGAGACAAAATCTTCATCTACATGTAGCTAATTCCAATCCAGCCGATTAGATGATCGGACTTGCACAGTCTCCATATACAGTGTTGAGTAGGGACATTGTGGGAGCAGAATTGAGCCAATGCGTACGAGACACATTGGATGCAACACTAAACTCACTGTAAAATGATCCCTTGCAAAAGCACCAAAAATACCGACTCCTGTGTGGAGTGCCTACTGAGTGCTCATATTAAGCGTGGAAAACTTTGCGCCGTTTGACATCATCACGCCCAACTTCGCTATTCGCTAGCCCAGAACTGAAGGACTGCAATATAAAGTTGGGTAACCGTGCTGCCCACATTGTTCTTGATAGTGTTGAACAAACATCCCCTGCGTAGCATCATCACCCTGTACGAGCTAGATAGAATGGCAATCGAAATCATACGCCGTTAAATGTCAATGATGGCAAGGAATGCCCCCCAATTTACCTGTGTCCAAGCAGATCCCCATCTCCAGGTAAGTTGATCTCAGACGTGGGCTTGATCCGGATCAATGGCTAAAACATGATTGCGAAATCCTCGCGGCTGCCCCTGGACTTGGTCGAGGGTTCTACAGGTGGCCGAGGACGGCTACGCCTCTAAGCCCTGCTCCGCGTCCATTGCGGAGAAGGATCACAACAGGCTGGCCACAAGAAATTTGTCGGCTATTTGAGGCAAAAGGCCTGCCTGCTTTCTCTTCGTTCTAGTTCTGCTTCTCTACTACTACAAAGCTACAAATTATTCATGCTCGCAGGTAAGTTGGATGTAGGTTGGGAGTCTGGGCTTTCACGCAGAGGCTTGATGGCACTTATGGATAATGGAATAAGAGGGGAAACTTTCTCTTTTCATCAATTTGCTTCAGAATCACCTTAGTGTCTTGTGTGCGTACTCATGCTCTGAGGTGCAGAAGTGAGCGGCCCCTAGCTCGACTGTGCGAAATCGAAGGGATGGAGCATGTTTGTACCGCCTGCGCCGTATTAAATATGCGAATTTGTCCAAAAGTACAGTAAATAATTTAAATTGTTGATGCATCAAGCTTTGCCAAAGTGGAAAAAAGGTCAGTGCATAGCACCAATATCGAGAAAGCTACATTTCCTCAGGTTAGGGCCTACGAAGACTATGTCGTGGCAAGCACTACATAGTCAAAATTGCTGGAGCCGCCTTAAATACACAATTTTGTCCACAAGTCAGTTAATAACTTAAAGCAATCAGGCCTCATGCTATGCATCGGTGTAGAAAGGGCCTGCGTGACTGTAATATGAAGAAAGTTACATTTTGTCGTGTTAAGGGCAATATGGAGGCCCAGTACATAAGCACAACATTGACAAAATTGCTGGCGCTGCCTGAAATATGCAATCTTGCCCAATTTGAAGTAAATAACTATAACTACCAATGCCGCAAGCTTTGCAACGGTGTAAAGAGGATCTGCGCAGCTGCATTATGAAGACAGTAAAGTCTTTTTATGCTCGAATGTTCTATTTATTTTTGGACGTTAGTCCAAGCTCGGCAAATACAAGTAAAAAGTACTCTGCGAGAATCTTAAGCACGAAACATTACTTCGAAACGTCGATTTCCGCCACTCTGGCAATGAGTTCGACCACAGTGCTGAACACTTGCCTCCAAAAGTATTTGAACACCCCTCAGAGGGAAGAAAGTACTGAAATGTCGTGCGTTTTTCGAAGCATTTTCATATTTTTTTTGACTGCTCGAGGGCGGGGGGGGGGGGGGGGGGGGGGGGGGGGGGGGGGGGGGGGGGGGGGGGGCGGGGGGGGGGGGGGGTGGTTGGGGGTGGGGGGGGTGGGGGGGGGGGGGGGGGGGGGGGGGGGGGGGGGGGGGGGGGGGGGGGGGGGGGGGGG
>JAAUXU010011792.1_pt1 | contig 12992 bp, 16 predicted proteins | sample 7278151 | NCBI WGS metagenome assembly JAAUXU01 (sample SAMN14350113, study PRJNA611818) | marine sediment metagenome | isolation source: surface marine sediment (1.8m) | place: French Polynesia: Moorea | collected 2018-08 | reverse complement strand
AGAGGTTTTGAAACGAGATATCCAAAACCGTTTTGGAAAATGGTTTGTTTGAAGCCCCCCTTGGTCCTCTATTCCAGAGGATGGGGGGAGCAGCGACGACGACGATCAAACAAGAAGCAAGAAGAAGGGGTGGAAAGGGGAAGAAGAAAGCGTAGCGTGGAAAAGAAGAGAAGCTGGAGGGGGGGAAGGGGACATAAATCTTCCAACGTCTGGATGGCTGCTTCGTTCGCTGCTAGAGCCGCCCCAACCGGAGCTGTGTTGGGTCGACGGTGACGCCGCCTCTCGCTTGAGGGGAAGTCGGATAGAGCTATACTTACACTTACACGTCGTATCCTACCTCCCTACGTACCAACACACTGTTCGCAGACGAAAAAAGCTGCTCCCTCCCTCTCCCCGCCGGTTTTTGGTCGGTGGGTGGGTGAAAATCCAAGGGAGAAATATAACAATGTTTTGTTGGAGAAAAAGATGGCATGCGCCATCGTTTATTACGTATACCGGTATGTATTAACTAGGAAGAAATATGAAGAGACCTTTCAAACGATATTGCTCCTTGGCATTCTTTTTAATTAACAAGAAATGCCCTGATTTTTTAACGCTTGGTCAGTGGAAACTTCACACAATTTGAACTAGTGTGTGAATGTAACTTAAAATAGAATCTCTTGGAGCGAGTGAGTCAGAATTTCCGCTAAAGCCTGAAAAAGGACATGGAGTCACCGTTTCCCAAAAAAAACCTGCCGAAAGACAAGGTGTCAATTGCCGTTTGCCAATTGTTATGGTGTGTCTTCTACAATGTCAGTTACACAGCATAAAATTCGAGCAGAGAGAACGAACCCGTAGCAAAACAAAAGAAGCAAAGGAGACATGAGCTTGCAGTAGTACGGCAGTACAGTACTGATACTTTTCCAAGTAAAAAAATGTATTACTATGCAAACTGTTGTACATGCACTATAAGCCTATTTATATCGAAGTCATGAAGAGAGAAGCAGTAACAGGAACATTCAGTGCATTTGCGCGCAACCGAAACAGAGGATCGAGTTCTCCTCCTCCAACTTCCCTTCTCCTCTTCGTCCGTTCTCCGTTCATTCACTTGCGAAGGCAATAAATCAGGCTGCGGAGGAAAAAAGGAAGGAAGGAAGGAAGGGGATCGATTCCTTCGTCTCGCCCTCCCTCCCCCGGACGCGGACGGAGGGACGCACAGGATTGGGCGAGAGACCGATTCGCAGGGACACACAACACACGACTACGCACATGAGAGTGTGTGGGTGGTAGGACTAGTAGGGGTCGACGGACACAACGAGGGACAGAGAGAAAAAGTAAAATATAAACTGGATGAAGGTGCCACTGATGTAATTTGAAAACCGTGTCTTTAATCATCAAATATTTAGACAATTAAAAAAAGGAATAGTTCACAAAGTCTTTTTGAAATATCTACAGGAATCCGCAGCTCTCCTGGATGGAGCGAATGTAAGAATCGAATGAGAAGAATATAACAGTAAAGTTTCCCTTTCGATTAGATTGTCCTCTGACAAGTACTTTTTTTTGTAGCACAGAGACGTAGCATTTTTCTTTCGTCCCCTTTTCCAGATCGTCCTTTGCTCTCCGGATTCTCGTCCTTTCTTTCCTCCCCTTTCGTTTATTGTCGTCCGATTGAGGAGGGAGAAAAGGGTCGTAACAAGACCAAAGGAAGGAGGGAGGGGGACAGTTGTGGAGCAGGTAAAGGAGAAGTTGAGGGGGCTATAAAAAGAGTTATAAAATGACCCGTTAACTTGCAGTTAAGGTCGCTCAGTCTTTCTCCCTTCGTTTTTTACATCCCCTTTTTAGCCGTGTGTGGGATGAGAGAGAGAGAGAGAGGAGGGTCAGACAAAGGTGGGACTGCTGCAGATAGGGTTATTCTTCTTTGGCTCTCTCCATCCCTTTCTCTCTCTCCGTTTTATTGCAGCCGTGGCCTTGCATGCTCTAAAATGCACGTATGGTGCTGTGCGGCCGAAGGGGGTATTTATAACGGGGATGGAGGAGGGGGTCTTGCACGTACGGTCAGGTCAGGTTTTTTCAGTCCGCCTCTGGTGGCGGTTACGAACACATCTCCTTCAAGCATCAGAGGCACTCTGCATAGGAGGAGGAAAAGTAATCTCATTCATGTCGTCTGCCAAACCATTCTGCTAACGTACGGTAAGAAAGGACGTAAAATTTGCTTTCCCTTATCTGCCAAAGTCCCCCTTCGATATGCCATAGTTTTCGCCAAATTCCGATCCTTTTGGTCCCATTCCAGTGCCCATGGAATCGCAATCCAGAGCCGCCGCCCTCCATCCTTCTCTCTCTCTTCCTCTTAGACTCCAGAGCCTCGTTCTGTGGAGCTCTCCCTTCGCTCCCTCCCTCTTCTTCTCCCGTTCATATCTTCTCCTATTTTGAGGTTCGGAGAACGGGTTGGGCGCACTATTGCGTTCGAGCTGGATGCATGCAGAAACGGCTCTTGCAAACTACCAAAACGATAAAACGAACTTTTTTAACTTCTAACTTCAGTTCCCTTGTAGGAAGGAGAAGAAAGTACAAGTAGAAGGTATCTATCTCCCTTTCTTGCATAAAGTAAAGTTGAGTCGATAGTTCTCCCCCTTTCCGCCTCGCGCCGCCACCGGCTCAGAAAGGGAGTGAAAGCCAGTTAAGGCAGCGGGTGGCAGCGACATCTGGCGGAGGGAAAGAGAACGGTGGAGAGACTCCGAGAGGCGGGGCGTGCGTTTGGGCGGAGAAGGAAAGAGAACATAATGAGCTTCTTTCTTTCTTTCGGCCTTCGGAAAAATTTTGTCACGAAGGAGGGGTTGTTGCTTCTTCCAGTCTTTAGCAAAGGGAATCTGATAGTAGGCAAGAAGAGAGAAGAGGCCTTCTTTCAACCGCTTTTGAATCGGTTTTTGGTTTTAACAGCGAGTTTCTTTGCGCCTTCGGTGATTAAAGGGAAAAGGCAGAAATCGACGATTGCCGAACTCTTGTAGAGTCATCGTCGATTCTTGACAGATATGAGTTGATATTTAATCAGCACTCCTTTCACAGCAAATTTTCCTGACGGGCAACCACAATTTTTTTTGCAAAAGTTAAATTTTCCTTTGAGGTTTAACATATGTTTGAGAAGGATAGTGGAAGGGAAATGAGAATTCAATGCAACATGATGCGACACCTCTAACCTCCAGTTAAGTCCTTTTCGAGGCACCAAGTACCGTGCATGCCGATTGCCTACCGTCCCTAAATAAACAGTAGTCATAAGGTATAAGGGGTTGAAGGGATTGGTGACAAATAATTTCACAAATTTGCCGTATGCTTTTATGTTCAGATTTCCTAAAAATCTAACAACGTCAAAAATTAGCTTTAATTCGAACAAAAAATCTAACTATTTCGAACAATATATTTCTTTTCTCTCCGATTAATACCGCGGTGATTGCATCAAAATACAATAGCAATATCAGAGGTGCTCTCAAATATTTAGATTTGCAGGCTGACCTGGTTCAAGAAACAACAAGTGATGCCTTTGGTGGGGAACAGTGGGCTCCCATACAAGTCTAGCAATAACAATATGGCTTTAAAATAGTCTTTTGTGACAAGAGATCAAAAGTTTTATACAAGACTCTCCAAAAGGGAAAATGATATACCAAAAGTGTCCATTTCTTTTCTTTTAATTAGTTCTGTTTTAAACTTCCAACATATTAAGACTTGTATGGGAGCCCACTGTTTTCCACAAAAGGCACCACTTGTTGTTTCATGCACCAGGTCAGCATATCTAAATCTTTGAGAGCACCTCTGATTTTGCTATTGTATTTTGATGTGCTCAGCGCTGTAAAATCGGAAAACACAACGCATTATGTACGTAAATTCTCGAACAGTTTTGTTCGGGCCCCCAAAAATTCCAACATTGCTCGAATGTTCGGATGTTACATGAGCACCTTATTACTGAAAATGTGTGAAAAATTTTTGTGAAGACAGCAGTGCGTACCGATACAATACAAGAGGGAAGCGGCAAGGGCGGAATCGCCATCTCGAGATATAGAAATCTACAGCTTTTCTTCTCTTTATCCTCCGATCGAGCCGGCAAAGATTGCAAAGGGGTCGGATTTCAAAGTCATTTTTATCCGCGAAAGATGTTGCCTTGCCGCTTGGCAAGAAAGGAAACGCTAGGAGATCAGGGAAAGACTTTTTTAAAGCGCAAGTGTTTCGCTTTAGAATTCTTTCAATGGTTGGAAGCTCGAAGTAAGGCACCAGTCCAACCTCCACCGCAACACCGCAGGTGTCTATGAAACCTACAATATTGTCTTTTTGAAACCTGTGTTGACTTCAGGTTTGTTTTTTAAGGTGGAAAAACTGCTTGGGAAGCACGTTTTCCTTTGGTCTTCCTCTTGCGGGCGGCTGCGGCTGCAAGAGGAAGGGGGAACACGATTCCGAGAAAAGAAGAGAGTTCTGCCTCCACCTTCTTTCCTTTGCCTTTCGTGCCTCGAAGTGATTAGTCTGTCAAAAAATGTGGCGAAAAGGGATTTCTTCCTGCCAGAAGAAGGCTGCTGCTGCTGTTTTTGCCCCTTTTCTCTCCCCTCCAACCTCCGAGTTCAATTTTTCCAACTGTTTTTAAAAAGCGATACTCCAAGTCTAGAAAAGAGACTTCTCGCTGACAAAAACTAGGCAGAAAGATGGGCATTTTATAGTTTTGCTTTGTAGTTACAACTCTTTAGCAGGGATATTGCAGCAAAAAGCTAACGATTCCACACAATTTTCCCGTGGATATCCTCTGAGAAACACTTGCAAGAACCTTTTCTTTATTCATTGCGACCCCGCTATTCGCAATATTCCTGCTACGATAAAAGAACTAACAGCGGTCGAACGCATCTGTTTTTCGATCGATAGGTGTTGCTGTTGTTTCCTTGGCCAAGTGGACAATAAATCACCCTTCTCCCCCTCCTCCTCCTTGTCCTGCCCGTTTCCCCCCTCCATTTCCAGTTCGCGGCAAAAGCGGGGTTTCAAGAGGCCAGCAAACTTACTTAACGGGTTATTTGACAAGGTGTTTCTGAACGGATAAGTCGGCAAGCAAACCAAAAACGTAAAAAGCTTTGTGTTCGTTACAGGCATTCATAATTAAAGTCATATTTCGATCTATTTCCTGCAAAATTTCCTTTTCCCGAATATTTGGAAAAGTTAGAAAACTGTGCCATTCACTAGAAAGATTCGTTTTTGTCGTGTACGGAGCACAGCACAAGGACATATTCCTTACATATACAAGGACGAATTTATTATTCGTGTTGTTAATGTTACAACTTTGCTCAAGGAATGCTCCTTAGATGTCGTTAGTAAATTGTGCTTTTTACACATACAGTACATTCATAAGTGTGCGGTCCATCAGGGTTAGTAAGGGGTAACCACCACCCCCGGTCAAGGCCTAAAACATAACCATCCGGTCCAGGACCAAAAGGTATCCTCCTGGTGGAGGATTTAGGGCCCTACCCCCCTACCCCAGGAAAAAAAATCTGAAAAAACCCTTTAAGAGCAGTAAAAAATAGGAAAGATTGACACAAAAAGCGTCAAAATCTCTTATTTTTTAATGCAAAACGAAAAAAGTTCTCATTTCCCCCAAAATCACTCTTTTGGTAAGAAAGTGAAATTTAAGCCTTTATGTATTTTTTGCGTTTTTGGACATTTTGCCCCTTAAAGACCTGCCCTTCGCCCCTTAAAGACCGTTTTGGGTGGTACCCCCTGGTTCGACCCGAAAATATGCCCCCCTGGTTGAAACCCCCGGAACCCCCCCAACCCCCCCACCCCGGTTCGGCTATACTCCGTGCACACCTATGCATGCATTAATGGGGGGGATGTAAAAGGCACTAAAACGGCAACCATACCGACACAACGACATGTGTTCGAATGACGAGTAGATCAAATGATCGACATACTTCATTTCCAGAGGTGGTGGTGTCTTGCAATTTTTCTACGTCTGTAAAAGTTTTTTACATTCTCTCTGCTAGGGCCAAGCATAAAATATTTCGAGGTTTACTCTACTTAAAGCTCATTTCATCGGTTATAATTTTTCGAAGGATATGGCATAGGACTTTCGTTGCAATGCAAAGCTATCAAAGGCCTGAGGCGCCCAGACAAACTTTTCATAATACGATCTTCGTACAAACGTTGAAAGCCTCCTATTTTGAAACAAGTGCGCACATAATTACCCGTAGGGTATGCCCGACTTTTGACTCGATTTTTTTAATGTTCTGCTTTTCAAGAGAAACGAGTATACCTAGCATGCCTTCTCCTCAACACTCGGAGACAAGGAGGAATGCAAAAAGTACCATACATACTACAGAATTGGCGATTCCTGTTGTATTATTTGCGGTTCTTCACAAAAAAATCTTGGACTTGTATTAGAGACCAAATCGAACAATCATGTAGCGAGCTCGTAGCTACGCAAAAATGTTAAAATAAAGCAATCCTGCAATCCTACGAGACACATTCTTTTCTAAAAAGGTGTTGATGCCAGAAAGGTAGAAAAAATTGAAGCTCTCTTATTGTGTCAGTTTTTCCCCGGAGAAAATTCTCCTCATCCGGCCGAGTGTGTAGAGTTTCTTGCTTTTTGCATGCTTGAGAGAACTCGATATTCCTATTTCCTTCCCTCTGCATCTCATCTGGGTCCTCATAAACCCAATTCATGACAGATTGGACAACTGATGAACGACTTACCGTTGAACTCTCTGCGCTCCTCTTTCCTCCTATGCTCGTAAGTTTTTTTTTTCGATCACGCGTCTTTTTTTTCTTTCTTGGGGTTCCCTCTCAAGCGAGGAGGAATTTCACCCCCTCTCACTAATGAGCAGATTTAGCTCATTCCTTCGTCGATTTTGGTCCCAGGCCGGAAAAAAGATCCGAACAGCCTGTTTGCTACCAAAAAAGAACTGAGGAAGAAGAGGAACCACCGCTCCCTTCCCCTTTCCTTTTGCAACGAAAAAAGAGGGGCGGAAAGGAGAGGAGAGGAAGGCGGCTACTACTACTGCAAAGAAGGAGACGGCGGCAGGCAAAGGCAAGGCAGCCGAGCCGTCGCCGCAATGGCCTATAACTTGCAAGAATGGCATAATAAAAGTCAAAGTTTGCATTGCCGCCACCTTAGCCTAAAAAGAGATGTTGATACGGTGCTCTGACACGTGCTTTCTTGTCTCCACCTCCTCTTCCGCTGCTGCTGGTTGCGATCGTTAAAATCACATTTTTCTGACGAGGAGGAGGGACTTACCTGAAAGAGGAAAGGAAACAAGATATGAGTTTTCCGCGGCTCAAGGGCAGATTTTCGTCAACCAAAAAAGGGTCTGCTCTGGGAAGAGCTGGAGGGAGAAGGAGAGGGTTGCTTACAAGAATACAACCTCCTCACGGTCAAAAAAAGGGGGGGGAGACGACGAAGGGGGGACAGTTGTAAACTTGATTGCCCCTGCCGATAGCACCAAAAAAGTGGAGCAGGAGGAAGAGGAGGCATGGAAAAAGGGGGAAATGTAACCCGAGAAGGAGGAGGGAGGAAGGGAAAAGGGGACCAAACTTGCGGCATGAATGGAACTACAAGGAATGATGATAGTAATGGGAAGAGGCTCTTTCCCCCTTCGTTCCTATCGAGGCATAAGGATAGGATGGTCTTTTCTCACCTTCGAATTTATCCTACGCCAATTTCGTTCGCGCCTTTGGACGAAGACAGGAGTTCCCCTGACTCGTCATTTCTCACTGGTTCCTCTCACACCGAAAAAGGGGAGGTCTTGATCTGTCTCCTCTTTTTCGACCGCCGAGTTTAATACTGCCTCGATTTTTACGATCTGCGCTACCGCCGCCCAACGCCGAGCGCCGCCTCTGAGGCTTTGACTGACACTCTGTGTCTGCCTGTTTGTTCGGTCGGTCTCACCGCCTCTGCCCTAATGTTGTGTGTTGCGTGGCGGTGCCCGTGTAAAATTGCCGCCGCTTCTTGAGCATTCACATCGATCGAAGGAGGAGCGCGGGAGAAAAAAAGAGTAAAAGAGTAAGAGGAGGAGGGGGAGGAGGCTGGCCCCATCCCCGATCTCCCCCGCCGTCGCCGTCGCCCCCGACGGCCTCCCCCTCTTCCTCCCTCCCTTCGCCTTTTCGCCCGGCGGCGGCGGCGGCCGCGGCCGCGGAGGAGCTTCGCGCAAGCAAGCTCTTCTTGCGTCGCCGCTCTCCCTTCCCCACCGGCTACTAGCACTAGTAGAGTACAGTACGCGGAACCCTCCTTGTCGTTCGGTCGCTTTGCTTAGCCTCCTCCTCACCATGCAGGCTCTCCCTTCCCCCCTTTCTACCCAGGGACGGGGATATTTACTGCTGAGAAGTTGTAGCTCGGACAATCTATGCACACGTACACTCAATAGGGATAAAGGTACATAAGGTAGCGGGTTAAAAAGGACTGACACCTTGAATGGATACCTCAAGCAAGAAACTTTCAAAAAGAGGAAACAATTATATTCTCTTCTCGTCGCACTTCATTTGTAATTTGGTACACAGAAACATGAGAAATCACGATGGAAAGATGTTGTTAGGCGAAAAGAAAGTTATGATACATCTCAAGTTCAGTATGTATGATATTGCATATGCCCTTCTGTCGGACTGTGGGCTTGGGCTTCGGTACTGGGGGAGAGACGGGGGCGGCGGGAGGAGGCGCGATTTGTGGGCGGTCACGTGACTGAGCTATGACCAATAACGAGAGGCACCAAAGAGAAGGAAAGGGAGGAGGAACAAGGAAAGAGAAAGGACATAGGGAGCAAGATGAAGAAGGACTGAAGTTGCCAAATAACTATCTGTTGAAAACACTGCTCACAGTACAGGCAATATTGTTGTTGCCTTCCTGGTACAACATTACGATAAAAATCAGGAGGTATCCATAGCGGAGGGTGGATCAATATCCAAATGCAGTTTAATATGTTTTGCATGACCAAGAGTAGATTGCAGTTCTTCCTCGCAGCAGAATACGACGCTTTCTCAGGCTATTTTCCATTTGAAATGTTTCCTTCCTTTCCTTATCGATTCGCCATCTAGGCTTCTCCTGATTGACAAGATCTTCCATCTTCCTCCTCCCTCTTTGAGGCATTGAACATCTCTCTTCTGCTTGAGACCCAGTTTAAAGGTCTTTTCTGATGCCGTGTCAACCTGTCTTGAGGTGGGTGGGCAGTCACTACAACTGCTCCTGTTTCACGAGGAGAGAAGAACGGAAAGAGAGAAATGTTATTCCCTCTCCGGTTAATGGTGACAGATATGACCCTCTAAAATGTTACGATGCCGGGGAAAAAAGGGAGAGGACGAGGGGGGAAGGAGGAAAGGCTCGGACGGTCGGCCCGGCCCGGCTATCTCTCCTCCGGCACAGCCCGAGAGACCCGGCACGGTTTTGCGCAAGCGAGACAGCGACCAAAAGCGCCGCTGCCGTCGACGGCAGCAGCAACAGAAGCAGAGTCTCGTTGGGTCATGCGGGATCGGAGCTTTGCTCTGCTGCACAAGTGAGGGGTGAATTTCACCAATTAATATCATCTAGTTAGCACATCAATTCGTGTGGAGGGGAAACAAGGTTCCACTCAGAAACGCTGCACAAACTATGAGGTATGCTTGCTTGGGTGAAAGTCTCCTCCGACAGAAGGGTTGCAGACAGTCGCCGCCGCCGCCGCCGCCTTCGAAGTCCGCCGCCGCGGCCACTAGTCCAGACGGCCAAAGCACCTCTTTCACATAACCATAGCCGGAACAGGGAAGGAGGGAGGAAGGCTGCTGATGAACTGTCAATCGCCCACTTGGCAGGGAGGGTGCAGAAAAGAGAAAAGAGCGGTTTTGCCCATTTTATTACGCCATTTAAAAAGGAGGGGAAACGAGGAATAAGGAGAGGAGGGACTAGTAGGGCAGCCAGCAGTCAGTGTAGATTGTGGGCTCGCCAGGGAAACACTGTAAAAGGGGGTAAATTGTTTACTGCAATGTTGACTGGCTTTTTCTCTGGCACGTCAAAGATTCTCTTCGTGTTGGAAAGTATCCTCATATCTTCTTTTTCAAAATTTTCATATTCGAACCTCCCCCCAAAAATAGAAAATACGCATCGTATTCCAACAATGACTCGTGGAAAAGTTGTATTTCGATGCAGCTAAGAAGTGGGGGATAAATATTCTTATCTCAGTCAACTTGAAACTTTTCCCTCGACAATGGCAGAGTAAATTGCTTTTTGGTACTGGTTGATCCAAAGATAATTCGGCTTTTTGATGAACGACGCGTTTTTTTATAAATTCCGATAGGATAGAAGTTCTTGTAAAGAAGAAACTTTCTTGCTTAAACCTCACTTCACATTCAAAAAGGAGTACTAGCACACACAGAAAATCGTAAGAGTAAGTGACATTTTGTTATCATTTACATTAGAACAAATATGTTGACTTCTAACGTCTTTCTAAAGCATGATTGAGACTTGCCTATGAAATTTTCTCTATAATGTAATGAAAATTATTATTTTGCTCCTTTCGCTTCTTCACACTATCGATACTATTTCTCTTCTGCTGGAGTCTGAATAACACTTGTATGTTATGCATTCTTTGTGTGCTGAATATATTTTCTCACTATTATTTTCATTATTGCGGCTCTGCCATCCATTCCTCCGCCTCCGCCGCCGCTCGCTAACTGATCTCGCGCAAAGGGGAAGCAGGGGAGAGAGGTGGCGGCGAAGGCGGCAATTGCGGGGGGGCGTCCGACGGGGAAAAGCCTAGAGCTCGACCAAAAACAGAAGAGGAGGAGAGGCAGTGAAAATAAATTCCCCCTCGTTCTCCTTCTCTTTCTCCTCTGCAGTGCCTCCCTCCGCCGTAAAGACAGATAATGACGCCATTTCGTCGAATGTACGCACTCATTCGGTCGGTCCCCTTCCAGCCCGTGTGTGACTGCTGCACCACAAACCAGACGGCAAAAAAGCGTACAAGGAAAGGTCGGTCGGTCGGCAGACATGGTCTCCTTTTTGCGTCAATGGCAGCGGGGAGACGATAGTTCGTGGTGGTGATTTCTCAGAATGGGAAGAGGATGGCAATGTCAGTAGAGTTGAGTAGGTTTTGACTACTAGAGTTGATTCTGATCTCTGAATCTGTCCTGGACAGAAACATTTCTGTGGTCCCGCAAAACCGGTGCATCAAGCTGAGTTGGAGAGACAGGTTCCTCCTACTTTCACTGGTATAGTAGGTTCCACAAGAGAATCAGCTCAAAAGTCCTATCATTTCTTGTTACTCATCTTCTCATTTATCGAAGCATGCCCTGGAATTGAAGAAGACTCTTCCTTTTCGAGAGATTGCAAAGGCTGACTTGTAGTCGTATTTCGGTAATAAAATAAAGATATTTCGTAGATTTTTAGCGAAAAGTTTTTCGAACAGTGCTCCATAAGCGGAACTTCCATAGGAGCAAAAATTAAAGTAAAACGTGCACCTCAAACAGCATAGGTACAAAAACAAGATTCCGTGCTTTTCGTCGCTCCCGCCACCTCCTCCATCCTTCTTTGCGTTATATTTCTGCCCCCTGTTTCCATCCCCCGTTCCTGCCACCCAGTTTGCTTTATATCTACGCGAAGTGAGGGAGGAGAAGCATCCTGCCTGCTGCTCCTCTTTTCTCGCCGCCCTTTCCCCATCGCCCATTCGAGGAACAACCCTCCCAAAAATATGCAATAGATCTTGCCTCTGCCTCCGCCTCCCAACCCCTCTTCTTTTCCTCTGACGCCCCAATCCCATTATCAAGATTAATGACCCCTCTGCCAAAAAACCCACCGAGCGAGCGGCGAGAGAGAGAATGGGTGGAAGGGAGGGGAGGAAGGATATTCGCTGGATGGAGGAGGAGAAAGGAAAGGCAGCTAGAAGCAGAAGCAGCGAAAAAATACAGTAACGGACGACTGAGGGGGAAGGGGGGCGAGACTAGGAGGGCAAAAAGAGGGGAGGGAGAAAAGAAATGCAAGCAAAAGAGGGGGGGGGAACGGCAGCAGCACTTTCCACTACTACTACGTATACTGCACACACAACTCCAAGTACAGCACACATACGTTCGACCGGGAGGGGAGGTCTCTCTCTAGGGAGGGAGGATGTCTACGTTCGTACATACGACGTTCGTACGCGTACGTAGTTGGCGAGACTTGAGATATGGGATCGGACCGGGAGAGGGGAGAAGAGGGAAGCTCGAATGAGCAGCGACCCGGCCGCGGAAAGGGAAGAGAAATTCCTAGTTTTAGCTCAATCGGGAGCAAAAGATCGGATCTCCAAATCTCACACCTCATTCTGTAGGCCCCCTTCACTACTTATCGAAGTTTGAGTCTCATTTCTAAAAGCTGTAACACAGTCATTTTCTCGTTTGACATACGACATTAATCTTGCGTAAACCATGGTCGATATTCGTCCCTCTTGATTCTTGCCTCTCGTATATCACCAATAGTTGGTCAACAAGTGAATCTTTTTTTTCTGTCCAAGCAAATCAAAACTTATTGAAAAAGTCAAACAAGGAAATTGACAATTAATCCAATTCCAACGCTCCCCAATTCTGATGGAAGAACAAGAACATACTTTGTTCAATGACCTGCGGCGGAAACTAGCAAAAAGATCAAAAGAACATTAACATTAGTTTTTTTTGCTCTCTTCTAAAAATATTTGACTTAGACTTAGAGTGGTATCTCTCTCAATTCAATGATCTTGATTCTCCACTATGATTTCATAATGGGGAGTGACCCCCAAGGGAGACTCAAAATATAAAGTGGTTCATCTATCACTATGATTTCATAATGGGGTCTAAAACCCAAGAGAGACTCAAAATATAAAGTGGTTCATCTCTCACTATGATTTCATTTTGGGGTGTGACCCCCCCTCCCTCCTCCATCCCTATCATGAAAAGAGAGGGGGGAGGGGGGTCACACCCCATTATGAAATCATAGTGAGAGATGAACCACTTTATATTTTGAGTCTCTCTTGGGTTTTAGACCCCATTATGAAATCATAGTGATAGATGAACCACTTTATATTTTGAGT
>JAAUXU010023302.1_pt1 | contig 12993 bp, 14 predicted proteins | sample 7278151 | NCBI WGS metagenome assembly JAAUXU01 (sample SAMN14350113, study PRJNA611818) | marine sediment metagenome | isolation source: surface marine sediment (1.8m) | place: French Polynesia: Moorea | collected 2018-08 | reverse complement strand
CTGGAGCTTCCACCCTCCGGAGCTTCCACCCTCCCGAGCTTCCACCCTCTGGAGCTTCCACCCTCCGGAGCTTCCACCCTCTGGAGCTTCCACCCTCTGGAGCTTCCACCCTCTGGAGCTTCCACCTCTTCCAGCTTCAGCGTTTGAGCTTCAGCTATTGCGCTTCCAGCTTTTGAGCTCGAGGCAGCTGCCTATCCAGCGAATTCGCAGGTCCATGAATAGATTGGCTTTCTTCTCTTTATCAGGAGATTGGAGGGTCTGCTACAGCCCGCATGATTTATAGCAACCTTCGCACAACAGATCTGTGTTCTGACGTCTGGCAGCGTTGGCAAAAAACTTTCAGGTAAAGAGTTTTTCCATTGAAAATGGCAACTTCATAACGATTTGTACTGTGCGTGTGATGGAGGAGGACGCGTCTATGCTATGAGTGACTGCAGTGTGATGGTGGAAAAAGAAACAAGTGCCCTCTTGGTTGGCCTTGCTGGCGTTGGTGACCCTGACCACGTCGCACACGGCGCGCACCCACTGAAGGTGCTGACTTCTGTGTGACTCACACTGTACGTGTCTGTAGGAGAAAATAAGAGCGCCTTTGAATAAAAATGTCGTTTTTTCAGCACATTTGTGAAAAGGCTTTGTTCGAAATTTCGAGATTCCAATTTGCATTTGCGGTCTTTTGAGCTTTGCTGTAAGGCAAAAAGTGAAATTTCTGCTTGTGGATCTTTCCAGAAATGCTGCTCGTGTTTTGTCCTCGTTCCCGACAAAGATCTGGATGTCGAGAGCAGGAAGTTTCTCAGCTCAGTCATCTTAATTGGGGATGTGAGGAAATTTATGCAAGATGCTTCCCAAATGCCCTGAATGCTCGGGAGAAAAAGTGACTGTTATAGATCACCAGCCAGAGGAGGCTTTTTTTGTGACGACGGCTACCAAAAAGTGCTTCAGGCCTCGGCGCAACGGGCCCTGAGTGGCTACAGTGTGACCCGCATTTAGTGTCGTGAGTTTCCCAAGTGTCAGCCCTGAATCGGGAAGAGCCTGGCAACCCTGGGCACGCCCGGAGGAGTGGACTTTGGAGAAAGAGTCATGACCAATTTGGCAAGTGCGCAGAGATGGCCGAGGTTGCTGACCTCGATCTCGTTGACCAAGGGCTTGGACGAGTCCTCGCCCCCGTTTGGCCAGTAGGAATTGGCTGGATCAATCTCGAGGTGCCATCATCATCAAATGTTGGCATCAAGCCCCTCTTTGGATACTCATGATGGATCACGCTGTAAGTGAAAGTGTCATTTTTCTCACGTCACACTGCCACGCCCCTTCCATTAAGGAGCCGCTGGATGGAGGCGTGTGTGCATTGGTCCGGTAAAAAAGAAAACAATCCCAGACTCTTTGCGTGTGAGTCTTATAAACTGTCCTGTGTGTTCGGTACATCAACTGCAGCTTAAACAAGCCTAAAACACACAGATGCACTCAGACTTGTGAGTGGAGCAGAATCCGCAGAAAAAAAGTCTCCTTCTTGACCTCCTCTGGTGAGGAGTTTTTAACTTCGATTTGTCATGTTATCCACAAATCTGCTATGCTCAGGGATGGAGGAACACAACTCCAGAAGCAGCTTCAGGTACAGGGTGGAGCAACTTCACTGACCCTGCCGACAGTGGCCGTGGCCAAGGAGGTCGGGTGCGGTGACCACCACGTCCGGTCGCTCCCCTACCCGGATGAAGCGCTTCGCCCTGTGCCACCCTGTACGCACGCGTACTTGCAGCCAGACGAAGAAGAAAGTTACACACGCATGGAAGTGCGATCGGAAAGTCCCGTCGCAATGAAAGTTCTTCGTGTCAAAGAACAACAAAGAAGAAGAAGAACTTTGACAGTTCCCGGACCCGCTTCGAGCACCCCGCTCAAGACATGATATACGACACAAAGGCCATCAAGTCGATACAAGCCAGCCCAAAGTCACGATCTTGTCCAAGACGTGTCAGAGAACAGTGCCAAAACTGCGCCCTCCAGGAACTATCGGTTGTCGGACAAGAGTGCTTGAAGCAGAAGAAGCAGCAGCCAGAGCTGGAGGGTCCTCCACTCATGCTGGAGGTCCTCGACTCATGCATGCAGACGTCCTTCACCACCTCATTACAGAACAAATTTCTAGACATCTTGTTAGGAACCCTCTTTTTTTTACCTAGTTCTTGGGTCGAGCAAAACCTTCGGCTCGCACGTCAAAGTAATAAGTTCCTTTCAAACTTTACCCCCCCCCTTTATTTCCCTCACTTCTCCCCCCCCACACACACACACAAAAAACTTGAGGGGAGGGGGAAAAGGAGTTTAATCTTTTCATTAAGGATTTTTTTTCCTGAGCACAAAACCGATCTAGAAGGTTTTCAGCTGGATTTTGTCTGGTAGACGACCTCGCCCCTCTTGATCACGGCCTCTATGATGTGGTCGTGCCCTGCCAACTGGTAAATGAGGTGCTCCCATCTGGAAGAGAACGAGAGAAATCGTGCCAAAATTTATTTTTTGAAAAAAAAAATGGTTGTGAATGGGAAACATAACATAAAAACCCCTCAGGTTCCACAACTGGTTGTTTCTCCTGGACGTCATCCTTGATGCTGGTCAAAAAAGTGCTTCTGAGTCGTTCCTTGTCCCTGACCAGGGACGTGTATGACACGCGCAGCACAGGAATTGTCAGCAAGGCCCACTAGTTGGTCCTGGTTCGGGGCCGGAAACCTCCCCCTGCTGGTCTCTCAATTTTGAGCATTGGAATTTTTGGACTTTTGTAGCAGAAAAAGCTCTCATTTTCAGTGTTTGGCCGAACATTATCACTCAGCACTTTCTGTTTGCTGGCAACTCTGTACAACTATTGGTTTCCTCACGTCTCCTCCGGCCTTGAGATCGTGTTCTTGTTACAGGTGGTGTCCCAGGCCTGGTCAGGCTGACAAAATTGACTGATCCCTCCGGATAAAACAACCCGGACGCCCCCACTAATGCAGTGGAGGGGAAAAGTGCTGAAAACTGAAGGTTAAACTTCTTGAACTTCCCCCCCCCTCTATCAAGCCCGCAAAAATGACATCAAAAGGGCCACGAGAGAAAGTTGAGGAGGGCCTCTCAGATGTCCTTCTTCGTCAAAGCCAAACTCTTAGTCTCAAACATCTCTGCTTTCATGGCTCTGGCGGCTTCCCAAAAAAAAGGGTTGGAGGGAGGGGATTTTTTTAAGGTTCGGTGAAAAATGATGCGTGACAGAGGCCAAGAAGGCCGAGGAGAAACTTTCTGTCGAGTCTCTCGTTTGCATTTCTGCCGCCCAGAGCCAATAACGAGTTGTGTCTCTCCTCCAATGATCGAGAAGATGAGGTCGTAAAGAGGCGGAATTATTGGTGCTTGACCCTGTGGATCAAGGCCTGACTGACTTAGAGATGGGGAGAGCTTTCTGGGCCTTATCCCCCCCTTCCAGGCCCAGAACGAGGCCTGAAAATGAGGCCTAGAACAAGTGAACTGCCCGTTGCCGCATTGGCAAAGCGAGCGCGAAAGACAAGATGTAAGCAAACGAGAGGAAAAAAAAGCTGCGACGAAGTTGTAATTTTGCTCCATAATAATGTAACGAGAGAGCGAAGAAAAAAAAAGGCTCCGGAAGGCATCTTCTTGCGGCCTCCGCCACTAATGCTCTCTCTGTCGTCCCAGAAGAAATGTGCGACCTTTTTTTTTTCTTCACTCCTCACTTCCCTCATTCTCTCCGTGCGCTTTTAAGGACGCGCTTGCACTGGCGGAAAAAAAAGCCTGTGTGTGGCGCTCCTCGCTCCGGCCGCTGGTGCAGTGGGCCGCCGGCCTCGCGGCCTCGGAGCCAGCGCCAGGCCCATTGTCGAGGCGGCTGCCGATCCCTGCTGCTGCTGCCTCTGGCCTCGGAGAGAGACGTCAACAACATATCGAGGACGGACCCTGAAGGACTTGAGGCCGCGGTTGCACTCGGCAAAAACGTGGTCCAGGCCACGATTGAGCTGGCATTGGGCACCATCACTTCAAATGACATCAGTTGGTCCGGACGCTCAAAGTGCCAGACCATTCCTGGTTTTTTTTTTTAGGCAAAGTGACACCTCTGATGAAACTTTTTTAGGCATTATTCATTGTGAGCAGCTCGTGATGTTACTTGACTCATTGTTTGTCTTTCCCAGGCATTGGGATCGATCAGCGTGCAACCACACATAGCATTATGCTATTTTAGTTGAAGTGACATTAGCCAAGATAAGCTGCTTGAGGTGTCACTGATCGCTCCAGGTGGAATTTTTAGGTGACTTTCCCCCCCACTGCTTATTCCGCTGCACTGCTGACTTCAGCTCTGCCAGACATAGACAAACTCACCTAAAAGATCTCATCTTTTCTGAGTCTCATTTCTACCACTGGGGACTGAGATTCCTGTGCTCCCATAGAACCAGAGCATTTTTTCGTGGTCAAACGGCGCTAGGCCCCTCTCTAGGCCTAAGGCCCTCTGTAGGCCCGACCCCGGCGAGGTCTGCCAGTGCAACCGCGCCCTCATCCTCATCAAACGCTTCTCTGCGTGCGCGAGATTCGGCCATTCCGCTCCTGCCCTCTTTTCCCCCTAAAAACGAGAGCTCGTTTGCGCCACTGCTTTTCTTGGGAAGCAGCAAAAAAAATAGGAGAAGAGACATCCATCTCTCTCCTCTCCGCTCATGGCTGCCGCCGAGGCTGCTGCCGAGGCTGAGGCCGAGACTGAGGCCGAGGCCGTGGCCGAGGCCGTGGCTGCTGCTGAGAAATAACAATCACCGATGTTAAATAGGCCGTCTTCGTCGTCACTATGGCGAAAAAAATAATGGTTTTCTCAAACTACTTTTCTCCAGAAAAGGGATTCTTTTTGCAAGCTCCTCCTATCGCCAATTGTACGTGACGATCCTCCAATTTCTTCGCGCACACGAAAAAGAGGCCATTTTCGCGGAGAAAAGCAAGAAGATGGCCTCGATTTTATGGACTTGAAAGCTACGCAGTCGAGGCTTCTCCTCTCTCTGCCTAAAGGCGCGTCCACACGTGAGTCATGCATATGGAAAGTCCCCCAAGACTTTCTGCTTTGTCCCTCCTCACACCCTGCCCTGGTTGTGCGTACGTGCGTACTCGCACGCACGCGCGTAGACGTACCTGGGAGCGTCGACGATGATCAAGTCAGCGATTTTCCCCTCCTCTATTGAGCCGTGAGACTCTGAGCGCCCAATGGAGTGTGCGGAGTTGATGGTGGCTGCGGCCAGAGACTCGGCCAGACTCAGGCCCAGGTTCACGCAGGCCAAGTGCATCACGGCAGGCTGTACGGAGAAGGAGAGGGGAGACGTTAGCTCAGCCTTGTTTCGGTTTGCACTGGCGAAACAAACAAACAAAGAAGAGGAAAATCAGGAAAGAAATTTGCAGCTGAGGGTTCAATTGTGAGCACAGCCTCAGGGAGCCTCAGAGGCTGGTCTAGGAGACGTCACATGTGTCTGGAGGCTCTCACCTCGTCGCCATCTGATGCTGTCACCACCACCGTTTTTATGTTATTACATGTGTCTGTCGAGGACCTTGGAATAACTTTGGGATGGACTGACACAAATATCTGGATGTCTTGGTGCTGGAGAGGGGCAGTGAACCAAAATACTGGGGTTCCACGTCAGGTTGTTCAGGAGTACACACAACCCTGTTCCATGTCAAGTTGTTCCATGTCCCAATCAGAGGAAAAGTCAGAAACAGGGTTTTTCACTATGAGTGGCAACACTTGAAATCATCACAACCGTGCAGTGTGGATCGGACGTGACACCTGAGACTACAACAATTGGAACCGAGGACCACCTCCCCCAGCACGTGGATGTGGACACAAGTACTTGGAATTAGTAACTGTCAAAGAAAGATACCGAATGTCGGTTTTTTCTCCTGCTTCATCCACAGTCTCACCAACATCAAGGCACTTCCGAGAATTTCCTCTCTTACCCAGTGAAGCGGGGAACGAAAGAGTTACATTGTGCAGACAAAATTGCATTTTTTGTTGTCCTTCGTTGCTTTGTGTGCCTCTTCCAGAAATCAGCGCACGAACGCGCGCGCGCGCGCGTGCAGGTACAGGGTGACCCACATGTGGGGTGCTGAGTTTTGAAAGTGCCAACCCTGGTTCAGTCGAAACCGTGCAACTCTGAGCGCCAGACGTGGAATTTTGCAGAAATAGTCACGACCAATTTGGCAAGTGCACCGAAGTGTCCAAGGCCACTGACCTCGACGCCATTGACAAAGACTGTAAATGGCTCCGACAAGACGCAGCCTCGCTTTTGCCGTCAGCAGCTGGTTGGATCAGTCCCAAGGTGTCAGCACGATCAAATGTTGGCATCGAACGCCAGCTTGGATATCTCATGATGGATCACTCTGTACGTACAGGGTGAGTGCAAAGAAGTGGAGGCCCTGGCATCCCTGTACTCTGTGTAGGAGGAGGATCTACAAAACACTTATGCGAAGCCAATGATGAAGAGCAAAAAATCTGCCAGAGGCTCGTACGTACGTACACGTGACTGATGTTTTTTTTGATTGCCCAAAAAAGAAGAGAAAATAGCTTCTGCACTGCACTAAGAGGTCTTCCAGTCTACCACACCTTGACATTGCAGATTTTTTGCACACTCAACCTTATCTGCTAATTGCTCTTCTTTCAGGCCTTCATTCGCAGCTAACAGTGGAATCTCGTGAAGCTTCTCTCTCTGATCAGGTAGCTCGACGACCTCGGAGGTCAGAGCCTCCACTTTCGTGCTCACCCTGTGTCCGACCAAATGAGGCCACACGAGCTCGTGTTTGTCTGCACCTCTGTGGCTGACTTATGGTGGAGGGGATCTGGCTCATGTGGGTCCAGCATCCTCGATGGGCATTACATTTGCCAAATGACCCGACACATGGTCAACCTACTCACCATGGACAGGCAGAATGCGTTGGGGTTGAAGTCTGTCCCCAGGGCCACGATCACTCCTTCTTGGATCATCCTCCTCACTGGGGGGTTCTTCAGCCTCAGGATGTAGGCTGTGGTGGGCAAGATGACCGCCACGCTGCCTGAGGCAGACATGGCGGAGATGCCGGCCGGCGAGATCTCCTCCAGGTGAGAAATGGCCTCGGCCCCCAGCGCAGCTCCCATCTGAAAGTCATCCTTCATGGTCTGAGACTCTGTCACTGATTTCAATACTTTCCCTATGAAATTGAATAACTTTGTCATTTAATCTAGAAGTTGATGTCATCAAAGTTCATAGCTCCGTCATTAAATCGGGTCGGGACTCTTTTCATCTAATGTGGCAGCTCTGTCATTCGAGTCCATCACTTTTGCTGTGAATCGAGCAGTTCAGGTCCGGAAATAGAGCAGCGTTGCCATGGAGCTGCACTGTTCTTCCTGGAGCCGAGCAGCGTTGCCACCTGGCCGAGTTCCGACCCATCTCCTGACCTGCCCAAACCTCACCCAATCAAGTCGTTGCTTCGTCAGCTTAATACTATCAACGACTGGATTTGGTGGGGAAAGTTTTTGGCGCCGGCCGCGATTCCCTTTTGCACTTTCCACCTGCTACTTTCCGAGGTCGGCCAACTCCGAGGCCGCCCACGCCAGCCCGGGCTCGCTGCGGCCCGGCCAGCCCGGACTGCGCCGGAATTGCGCCGTTGCAAGTGCGCCCTGAGCCAGAGACGATGCAAGAAGGTAAATAAGCCTTCTTTTCTCCAGCGCTGTCAAGGAAAAGTTCATTCTGTCGATCACGACCAACTTGTACAAATTGATTCTTGTCGATTGCCCAGAATGAGCTTGGTTCGCGAATTTGCAGCCGGGATTTTCGTGCAAATTTCCTTTTCGTCAGCAGACGATGAAGTGGCCGAGGGCCTTCGACGTCTTACACGCGGTCTTCTCCTTTCTCTCCTCGAAGATGAGGCTCGTGTACCAAAGGGAGAAATATTAGTCTCGTTAGGTTTTTTTCTGGCAGGAAAAAAAAGGAGGCCCCAACTTGTTTCCCCCCTCGAAACCCAATTTTACGTGAGGAAACAAAGGAAATTTGGGCAGCAGAAAAATGGGGTCAGTTATGGAACTCCCCCAATTATCTTGAGCTTGGAGAGAAAAATCGTCTTCGTTCGATTCCATCATTATCAGCTTCTGCTGCAAGCTTAAGTATGCTTAAAGTTGGTTGGACGTAATAGAAAGAAGAGCAGAAAGGGCCTCTCAGGCCTGTGGCCTGGGAGGCCTCACGGAGAAAAGGGGCCTGAAAGTAGGCAACTTTCGGGTTCTGAACTTTCTACTAGGGCAACGACGGCTTTCACGTTGGAGGACGAGAACAAAAAGGTGCGCCAGTCATTGGCCTGCGAGCTTGGGATGTAGTTTTTCTGCTCCTTCCCACATAACTTACTTCTAAAATTGTTGGGCTGAGAGAACTTTTACTAGGTTTTCCACATAATTTTTTTGGCCCAAAAAAAATGAAAAAAAAAACCCACGAAAATGGGCTTTGAGGCTCCATTTTGCTGACTGAGCCTCGACAGGACTTTCAAGTTATGTAAGAATAAATATACATAATGTATGTGATCATATGTACTGCGTCCGTGTGTTGTACTTCACAGTATTGGCAGTCTCAACTCAGCGCTCACCTCGGCACTGCCCAAGCAGCTGAGCTCCTCCCCGTGGAAGTTGATCCTCATGCCCGGGATCTTCTTGGCCTCCTCGATCATCTTCTTAGTCTGATTGACGTCGAAGACTCCGCTCTCGCAAAACACGTCAAAGTTCTCCACGTTGAGCTTGCCAGAAGAGTTCAGCTCGGCGATGGCCGGCAGCTGGTGCTCGATCACGTCCTCCACGGCCTCGTCCGAGGTCTTGCCCCTGGGCGTCGTCGCAAAGAGAGAGGAGAATTTTTGACGCACTGCAAGTCCACCCCACTCCAAACTGTCCCGGCCTAAGGGTGCGCTTAAGCTGGCACAATTTGTCCAGGGCTGTAATGGGCCTCCATATCCGTCATTGAGCCCCTTTTTTGGTGCCCAGTTGGTCATGACCAGGGATGGCAAAAAAAACCATGCTTTACCAACCTCGTGCGATGTTCCAAGAAGATTGATATCGATATCCAGCCTCCACAGTGCTAGGGGGGGTCAAAATCCAATTGGGAAAGTATCCTGTTGTGATGTTTTGCACTCGATATCTATCATTGATGTATCATATCCTGCCACACTATCTCATATATCACTGCTCGATGCTTGATACAGCACCGCCCAAAACTGAACCTGAAACCTGAACCTGAAGCTCGCTGACTGGCAATTATGTGTAGAGGAGTAGATTGAAAAGCTTGTGAACTTTTGGTTTTGGCTGGCATTTAACCAACACTCAGAGCCCCTCGTCCAAGGTGGTGGCTGCATTGCTCAATTGGAGTTTGCTTCCAATATGTGTAAATATGTTACTAGTACTATTAGTCACTGTTCTCCTAAAACCCTCTCGTTTCATTTTCATGCATATGCAGCCCAAGAGACAGAAGAGACAGGGAGGCCTGAACCGAAAACGTACGCTTTCTTGATTGGAAATTGGTTATTTATATATGTAGAGCACATATAACTACTCGATATCGATGCCAATATTCGATTTTTCTCATTACGCGACCCGTAAATTGAGGAGGGAAACTGTTGCAGTCCGGGTCTCACCCTTGCGTCCGGAGCGGAACCGGACAGAAGGGGACCCGGAACGAAATCAGGACTCTTCCCCCCAGGTTTGGTCAGGTGAGGATTGGTCGATTCCTGATTTAACCAGTACTCGAGCGAAGGAAAAGTGTTCGCTGGAAATATCGATGTCGTTTCGATATCTCGAAGTCACTCAACATGGGTGCCATATTTTGAAGTCTTCCACGTCGATATCGATTCATCCCACCGACTTATGTTGTACACACATCTATCATGTATGCACAAACATGGCCCAACTGCACATGAGGTGTCATTTCTCCAGCGCTGCACACTTTATGCAGGCCTGACGTGCTTGGCTGAATAAAGAAAGAAGTGACTCTGCCAACGTCTTGCTTCGGCGCAGCTGTCGTTACTCAATAATAGCCGCGACCAAGGCTGGTGATGACATCACTGGTGATGACGTCACTGGCGATGAGACTATAATGGGCCTCTGACTGCAGCCAAATCTGGACTCAAGCTTTGAGCTGACCTTGATCGAGTCACAAATGTCTGACTTGACTCAAGACTTCATCAAGCAGAGCCAGCAACAGTAGTTTCCCAACCCCAGGGATGAGTACAGTGAGAAATTTGCTGAAACAGCAAAAGCCAGCTTCAACTGCAGCATGAAAAGTTGCTACATGCACGTTTCTGTCGTGGCCGTGACCACCGACCAGCACTTGTCCCCGTACCACAGGCTGCAGTCCATGCCCCTGTTAGCAGTGTTAATGAATGACCTGCACCACTACTGGAATCCATAGGTCTTTCGCCATGAGTGCAACCCCGAATTGGCGATTGTGCTGTAGGCAAATTTAAAGTTTGTGCCACATTTGCATGAGTAGCAAAGAAACCGCTTATAACCACTACCCCATTCCCCAGATCAGGTCAGGCGTCGTCGCGTTCCAGACCTTTAGAGACATCACGGTCAACCCCGGAGAGCCACTGGTGCGAGACGACCCTCCACAAGTGAGGTAGAATGACTTACACACGTCCAACTTCGTCAAGATCGATGAAAAATCAATGAACGTCCCTTCCATCGTTTTCCAGTTCAACAACTTGGCACTGATAGAGTCATTTTTCTAACCATGTCGAGGATTGCACTTATTGTGAAAGACCCTGTGCAAAATTCGTCCTCCCCTTACCGTGTGAGTGGCCAAAAATGCATCGAGGCGGCATCGGCAGCTGCCTGACCCGGACTCGAACTTGGAGGCCGCCGAGCCCTTCAAGTCGGAGGCCACCAAGAAGACTTTTTCGCGCATCACACGGTAACGCACGTCAGACATGCGCCCCTCCCCCTCTTTCGCCGTCTCGCAATCAACGTGACTCACTTCGGCACCGCGTGAGCTCCGCAGAAGGTGGACGAAATTTCCACAGGGGTTTTGTCTCTGGCGGCCTCGAGGACGCCCAACATCTTGACCTCGGAGGCCGCATCAAGGCCATAGCCCGACTTGCATTCAACCGTCGTCGTGCCTAAAGCGGAGACGGAAGACGGACATGACGCTTCCACTCATTCATCAGTTGCCCCACGTCAGTGAATCGAGGCCGAAGTGACTTTTTTTTGGGCAGCCCAACAGAGAATTGCCCCCCCCTCTTTTTTGGGTCGGTCCCGACGAAGCATAAAAATTCCCTCCAGCTTTCTGGAGCCCATTTTTTTCCGAGAGAAAACGAGCGGAAGAAGGAGCCAAATGGGCTCCGATTAATGCGCGATGGGCGCTCAAAATTAAATTTTCTTCTCGCTGCACGTGAAAACAGCACTTGGAGTCGTCCCCGGAGCTGCTGCTCCTTTGTCTGTCCTCGGAGGTCAGCTGCGTCTTGCGAGGCTCACGCTCCATTTGCACCGAGATTTAGAGCGACTCACACAAGGACACAGTCGAGTCCATAAAGGAAGGGCGAAAGTGTCGAGTCCACTTTGTCATCAACTCGCTTCTTTGCACAGTGACGGTGAAAACTTTCCAGTGATGAAAGTAATGAAAGTTTTTCCATACCGGCTCTCAGCATCCGGTCCAATCTCTGCAGCAGCGAGCTTTCCAGCACCTCTGCGCTGGCGGCGCGGGTCTTCTCCACCGTGAAGTTGATCCCGCCGCCGGCGGCGTGGACCTCCATGTAGGACGCGCCCGCCAGCTGACTCGGAGAAAGAGAGAGAAAGTGACTTAGGGACTTAGGATTTGGGACGCTAACAGATTAGCTTCACAACAGGTGTAAGCAAGGGTTTTTTTTCAACCCATATAAGTGCTGTGCTCTTCCCCCCCCTCCTCGGACTGAAAAGTAGAGGTGGATCGAGCCGTTAAAGCCTCTTGTTGCGCTTTGACCTTTCGAGCCTGAAGCTAAGACGAACTTTAGCCTTTTGAGCCTTAGACCTTTCGGCAATTTATGGAGTGAGACTTCTAGCAAGCCAGATAACGAAAGAGCAAAAGTTAATGACACTCAAAACACAATTAGGCTGGTGGCAGTGCATTAGTGACCACTGGACTGGGTGAAGCTGCTGTGCCGGTCGGACCAAGGAGGCTGTATTGCGCAGATGAAGGAAAAAGGATCTGACAAAGCCGAGCTTGCTGGATTATCTATTAGGTTAGACCAAAAAACAAAAAGTTTGGGATGCTAAGTGAATCTGTACTTTGTTACCCAATGCCAAATGGTGAAGATGGAGTCAAATGGTTTTCAAAGAACAACTTTCTGACTTCTTCTTTTGCAATAAAGTTCAGTTATACAAAGTTGTTCAAATTTGGAAGACAAGGCTATATTCTTCTTAATGTCATTTTATTACAGCTTAGCATCTAAAAACTGACTTAGTTTGGAATGTGGACCTAACATCCTTATGTGACTTAGGAGGCAGAAAGGGTTAGTCTGAAAACTGATCGCTTCATTCCATTTGACTCGAATAGGTTCTAGATGAGGTCCTGGAACAAACATAGCAGAAAGAGTTTGAAATTTTTGTGTAGACTACCACTTATATTTATTAACTGGGGTTGGACAAAACCAATTTTTTTTTGGGGGGGGGGGATTTTAATGCTGGCACCGGTGAATTCTGTGCGTTATGTCATACTATTTAAAGAACTTGCAGTCAATTAGTTTCCTACCCAAAATTAATTTTTGGCTCACCCAAGGTGCACTGAACATTTAGTACTACGCACCCTGAGCAGTGCAGTAAAGAAAAACAAACAACTTCTTTGTTTGTGAGAGGTCCACATGGGAGAGTGAAGCAGTAAATAAACAACTTATATAAATAGTAGGCTATAACAAAACAGGGTCAATTTTGGAATTTCATTGGGTGCATCATACATTTGATGCATAATGATATATTAGAGAAGTAGTGATATTAGTGTATATAGTAGTTATAGTGTATAAGTAGATATATTTGTG
>JAAUXU010043755.1_pt1 | contig 12994 bp, 16 predicted proteins | sample 7278151 | NCBI WGS metagenome assembly JAAUXU01 (sample SAMN14350113, study PRJNA611818) | marine sediment metagenome | isolation source: surface marine sediment (1.8m) | place: French Polynesia: Moorea | collected 2018-08 | reverse complement strand
CGCCGGCGTCGGGCCCCGGCCCCGCCCCACCCACCCCCACCCCGCCCCCAAACCCCAGCCCCCGCGCCCCCCCCCCCCCTGCCCCCGCCCCCCCCCCCCCCCCCCCCGCCCCCCCCCCATGATCGAGCCAATTTGGCGCCACCTGGGGCAACGCGTCTTCCCCAATCGATGTGGGGACTTTGTCCACCAAAGTCTCCCAACCTCGACCCAAGAGGGTTGGACGAAACGAGGTGTGCGCTCTGCGTAAGTACATAGGTCAGGACTTGGGCGGGAGAGAGGACAGGACTGTGCCGACAAGTACTTACTTCAGTTCTCTTCTATCAGGTCCTCCAGGTCCTCGTGAGTTATGTGCACGTCAACCCTGAAGACAAGGTATGGTTGCGTTGATGCATCGTGTGCACACGAGGCTCTCCCCTGCAGTGCGCTGAGTTGCACCCTGTCGAACGAGGTCCTGGCTCTGACCTCGAGCCCGTCGAAGGGCTGCGCGCGCACGCCGAAACGGAGATGTGGGCGTGCGTCAGGCCCACCACAGTGGGATCGTCCCTGAGTGGGCTCTTGAAATCAAGTGGTCACGAGATTCATATCCTGTGTTTCACTCGAACAGTTTTCTCATGTTCGGAACTGTTTCTGCAGAACAATAAGCGTTGTCACGCCACGGTAACGTCCAAGCAGACCAAGACATTCACGAGAATCGACTCCGCTCGGAGCGTCAGGAACGTGGATCTCGCTGACGTCGTGGGCGTCCCGTCCATCGAGGCCGGAGAGAGGGGCAACTTTCGGTCCCAGACACGCTCATTGTGCAATCCGCATCCCGGTCTCCAAAGCCATGGAACAACCAACTGTTGATTCCTGAAGTCAGACTAAATTAGTCTTGGGAGAAAGGAAAGCAACCAAATTGTGCCGTGGTCAAGTAGACTGGGAAGACAAAGAACGAGTCCAGAGCGCAGCCTGATTTCAGTTGAGTCGGGTGTTCTGTACCATTCAAAACAGCAAAGGGGGGGAATCTTCGGTCTGAATCTCATCCATTTTGGCGGAAAGATCCCTCATTTAGCCATGCGGCAGCAGGACTTTTCAACTTAAGAGAAACTAACTTTGCACAAGTCAGTTAGGTAACTTTGAACCCAACGTCTTAGGCCCGGATTGTGACAGCCTAAACTGTCGGACCAAAATCTGACGATGACTCCTTTGCCATTGTTTCATGTGATTTTTGGGGCAACAGCTGACTTGCTCAACCAGACATTTAGTAATCAAAGGTAAGTGAAACATCTCTCTTAGTCCCTCACAGGTTTTTGTGCATCTCCACCTCGAGACAGCTGATGCTGGAACGCTAGACACGTCTGGTTGACCAGACGTAATCGCCACATGTAAACACTAATCTCAGTGTCCTGAGCCAATTTGTGAATAAACCTAAAGTTACAGACTCTTCTGCGGCTGCCCCTGAATTGCAGATGCGTCGCAGGCAAAGCAAAGCTGCGGCTTTGCGGTCCATTTCCCGCAAAGAGAATCTCCTTCCACGTCCATGAGCTCGTCAACGACGTCGTCCATTCCCACCAAAAAAGTGGAGTCGTCAGGTTCACTCAAATGTGGCTGTGGGATGACTTGAGCTGAGCACCTTGAGCTAGAGCGTTGAAACTGTTGCTGGCGCACTTCAACTCGGTGCCAAATGTCTCCCAGGATCGCCAGTGTGATGACAACCGACAGGGACATGAATACAGTGGGCTCTCATTGATGGAGCTCAATGTGGGAGACCTGATTTGATTTCCAAATCGACAATTTTCTCAGTGAAATTGCTGCGTATTAGGTGCTATATCAATTTGTACCGCATATGCGTCATTTGCGTTGCATATGACGCTTTCATCGGTTACGGTTTATTGGGTGGCTCAAATTCCAACCCAAGCCTCGCTCTTTTAAGTACTCTTTGTCCACCCAAAGTTTTCTCCTGACTTTGAGCAGCCTGGAATGAACTCTTTAAGTACTGACACCTCGTCTTACTGCGTCACTAGACATTAGACTTGCTCAGATTGTTTTTCTTTCTCATATCTGTTCCCAGACTTCATTTGAATCCATTCTCGTCAAGTGGAAATAAGAACTACCGTAGTTATCCGATTAGTTCCCCCCTCCTTTGAATGGGAGTCCCCCTAGGGTAGCACCAATGTCATATAAGCCTCCCCTTGATAGAAGCCCCCTGTTCTGCAGACAGAGCAACCAGTAGCTGTACAGAAGCTCGTTGGTCATACAAGGACTCCCCTCGTAGACTGGGGACTTCTCTCTGTCGTAGCTTTGCAATGCGTGGGACAGGGATGAGGATTTAATTGCCAAATCTTTCAAAATTTATGCAATCTCTCTCTATATAAATGGACAGACCCGTAAGTGCGTGTGCCTGTGTCTGTCTGTCTGTCCGCGGCTGGTCTTGGCGGCTGATTTTCGTCACGTTCGCGGCTGGTTTGGCGGCTGATTTTCGTCACGTTCGCGGCTGGTTTGGCGGCTGATTTTTGTCAGAGACACAGACAGACAGATGGCATTTTTAATTCCTTCCACCCAACATAGTGGGTAGCGCGAAAGCGCTAGTATGCACCGGGTGCGTACTATTATCTTGTGGGGCAGTCCGCCATGACCTTGATGATTGTATACATGGAGCCCTGAGGAAGATGAGTGTGTTGGTGCCAAATACAATTAAATCTGTAAGTAATTAGGCACATGCGCACCAAAAACTAAAGCTCGAGAATGAACAACAGGAGACCCACAGCCAAAAATAGGTAAACAGAGCCTGCAGCAAAACTGGCCCTCTTCAGGCAACTGTGGGAGATCATCATGAGGCAGACATGACCAGTAATAGCATCAAATGATTCAAAATTGTTCAAATATTAATCCGCGGCCTTTTACATAGCTTTAGGGCAATGGATATGGACATGATGGCATTGCAAAAGTGTATGAGTGTCATAGAGGGACGATGCTATTTTTCTGTACTGAGCAGAAAGTAGCAAAAAATGGCAAGGCCACTCTCTGTGTGGACAGAGCGAGGCCTGCCAGGACAGTGGTACTTGGAAAAAGCCCAAGTCTTTCGGTAGAGCCTCCACACATGGGTTACGGCGTTGACATGCACGTCATACAGCTTAGCAATGATCCCCGACCTCAAACTGCGCAATGATTTCTTTTCTCAGTTGGTCCATGTTCAATTGCTCAGTTGATAGATGTAGGAATTTCCAACAGGTTGCAAATGAAAGCTCAGATGCCTCCCAACTTGATGAATCTTTATGAATCCCAGCTCTAAGAATCTGAAGACACCCGGAGACACCGGGTGACACCCATCTGTTCTGCGCTCCCACTGCCGTACAAACGCGCGATGGACTTGAGCGTGTTCAATGTCTGCGACGCGGTTTCTTGGCCACTATGGCAACTGCGCGGCCAAGACTAAGCCCGCTTCCTGTTTGAGGCCTCGGACCTCGTCCTGAGTCTCGCCCCTGCTTTGCTGTCGTTGCGATCGATCGTGATCTCGCAAACATTATTTTTTATCAAACGTCCTCGCAGTCGAGATAAGGGGACACGAGAGAGAGAGAGAGAGTGAGGAAATCAGCAATCGGCCTGTGCGTACTTTGTGGGCAGGAAAATGTCCGCGTCCGTGCACCACCTGCTGGCCGTGAGCTTCGCCGGTCCGTCTAGGATCGTCTTCTACACAAACGTCTACGACCACAATCTCGGCGTCACCATCCAGAGGCTCAAAGCCTCGAAGCTCCTGATTCTGGAGGACGTACAGCAGACGGGACCGGATGACAGAATCGCCAGGATCATCTTCAGGACCAGGAGGTACGTGACAACGGAACCGTATGAGCGCAAATGACTGTCGCTCTTCCACATGAGGCTGGCACCTTCAGTATAGATCGTCAAGAATTATCCCAGCGGCAAAACAGATGTGTGCGATAAGAGAGTTTGAATTTTCCATAATACTTTTTCACAAAAAGTTGCTCCACCTAAGTGTCCAAGTATGAGCGAGCTGCATAATCTTACGCACTGGTGGTCAAGCAGCCACCACAGGTGGCTGCACCCGACGCGTGGTTGGTCACATGGCCAAGTCAGCCGCCAACAAAATGTGCTCAATTTGATGCACTCATTGTTATATCATAGGTTGTGAATTACTCTGCCTTTGCACCAGTTTGTTGTCCCGCACACAAGTAGTGCAGCCGACCGGACTATGAGCGTTCGGCGGCTTCTTGACTCCCAGTACTTCATACTTTTCCATTTCCCTCAAAAGAAGAGCAGCTTCTTGAGCCCACAAAATGGCGGCAGATTTGAACTGTCGAATCATTCTTTTACAAGCCTTACTGTATTATTAGACTCAGTTCACTACAGAATCAACTGATGCCCCCTTAATGTCAATTGCTCCGCATGCCTCCACAGAGGCATGTTTAGTATCAAAACAATTCTCAAAGTATCAACTTTCTGAAACTCAACCAAACCAAAGTCCTCACATTATACTCGACAAAATGGACTCGAGTAACCCCCTCCAGAGCGACAACTTCCTCAAGGCGACCCCGAACAAGACTTGGACACCCTGGAAGTACTGACTGGTGTGCAAACCTCACTCCATTTTTGCATATGCTCGATTTGAGGCCCGCAAGTGACATTTCGACTGTGTTCGTGTTCAATGCTCTTCCCTTGTTATATTGACATTTTAGCATGTGTTGAACCTAAAAACAAGGAGAGGCTTTTTTTAAGGACCATTAGGTCCGCTTCAATCAATCCTTGAGAGGTGAAACTTTAATCATGCCTTATGCAGTCATGCATACAAAATCTAGTCTATAGACATAAATGACTCTTTGAGGAGTGCCAGACTTCCTTCAACTCTGTACATGTACAACGTTGACCACGTAAATGTACACCAAGTTTGACTGCAGCAAGAACCAGAATGTGGGCAAGTAGGACACATGGACCAGAGCGACCCCGGAGCCCCTTTCTAACTTGCGCAGGTTGTCCTGAAAAGTGGAGGAATCACGGTGTAGGGCCGGGGTTACCCCGGGGGTTGGGGGCAATGTCAGACTTTGTGTGAATTGGTCCACACTGTACGTCCAGGGAGAATCCTTTCGCCGAGAAACAGAACATCCAGAGACGACTGGAGCACAGCTCGCGCGGTTGCCTCCTGCTGGATCTGCTGGCAGACGTTGGGTGGCAGATGATCACGTCGGGGGCGTTCCTGCAGGAGAGGTTCCAAAACACCATCATATTCAGGTGACGCTGACGTCGGTAAACAGGCACAGCAAGGGGATATAACTACGACAACCAATCGCAGGTTCGCGGGAGGTCGCACGGTGCGGCACGGCTGCTCGGTGGACAACGGCCGCGGCGACCGCTTCGTCATCATCCCCAGCTCCGCCGGTGATCCGGCGGCCTCGGGACTAGCAGACCGTCTCGCCCATCGTGGCTTCGATCCGTGGCACCGACAAATCCTGGCGCCCTCGGGCAAGGTCGACTTCGAGCCTCAGGGCGCATTCTACACCGTCAAGATACTCACGCACGGCCACCTGGAGACGAAGGAGCGGACGGCAGAGGTATGCGCGCACGTGAACGTGCGAATGTCCCACCGACTGCACTCAGATAAAGCACGTTCGCAATTGCAGGTGTACCTCGGGTTGGCAGGGGCGTTGGAGTCGTCAGGCTTCAGGGTGGACACCACGGCGAACATGTTTGGAGACGAGGTGGACGCTGTCGTCTTCCACAAGGACCCCAGGTACGTGCTGTTCAGGTCTCCAGTTGTCCAACTCGAGGCTCCACACACATAAGTCTCAATGGAACAGTTTGTTCTTTCTACATTTCTTAACTAAATACACCTGTGCTCTTGCCACCATGGAGAGACAGTGGAACATGCTCAAATGGATTAAAAGTCGAATCATTGAAGTAATAAGAGCAACCCTCTCCCCTCCCCTTAATTTTTTAATGGAACCCACTTTGCGAGATTCCAGCCTTAAATCACTTCTTTGACACGATATTTTAAACTTAATCGTCCTCCACAATACAGGTCAGCAGCTAAAATGTAGGCTAGTATTGGCTGCAGCTTTTTTAATTTTACCTTTTCACCAATTTCAACCCTGCCCCACGGTGGTTTAGGTTTTTGTACAGATATTTTGTATATGTTTTTCTTTAAGACTTTTTGGCCTCAGCTCAACAAGCATCAGCCCATTTCTCTTCAATTTTATTCTACAGCAGTGCTTTAGCATTGAACTGAGCATGTTGAGCGGACACTGTTATGATACAAAGGACGACGTAGGAGTAAATTTAACTCTGTTAAATCTGTGTTTTGGTAAAAATCTATATTCTTGGTCTCAAATTGATTCAAATAAGCGTTTTTAACTGTTATTTCACTGGGACTGAGGGTGTGGACGTAACCTACGAACCCCGCTTGCAGGGACTCTGCCATGAAGCCCGAGCCGAGGGTCCAGCACTTCTGGGGCCTGAACTTGTCATCTCACCCGTACAAGTTCTCCCCTGGGTCGTTGGCCGGGTTGAACCTGATCGCAGATCCCCCGGGAGTGAAGACGCTCGTGCTCAAGTCCATCGTGGCCAACCTGGAGGCTGCCACCGCCCACGACGCTACGGGCAGCAACGGCGTCAACCACGTTGGGGCCTCTCAAGAAGACGACGACGCAGACGAGGCACTCATATTCATAGACAAACGCTCCATGTGCAGCACGTACACGTTCTCCCACTGCTATCAGCTGTAGTCGCACGTCCTAGATGACTTGATGCCATTGCCAAAACTTTGCCAAAGCGCCTGTCTATGAATACCTGCACCTAGGACGTGACTGCGTTCACCAAGTTCTGGACGCCCAGGGACATCTGCGGCAAGTGGTTGGCCACGACTCTTATGAGGTATGTCGCAACTGGCTCCACAGAAGCTTAAATGGACGAGTAGGACAGATTCATCGACGCGCACGCGTTGTCGAGCATGACTAAAGCGGTGATATTGTTGTTGTACGCAGAGACCTCCTGCTCCAGGGTTGGCACCTGCGACTTAGTCTGAACGGCATCTTCGACCACTCCGTGCTTCTCTTCTCCCGCACCGACACCGTCGGCCCCGTCGGCACCAGTGGCGTCGACGCATGTATGACCGCGGAGGTGGCGCAAGTGTCGGTGCTCAGCCAGAAGAAGCTCTCGATCACCATGGTCACCAAGAACAACAGGGGGAAGGGCAAGAACGTGGAGCGTAAGCGAGTCAATGCTTCGAAGCAGTGCAATACTAAAACACGTCATTCTAATTCATACCTAAAAATACCCCTTCCCCCCTTTTTTACGATACATGCAAACTGTTATTATGGAAAAATTATTGATATTGACTCGATTTGATCATATAAATGCTGCTGACCAAGAATTTTCTGAGTAAAGTCTGAATTTTATGACATTCTTCGGTCGACTGCGAGAAGGTCTATTTGTTGCTCTTTCGCGGCAACCACTGTGAGTCAACTTGGCTACAAAACTGCTGTTTTAATCATCAGCTATAGAAAAACTCACGTTGATAGACTTTGGACTGCAATACTTGCTTTCAGACCTTACATTTCTGTTTTCACACATGCCTCGATTTTGTCATAACTCCCCATCTTCTAATAAATAAAATCTTGGGTGTTTGTTTGTGACACTTCCACTTCCAAGGCACTTGACCGATCGAGACCAAACTTGGCCGAACAATAATTTTCACCTCAACCTATGCACGTCAAGCCTCAAAGGGTTTCTCTTCAGTACCCCACATTAAAAATTGTTCAATTCTAGCAAAAGGAGACCTTTCACCTAGGTTTGACCCCGTCCACTCCCTATTAGGGTGCTGAATTCTTTTTTTTATTTTTTAAATCTTTTGCATGGGAGGCTTTTTCGACCAGAAATAGAGTCCTTAGGCCTTGGGGATGTTGATGCACACCACTTGCAAGGAAAACTAGGGATTTTAGCAAAGAACACTGGGACATTCACTTAAAGACCCAGGGGATATTATCACCTCGTGCTTGGTCAACCAGACGAGGATACTGCCCTCTATGCACTCAGTGCGTGCTCAGGGTGAAGCGAAGGGACAGTGGAGGGTCTGGGTGCTATATCTTGGTTTTAACTGGGGCGAAGTCTGGTACCTGCATTAGTTTTATGCAAGCCAAGCCTTCATGATAAATATACACATGTATGTTAAAGTGAGACTTCACTGCTCGTTTTCCAGACACCCTCCTGCAGGCCAAGCTCAATCTCGACACTCTTCACCTTTTGAAGCCGCTCAACGGCTCCCTGAAGCGCGAGGAAAAGTTCTTCAGGTTCCCCCTGGGGACGTTTTCCTCCGCTCATGGGTGCCAAAAGGGTTTCGAGATCCTGCTGAGGGTCGTCGCTGGCCTCTGGCACCACGGGTGGAGGCTCCACGGAGCAGCGAACCTGTCGGGGGTGGCGAGACCCAGCGCCAGATCTGCGAACGTGGGACGTGACTACAGGTGAGCAACGCGTCCTGGCCCACCTGGTCTGGTTTCAACATCATGGGTGTTTCAAGATTTGGTGCCAAAAAATTGAATTTCTTGCTTTTTTGTTGTGTTTCGACACTGACTCATCCCTGTAGAACAAATGTGCATTTAAATAGGCTTCAATGACCTTCAACAAATAGTCAAAGTAGGCTTAGCAGCTCGCGAGTCCAACTACTGTGGTTCTCATGGTCACTTCTGCACCTTCGTGGTGCAACTTTGGCCCATGGATGGAAATACAGTTGAGCAACCCTGGAACCTCAATGACATCAGCAAAGTCAGACTCATGACGTTCATGTCCACCATCAGCATGGACACCATGCTGATGATGGACACCATGAGCCATGACTGTGGTTCAGGCTCTGTCACGGTTGCTGTCGCATTAGAGTAGCATCATGTGTTTCGTCACACTAGCGATGTCGGACTTTAGTTAAGCTCACAGAGCCTCAGTCACACAACAATGCACAACATTGATGGCTGCAGAGTGGAAGACTTGTTGCTCCAGTGTGGCAGCAACAAGCTGCTTGCTCGTGGCATCGCCTTGATGTCGTTGCTGATGCCGGTGCGGAGTCAGGACTTGATGACGAAGTTGACGCGTGTTTCCCTCTCCCTCCGCAGAGACTCGTGGTGCCACACCATGTTCATGCTGAAGGACGCGGAGGTGAGGCCCTGCGTGCTAAACGCCAGACCCCTTTATATCCACGTGTACGAGGACACCGACGGCGGCGACGATCGCGCAGCAGCCGGCAATGTCATGGCGTGAGGCGATGGAGTCAACCGCAGTCATGACCAAGTCAAGATCCAAGTGGAACGGCAGAGCAGATCAACGACGTCAGCGTCCTCGTCAGCCATTGAGGATTCAGTCAGCAGAAGAGACGGAAACTGCCGCAAAAAGGGCCAAGATACCTAGGGATGTTGGCACACACAACCACTCAGCATTCCCACACAGGGTGTAGAGAAAAAAGGCCGCATCAAGTTTCGCGCCAACTGAGAAGCAGCTGGCCGACGTCTTCAACTGTCGAGACCGTCATGAACGAAGCCAAGGGCGTTGCTCCAGAGCGAGATCATCCGCCACGAGGTGTCCAAGGCTTCGTTCGGCTCTGACGTCCACATGTTCAAGACGCTTTGGCAGTTAAACTTATTTGCTTTACTCGAAATGAAAATGAACATTAAAGGCAGCGCTGATCATTTTGTCTACCGTACTGTACTGATGTGTCAGAGTAGCACAAGTTATTTGCCAGCCCTGCCTTAAATACGCAGTATTTTGCATAGAAGTCAAGCTTATGCCAAACTGCTTGGGCCTCCACTATGCATATGAAAATAGAGGCTTTTTACGACTGTCGATATTAAACAAGAGGAACAAGGCATGTGAAGTAAATATTCTGCGTTCTAATCGCCAGCGCTGCCTTTATTATGCAGTAATGTCCAAAGGTGAAGCTAATTCGAACGATGTAAGTAGAGTTTGTGTAGCTGCAGTTTTAAGGAGGTTCCAAACAGTTCGCATTAGAACAGCACATAAGCAAAATTCATGGACAAAATGGTCAGCGCTGGATGTGCAACTCATGAACACCTGTGGACAGAGATGGCCCTGATGAACCGGGTGGTGGGTGGGTGAAGCCCATCCAGAGGGACTGGAGTGGCTGAGGCTTTCACCCCTGCCAGATGGGAAAGATTTGCGACTCAAAACAGAAAAAAAGACGCCATTTCTGGCTGCTTTAGCGGGTAAGAAACACTCTGAACACCAGTGCATGTTCAGCACTGTACTTTCCTCATGACGTGGCGTACACAATCGCAACAGTTCATTCTACACTCTCACAACCTCGAGCGCCCCTAGAGTCTGTCCTTTGCCTTTCGCAAAAGAAAGTGGCTGAGGCCTTTTTCGTTGAACACAGTGGCTTAAATTTGAACAAGTGTACTCAATCACACAACTTCCCTTATCATGCAGCAATTCCGTGGAGGAGCGATGAGGCAAATTCTGCACTCCGACATGAAGTCAGGCGGGTTCGAACTGGGGTCAATTTTAGGGGGAGGAACAGCCTTCCCTGTCCACAGCACAGAGATACTAATTACACAAAAGTGTAATGCTTCTCAAAATGAGGAGATGGTGGGGTTGAATTTTTAAATGTCACTAGTACTCAGCAAGTTCTATAACATAACCAAATATAAAATTAACATTATGTTTGTTGGGGTCTCAGGCATGTGCAAATTGTACTTGACAAAACCTGTACTGCTGAACATAGGCAATGCTACGTGTGTGGCTAAGTGAAATGACACATATTAATGGAGTCATTAACAATTCAGTATGGAAATTTGAAATTTGATGAAATTTGACCTCCCACCACCTCCTGATTTTAAAAAAATATTACACTTTGGTGCAATATTTTTTTGTGTTATATTTCTGCTGCACCTACACAGGTGCTCAGACCAGAATGACTTTGTCCTGTTTTTTTCTGCGACATGCAAAACATTTTTTCGTCTACATCTTTACTGTAGAGTTGTTGAAGCTGACAACTTCAATTTCATCACGGCTCAAAGGCACAAGCAACAAGGCACGCAAAACTTCGACCTCCCTCATTGAGGTTATCAAAGTGATTAGGCTATGTTCCCAATATGGCCTCTACATACGCCATATCGTTTGCCTGTGTCTTTCGCCTGAGGTTGAAATGACAACCCTACTTGAAATAATTTTGTTCTTACACAAGCAATGATAAAAGCAAAGCTTGACTAAACAAAAAAACGCAGTCTCAGTCATTTTGTGAAGCTTTCAGGTGGCAGGAAATCACCCTCATAAGGTACTTCCATCGACACATCTTTCATAAATTGTATCCCACGACTTTAAACCACATCCAAAAGAGCATGGCATACCATGTACAGCACCCTTAGTCCAACATCTATTTCCAGCATGAATGCTGAAAAGGTTTGTCTCATAACTGGTGGCAGTTCAGGAATTGGTGCAGAGATTGCCAGGCACCTGGCCAGCCTTGGATATGGCAATCTAGCAATTGTAGCTCGGAGAAAGGAGAAACTGGAAGAGGTACTTGTTGTAGGTCATGGTAATGCTGGCAACAAAGGACAAGCCTTCTCCATCACCCATAGGTTGCAAAAGAATGTCAACAAGCTGGAGCAAAAGATGTCCTTGTTGTTGTTAAGGACTTGTCCGACCTAAAGCAAGCTGAATCAGCTGTGCAAGAAACAGTGGAAAAGTATGGAAGTAAGTATCTCCATGCAAGAGTATTCTTGACAGGTATTTCTCCCTCTGTGTTTGTGATTCCTCCTTGTCTGTTTCAGGACTTGATATTGTAGTTGCCAATAGTGCAGTGTTGCCCAAGCAGACTGAATTTAGAGCCTTATCCATAGAGAAGTTTCAGTCAGTTCTAAACCTCAACCTGATGTCTCAAGTTGTTGTGGCAAAGGCTGCACTGCCTCATCTGGAAGTAACAAAAGGAAACATAGTCTTCATGTCGAGCATTGCTGGTAACCCTGGAAACTATCCCTGCCAACTTCCACATCTTGATGTCAACCATCAGGCTCAAGACAGTTGTGGGTTCCCCTCAGGATAAGCAACTCTGAGATTCTCTTTTATTTTCAGGTCAGAAACCATCCTCTGGAACAGGCATTTACTGCACCACCAAGGCTGCCCTTGATATGACAGCTAAGGTGATGGCCAAGGAAGAGGCACCCAGAGGTGTCAGAGTAAATGTGGTCAGCCCTGGACCAATCATTACTGACATGTTGATGAATGCAGTGGCCTCCCAGGATCCTGAAAAAAGGTAAGTTGCAGACCTTCAACTCCATCCATCAAATCAACATCTCTCCTCCTTCCCTAAAGTGTTGACCAGTTGAAGAAAGACATTGAGCAGCTTCGGCAAATAGGGACCTTTGGTGATGTTGGCGATGTGGCCAGGCTTGTTGCATTTGTGGTGGATGAAAAGAACAAGTTCATCATTGGAGCAAACATTGTGGTCGATGGAGGATGGAGGTTGTAAGAAGATGCCTTTTACAGTCAGAGGAATGGCATAATTGTGAATGGAGAATGTAATTATCAGTCTGGGAGACAAAAGAATAAGTTCCTGGTTAACTGGTCATTCACCGATCATCACACCTAGAACCCCTTGAAATCACCCCCGACCCTTCACCTGTCCAAAAACTGATGGAATGTAGCGATATAATTAATGTACATGATATGAAAGCGTATCTTTGGTTGGGGCTCAGGAACTTGAGGTGAGCATTCTGTTGCTCTCGTGAGGACAGTGATGTTTATGATTGTTACGTATCGTATCTCGCCGGTATGTACTAGGCGAGGGTGACGATAATTCTCTCTCTTTCTCTCTCTATGCGCTACGAGACTAGAACTCTAGATAGTGGCAATAGTGAGTGAGTGAGTGAGTGGGTTGAGTATGAGGACGAGGATATGTGTGAGTTGAGTGAGCAAAGTCTGAACTTAGACTGGATATGGTGTATTTGCTGTACAGCGTTTATATACACTGGGATGAGGAAGGGGAAGTGTTCCTTGGTCAGGTTTT
>JAAUXU010013160.1_pt1 | contig 12995 bp, 15 predicted proteins | sample 7278151 | NCBI WGS metagenome assembly JAAUXU01 (sample SAMN14350113, study PRJNA611818) | marine sediment metagenome | isolation source: surface marine sediment (1.8m) | place: French Polynesia: Moorea | collected 2018-08 | reverse complement strand
TGTGGCTCCACTTTTGACACTTTTGTTTTGCTCTGCTTTGACAACATTTTTCTGGCGATTCAATGTTTGACTGGGTTCTGCAATTCACTGGACTGAATCCAGAGTTGCTCATAGGTAAACTTGACCTAATCAAATAACTATTGTTACTTCAATGAAGTAAAAAAAAGAGGGTGAACTTGACTCAATCTGAAGTTATGAGTGAACGGCACTTGACTAAATGGAGAGGCGAATGTAAGAGTGAGGCTGGGACCAGGCCTATGTGGCATGCACCATGTCGTGCACATGCGTGCCAGCCACGAAAAAGACTTCATTCCTCGAGTGGACCAGGTTCCACCAGGTGACGTGAGGGTGGGGTGGAATCATCTCGGCCATGTTCGTTAATCTTGCTAAATGTGTGAAAACAGGAGATGAGTAAATACACACCTACGTCTTGGGCACGGGACGAGGCCTCCTGCAACGTGAAAGCCGATAACGCTTTGGGCACACGGAGGCGTTCGCGTTCTTGTATTCAGGGGAAGGATAATATCTCTTCTCTTCTTTGGAACGATTTTTCACCCCGCACGCACTCGTTTAGTTTTGGCTGAAAAGTTTTAATCTTGCTCCTTCTCGGTATGAGATGGACCTCGTTGAAATGCAAATCACGGCTGTTGAGAGCCCGCGCACTTCCACTCCTCAGGGGAGTAGGAGAACAAGTAGGAGTAGGACGAGTGACTTGCTTCTGGCTAAAGACGTGGGCCTATCAGGACAGAGATCTGGATGAAAATCTTGACAACCTTATTAGTCCCGTCTGCTTTCCAAGTACATAAACAGCTTATGCCAAGTTGGCCATGGCGAGAAAGCTGATATTTCCTGATCTCGGGAACTCTCAAATGTGTGTGTAGAGGGAGAGCACTTTGTTATTCTGCCCACCCATGACAAATGCTCACCACAGGGCGCTGTATGTAGCTGTCAAGAAGATGTAAGAGTCAGGATTCCATAAGAGAAGCCGGCTAACCAGCGGACAGGACCTACCGTATGGTCCGTCAGTGATGACACATTAGAAGAGCTTGTGACATAGCTATTGAACAAGTGGATTGCCGGGCCAGCCAGACTAGTTGAATGACAAAACACACAAAAAATGACATCCAGCATGTTTTTTCCAACAAAGACCCTGAAGGAACTGACTGAAGTTGACCCTGGTGGTCTGGTATGACTCGGAGGTGATATCGCTGTCAGACCATTCGATCCATTTCATGGACCGCTGCAATCACTTCCCTAACAGTGACATCACCAAGTCCGTGGATGAGGAGTAGAGGGTCCCATAACATTCAATTTCGGCCTAGACTGCTTCTGTCACCGCTGCACTTAATGATATTCCGAGATGTCCCTAAGATTACTACATAGCTGACTGCAGGACGGTGACAGAGACAGCCTAGCACGAAATCAAATATGTTGATGCAGCCTCTCCCATGATGAGACAAGGTGCAAGGAGGTCAAGGCGTGCAAGATTAATGCCGAGATATTTTGCAGCAGTATCAATAACGTCGCCAGCTGCATCTCTTAGCGCTCGTTTAGCTCTTGACTCATGTGTGCAGTTATCCCTTCTCAGGTAGGGAGACAATTGTGTGGCCCATACGGTACGTTGAAAGCACGACGTCGTTGAGACATGTTTTTTTAAGCGTGGATTTAATAGAAGCACCTCCACTTCATTCCTAGTGGAAAATTATTTCCTTCAAGTCATTCTCCCTCCCTCGTTTGGCTCCAGTCACAGTAAAAAAAAAGGCAGCCAAGGGACAATAGAAAGTTATCGCCCTTTAAATATGTGCTCGGTATCCCTTTTTTTTTTAGTGCGACGAAAGTTGGCAAAGGATGTTCATTATTTCCCTGTCCACTGACGACTCCAGTACGGTATTACGGACTTGATGAAGGCGGCCAAGTTATCGACTACGTGCGCAGTTCCCCTTTTACGGGCTGCTTCTGCAGTGCCTACAACGCCATTGGTGCCGTCGCACACGTGTGGTCTGACGTTGTTGCCTGACATGAGATGCTTTCTTACTCCCCATTATCCTGTAAAAAAGGGGGAGGACACCCTGTAAAATTCCCGTCCATTTCCCGGGTTACACGCACAAGTGACGGAAAGACTTTTTCACCTTGACAAAGTATCTACGAATTGGCGGAGACAGAAAGTTAATCCCCACTGTTAGCATTAACTTCCCCGCTGTAAAGTTGCTCGCATGGGGACATTGCATGATGTCTTCGAATTCATTACGCTTAAGGCACTGAATAAATAGTGGGAATGACGAATTGCTGCAAACTTCTGCAGTGCACACCGATTCGTGGAGGAAGAAACAAAAAGGAACCCGGAGAAGTAGGCAAAAAAGCAATGAAACAGCTCAGCCCCACACGCACAATGTATAAAACCTAGCTGGAGGCAGTCCAGGCAAAAGGTTTTGCACGCAGAATCGGTTACTTCATTACAACTGTGTGTTACATCAAACTGTGGCTGAAATGACAAGCCTTGAAGACCTTCACAGACAGCTCTGACCGCCTCGTTCGTCTGTCTCCTGTTGCAGGTCAGTCTCTCTCTCTCTGCCCACGTGGTCCCGCCTGCTCGCCTTCCCCACTGCCGGCTCCGAGATGACGTCGCTCACCACCAGGTGAAGGCCGACGTCGGCCCAGCTTTCCGTCCCAGCGTCGCAGCGAGCCTGTCCCTCGAGAAGGTCGAGAAGGAGGAAGAAAAAAGAGAATGCTGCATGACGGAGCGCAGACAAGAAGCTGTTCCAGGAGTCCTTTTCAAAGGAAGAGTGCGCTTAATTGGAGCTTGAACGAAATATACGAGGACACCATAAAACAACACTCGCCTGCCTAAGTTTCCCTCCGTCTGTCGGCCTCCTCAGTCCGTCTGTCTCTTTCTCTGGAATTGCCTGCGAGCAAAAAAGAAACGAATGGAGAAAGATTCCCGAGCAAGGAAAGAGATGTAAAATGAGAATCTTTACGATCGTCGCAATGGTCAATTGCATTAAGGCAGCTCTGGATAAAGACGTCATGTAACGAGGCGAGAAGTCGACTGTGCAAAGTGCCGTTAGACCACGACCACGACCACGCTCACCTCCCCGGAGGGGGGAACCGGCGGGAGGAGGCAACCCATTTGTCTGCCCCGGCCACGTGAAAACGACTGCACTTGAACCATTTGTACCCACTGTGCAAATGTTCGTGGTGCCTAAGTAGTTGAAGGACAAGACAGACACAGACGGTGTAAACGAGTGGAAGGAGATCTTATGCTTAATCCTTGGCCAAGTTTCCTCCAGGAGCAGCATAAGAAGGGAAGCTGCACGAGGAACCATTCGGTGGCGATGGCAGCAGGAGTGAAGATTTCGTCGACTTGTATGCAGGTAATGAAGTGTCTTGGCACTTCCCAGTGAGCAAAAAACTCACCTTCATCCATTGCGGGGTCGGGTCCTGGAGGAAGGACGACAACGACTGCATTAAAGGCGGAGGAGGAGGCGGAGGAGGCGGAGGAGGAGGGGGACGAGGAGGACTGGCGGCGGAGGAGGAACAAGAAGAAGAAGGACGACGACGACGACGACGACGACGACAACCAGAGGAGGAAAAGTTGGAGGGGTTGCGATTTGCACTCTAGCGCTAATCAAGTCGAGGGACTCTGACTCATGTAATACTTGTGTGTGATCCACGCCTGGGCGACTGAGATGCTGCCACTGCTGACAAGACTTGTGATGAGGACAGTGGCGCTAATGCTATGACCGTCGTCATCGTCGTCGACGTCACCGTCGTCGTCGACACCATCGCCGCCGCCGCCGCTGTCAGCTCACTAGGATGCGATCCTTAATCTTACTGCTCCTCAGCTCCTCGCTCCTCTTCTCTCTGGTGGGAGACAGCACGTGCACCAACCGCAGGAGGCGGCAGAGGGGCCGCCTCAGGGGCAGCGGCGGCCTCCTACTCCCGCGCAGAAACTCCTTGCCAGAGTCGACATACGTGCTGCAGTTGGCCGCCAACGGGGCGTCGGGGGCCCACTCGCCGTCAAGTGGTCTGGTCGCACCGTCGCTGTTGGGCCCCAAGGTACGGCACGTGCGCGGAAAGTACACAGTGAAAGAGGAAGTGATTAAGCGCGTAGAGATCAGCCACCCGTGCAGGCTGACGCGAACAGCCGTCAAAGTGACTTTCCCCCGCATGAAGGACGAGGTGCTAGTGAGCTTCATCGGCTACAAGGAGCCGAACCTGATGTTCGTGAACAGGTGCAAAGGTCTTTGCTCCAGCGAGGCCATCGGTCGGGTGGCGTGCGTGCCCACCAAACGCAGGTGGAAAAAGGTCAAGATGCAGCTGAAGACTCAGGTGCTGGGAAGGGACGTGAAGGAGAACTTCAAAGAGCTCGTGCTGGAGGAGCACGAGTCTTGTGCGTGCTCGTGCTTGACCGTGACAGCAGCCCACTGCATGCGACCAGAACTGTTCAGCAACGAGACGTGCTCGTGCAGGTGCGACACGTCACTCTTTCGCAGGGACCAGATGCAGTGCGAGGCGTACCCGGGACGGGTGTGGGACGAGAGGACATGCGCTTGTAGGAAAGAAGACGAGGACTTCGAGATGGTTGCTGGCTCTTCGTCGTCGTCCTCCAATCCGTCGGACGCGTCGAACGTCCCTGGAGGGTTGGACCTGTTCTCTCCTATCAACGGGATTGTCAGCGACGATGGGAGCGTCGGCGGCGGCATGTACGACCCAGCAGTGCCCAACCACGGTTGCACGGAGTGTCTCAGTTGCCTCAACTTGGCTGGAGTGGTAGAGGGCCCGGATTTCTTGGCCAGGCATCGCTGGCAACTAATATCCGCTCTCCTCATCCTCACTCTGGTACTAGTGGCCACGGTCTTCTTCTTCTGGAGAAAAAGTCGCCGGCTTGAGGAGGAGCTCAATCTGCTGCTTTTGGACTCGTCGTCTTCCTCTTCGCAACAGCAGCAACAGCAGCAGCCTCAACAACACCAGCAACAGCAACAACTTCAGCAGCAGCAGCATGGAGAAACCTCAGAAAAGTCCGGGCACCACTTGGAGCACCAGCAGCACCGTCAACAAGTGGCTCTCCCGTCATTGGATCAAAAGTCGCTGATTAAGGCCAGCTCGATGACTGAACTGGACCACGACGGGCTCCTCGTGGACAAGCAGCATAGCATGAGCATGGAGAGGCACCAGCGAATGCTGACAATGACGACGACGGCGATGAGCAACAGTTTGGGGAAAGAGAAGAGAAGGCTGCCAACAACTCCCCTGCTAACGCCGCCACCGCCAGTCCCACCGCCACCGCCACCCTTGCATCTTCCAGAGTCTCCGTCAAATGTTGGCGCTCCAGACGGCACCTTGAGCAGCACCAAGAGAAGCCATCATCGCTCCAAAGGCCACCATCATCACCGGCGGAAGAATAAGCCTGAGAAGGCGATAGAGGCGGCCAACGTCTTGGACGAGGCAGAACTTATCCAGCAGTGCTACTTTGAGGACGATCTCGACCCAAACTTTATCAACCACAAAAAGATCGGTGCAGAATTCATGAATATCTGATGGATGATGACGATGATGTGCTGTATGTACACAAGCGTAGTACACATACGTGCTAGGGACACCCGGGTGGTGTTGTCGAGCCCAAGGACCACGTGCCTGACCGTAGCAACGCCGCTGACGACCCCCTTTATCAACCCTTTTACTCCATTCTACGTACATCATACACGATACAAATAAACGAATGACTTTCAACCTCTCATCATGCATCGACATTATGCTGTCGGAACTATGTGTCTGTTCTCTTGTCAAAGGTGAGTACTACGACGACCCCCGCAACATAGATACCGCAGCCTTATCCGATGGAATGCGATATCGTACTTTAAACTCTCCGGGGGATGAAGAGGTAGATGATATATATATCTTTAGTACTTGTGACACTGACGAAGTGGCTTTCTTGTGCAATTCTTGAGAGACGCATTCACATTCTCTGGGAGACCAGACGAAAGAAAGCTCAAAATCCTTTGTCCCAGCGAGTACCACAACCCGACAGGAAACGAAAACGGTCTGCAGGACCAAGGAAAAGCTCCAGGGACCACAGCAGAGGCCCAGAACCACAACAAACACGTACACGCACACATAATACTATGACTGTCAAACTTCTGTTACTGACATTAAGTCCAGCTTAAACTTCAATTACAAGTTCAACTTCAAATCCAGCAGCTGAACAATCTCCAATGTTAAATCTAACTGCATATCAAGCATCAACGTCACTCGCAGCTTCGCCCAAGGTTTGAAGTTTTTTTTTCTGTTCGGTCTCTTCGCTTTCCTCACCCAAGACTTTCCTAGGAATGCACTCGTAGATAACCGATGAGGACGGAACTGCAAAATACGATGCAGCCTTCCTCACGCCTCACAGCTCGAAGACGGTAACGGCCGCCTCAACTACTGAGGCCGTGAAGGTCGTGGACACGAGACAGACGACGATCGACGAGCTCACCGATCCTCTCAGACCACGTCCTCACTGTACAAAGTTCGATATTTGTTCCTACTCCAACTGCGCGGGCAATCGCACGTCCGAGTAATCTGAAGACGGCCTCGTAGTTGTTGACTTCGTGGGCGTCGTTTGCCCTGCAAGAGAGAATTGTCCAGAACAGTTCTGTCCAAAGTTTCGACCCATGGGATACATTACTACGCCTGTATTACTATCATTATTATTATTATAATTGGAGTATGTTGAATATTTCGCTTTTGCTTATATGAACCGACTAAAGCTTGTGGTAGTTTTTGTCCATATTAAATAGCAATGCCATAAAAGAACAAAGGCAGCTTTGCATTGTAAGTCCTTAGTGAGATGTGACTTATTTTTCTGTGATGGCCTCTGCCTGCAGCGTTATGTACGTACAATCAGGCTCAAAAGTGTGGGTAACACCTGGAGATTCGCACTTTTCATCGATGACTCGTAGACTTCACACGTTACGAAAAATGTTGTAGTTATGATGGTCGCAGTTCTCCTAGTACTCTTCTATCACTTCAAATTCATCCATAATACATATTCATGCTACGTGTCTGAAGCTCTAAGGCGCAGAAAGGCTGTTCAAAAGTATTCATTACGCTGAGATGACTCTTAGAGGATCTTGAGAGGATCACTTGCGTACTGGGGAAGAAATTCCTCACTCAGCACTCAATATTCTTCAAATCATGTATTAACGGTAATCTCAGGAAAGCTTTCGAAAAATAAATGTTAAGGAATGGTCTGCCTTTGCACCATGGCACATCATGTACTATTTAGGTGTAGAGTGAGTCTAAATAAGAACATCCAAAAAGTGGCCATGAGCAAAGGTGGTTGGTTGCTTAGAGGTGAGGTCGCCGCTGCTGCTGTTGTTGACATTGCTGCCGTCATCGATCATGACAACGTCCCTCAGCGTAAGAACCGTTTGTCCTTACGACACTGTCTAGTCGCCCACGATATAAACGTAAATGTGCCCAAAATGTAGAAATTCTTACTGGCCCACACTGTATTTTAAGTTCGTTTTATGAAGTCAAGGATTAGTGCATGATTTAAAAGACAACGAGTGCTCAATGGTTGGTTTTTTTTTATCAAGAGTAAGCACAAGCGATTTATCGCGAGTCAATTATCAACGAATTTTGAAATGCTGTTTCTCTCTTTGAAGGTTGAATTTTATGATGAAAAGTATACATGAATTTCAAGTGAGCACTGTGATAGAGCTCTATAATTATCATTACTAAGCCTAACTGAGCCCGACTGGGCGAACCTACTGTGAAGGAAAAAGATTACCCAACCCTTTTAGCGCGGGAAACTTGATTTCCGTTTCTCTATCGCTGTTGTACTCAGGAGGTGAAAAAGTATTTCTGCATAGTTTGAGATCATCCGATGGGAGGCATTGCCTAAAAAACTTTCACTTCATAAGTTGAAAGAAAATAGAAATTTATGATATGAAACTTGCTCCTAAAATGCCTTCATACCCAGTTGCAGTACTTTTCTCTACGTGGTTCCTTGAAAGCAGGCATGCAGGTGACTTTACCGCACTGTAACTGTTAATGAAGGCCTCTAGAGGCTGAACAGAAAAAAAAGTCCAGTTCTGTTCTAATCTGTATATAAGTAAAACGAGGGCCTAAGTATTGGTCTGTCTGTCCGCGGCCGATTCTTTGTGAAAAAACGCACTTCAAGTGATAGTGTGGCTTCAGCGGCTGATTATCGCGGGCAATTTCCAGCTTTCGCGCGGCTGATTGTGACTGTTTCCGCGGCTGATTTCTGGCATTTTGGCGTCTCATTTCCAGACTTTGCGCGGCTGATTTTTGCGGCTGGTGTCCAGCTTCCGCGCAGCAGACAGACAGACGCGCACACAGTGCTTTATTTATGTTTCTTCCTACCCGAAGAACGAAGTGGGGAGCGCGTAAGCGCTAGTTTGCTCTTATCGTCAATCATTACATGTATTATTAAGATAATTCTTTTATGGCTTTTCATGAATACTTGACAGAAACTTAAAGAAGCAATCCCATGCCTAGGAGTCGATAACTAACAACAGGGCTTTCACCTCCTGGTCTTCAGAGCTCCATGTGATACTTTGCTGTACTAGCGCATGCCAGCTGCTAAGAGATCGTTGGACTACGCAAGCTTTGGACTTGGCGTCCCTCTTGGCACAGTCTTGGATCGTCGAGCACGCCTTGATGAAGTCGGTCGGACTCGACAGCACGAAGAGGAAATCGACCAAGACCGTAATCCTGGCAATATCAAGCTGGCCAAGGTCATGCGGAAGAACACGGGTGGGCGGCTGGGGGTGCCCGCGGAAGGGAAGCATCGACTGCATCTGTGTGGAAGACAGCAGACTTTGCATTACAAACAGCCTTGGCCTTGTTTGGTCTTCTTGGGCTGCCAGGCCCTACATTCTGACGTGTCCGGGCCAGAAGACGTGCTGAAGGACGCATGATGTTGGTCTCCATTCACATGTTTCTCCGCCGTCGAGTGCTGTTTGAGCTTTCTTGCTTGGTGAATTTGCTAACTGAGTAAAAAAGATTCGATGTCCTCGCAGTAGTCAGTATGTCCCCACAGTAAGTTTCGGTCACGTCACTCTCCCCACATTATTTTATCCCGCACACCCCCTTTCCGCTGTCCGTCCTGCTGACCACTTCGTCCTCCCGCGTCCCGTTCGTCGTGTCCAAGGGACGTTTTTTAGCACTCTCACGGTATCGCGAGCGTGGCAAACACATTGGGAATCTTCGACGGAAAAATCAGACATGGTCATATCGGCCTCCCCTTATCCGCAGACTGACGAAAGTCAAGCCATCTTATTGAGGGAGCTGTCAAAAGCAAATCTCCCTAACCTTCGTCTTCAGGATGACTACAAGGGCGTCTTTGAGAGCTTGTGGGGACAGGCGGTGACTGAGCCAGCCACAAAGAGGCGATTCCCCACTTTGAAGAAGGCAACGGACGACGATGTCATTCCAGAGATAAAGATCGACAAGGCGGCTTCGAAGCAACTGGATAAGTGCTCCTCGGAGTCTCCGCCACTTTCAGCCAGGACTCGTGGGGAAATCGGACAGGACAGAGACGACCGAGGAAACGATTGAGAAGATCATGGACAGGATCGTCGTTAGGAGACAGAGAGCTAACATTATCGACCTACTGACGGACAAAACAAGAGTAAAGACGACGAGGCTGACTGTACGGTTTCGACGATTCAAGCCTCAGCAGCAAGGGAAGGTCTGGCTCTCCGCCTGCTCGACCGTGGCCACAGTGTACCCAGTCTGTTCCTGCGCCTCGGAAATACATATTTGTACAATTAGTGACAATGGACGGCTTTTCGGAAAGAACTTATTACATTTCATAACGAAAAAGTTCATGAACAAGCACACAGACGCAGCTGAACAGCAACGTGTTCAACATGTCAAGAGCGTGACCAGTTCGGTTCATCCACACTTCTTTTTTAGACATATATTTAAAGACGCCCGGGTCCTCTGACTTGTAGACACACACATATTAATGGACAGTTCATTTATAGACAAGAGCACCGCTCCTTTATAGAGGATCTCTACCGCGCAGTACCTCGTTAAGACCAGAGTCCTGCTAGATATCAGAGAAAGCAAGAAAAGGCATGTGAGTGCACAGAATCCAGTCGAACAAACACTCACTCACCTCCACTTATAACAGCCATAATAACGGGGGGAAACCAGCCAAAAGCTCCTATAACAAAATGGTGCCAGAAAACTTGCACTAACCACACTCTTCAGCAAGTTAACAGCAGGAGTGATAGCACTTGAAGTCACCATGTGCAATTGGCGCATAAGCGCTTTTGCTTCAGGGAATTGGACACTTGCACTGAAAATAATGCCACAGCGTTTGAAAAACAATTAAAAAATACACAAAAAATTGATATTTTCCAAGAAAATATTGCTTGGACGTTTTGTCTGCTCCATCACAAGGAGCTTTGGCCACTTCTGGTCGGGTCAGGGCATTTTTGCTCGAAAAAAACTGAGTTCTTGCAGCTCGTCCTCTTGTAAGCGGAATAAGTGGAGGCACAGACACACGTACGCATACATACATACATACATATACATACGTATGCTCGTACTCACATGTATACATGTACATACCTTATAACCTCTAATATAAGCAACACCCACTTGACACGATTGCCATTGTTGATAATGTTGGAACTCTTTGTTTAACGTTACATTGTTGCTCATACTAGGACCAAGCCTTTGGGACGCAATGTTGCTTACGTTAGGGTGTTGCTCATACGTACACGAGATTACATGATATATACCCATATACCGGGTGTCCCATTAGTCGTGCATCTTTCATGGCAGAAACAAACAGTACTTGACTTATTCACACATGCACACATGTATACACAAGTACCGAGGAGCCCATACGTCATGCACTTTTTCCAGACGTGGCAAGTGCCTGACTCATGGAACACACGGTATATATCTATGTATTAGGCTAGGTCAAGTTTTTTAATCCCTTGTGGCGTCCTAGATTTGTTGCAAGAATCCACTTGAAGACCTTCTAGTCAAATGGAATGAAAAAATGACAACTTTTTAGATCCCCCCTCTGCCTTCAAAGTTTAGACACAGTACATAGCGGTGTTAGGTCAACATTACAAATTTGATGTGGACCTGCTTAGTTACTTTCTAGATCCAAAAGTGAAGCACTGCAGTCAAATGAAACTAAAAACAAAGTGCTTACAGCCTTGTAATAGGGCTTTCAAAATCGGAGCACGTTGTTTTGTACTGAACTTATGTAGTATTACCTTATTGCCATGGAGGGGGGGGGGGTCCCCCCCAATTTGTTTTTGGAAAACCATTTGACTACATCTTCACCATTTGGCATTAGGTAATAAACCTAACATGCACTCACTCAAATGCCAATATTTTCTTTTTTTGACCTAGCCTACTATGCATATGCAAACATACGTGTATTAACCGTTTATGGCCTGGCCGCACTATACTTTTGAGTGAGGTAATTTCGCCTGTCCGAGGCCGTCGTCGATTGCTCGAGGACGGGGTCACAACCTCGGTCAAAGCAAAGAAAGTATCGTGCACTTCACTGACGGCCACGGAATGCGTAAGTTAACGCAAAACTGCTGCTTTCCATCATCCACAAAATTTCCTTTAGAAAAAGCTTAAGGGACTGCAGGGACAGTGCTACAGGGCTTGACCCTGAACTAACTAAGATGCATACTAGAAAGTCTAAAAAATGACAGTGTAACTCCTGTTTCTTTCTGGATGTAGAGCAAGTGCAGTCCTGGAAAAATCCCCCCCCCCGCTCTGAACAACAACAAAAAGATGGAAAGTAACAACCTCACGTTAATCCGTACACATACACACAGTCGTGGGCAAAATTGGCGCTACGAGAGATTATGCTCATAAGAAACATCGGTGTAAATTGAATTTCCCGCCAAAACTCTTGCCTTCCGTTCCTCTGTAGGTACATTGGTAGACGCAGTGCAAATATATCTAATGTATAAACTAAATTTCGAAAAGAGAGAGTTCGTTTTCAGCTTTACAGCAAACTGGTTCTGGCATGGCGCAAAAATCCAAAGTAGCTGCACTACAAGTGACAGAGTGACGCTTTTCATCAATGTGCATCTGTCTGTCGTAGTAGCTTGTAAGCATGTCAAAGGATGATTATTTTAAGCAGTTTTGTTTGTCGATATCTGGTGAAGGAAGTGATATGGCCAGTTTTACATTAGCTTCACTCAGTTCAATCGACTGAGTGGCCCTAACTTTGCCCATGACTGTGTCATGTAGAATGCATACACATATGACACATTCATACATACTTATATACGTGTACACTTATGTGAAGAGGGACAGAGCGTCTCCACGCACGATGCACCTAAAATCCCGTTGAGCTAAAATCACAAGTGCAGTGCAGCAATCTGTAACTTTTCACTGAAGCTGCAGGCTGCTGCTTGTCTATAAAAGAGTATCTATGAATGAGCAGTGGGGTGTCTACGAAACGGCCGCAATATTCCTTTGTTTATAAAAGAACTGTCTATGAACCGACCTGATCACTCCAGAGCTTAGCTAAGCCTTCATATATGAAGTAACAATTTCCTTGTTAAATTGCACAGCGGGATACTGGCCGCCCTTTTGGTGGGGGTTCATTTGCTATGTCATGAAGACAGTACAGGCTATAGCCGCATTGGATCGTCCCCAAATCAAAATTCTAACCCCCCCGTTTTATCCACTGCCTCCCTTTACTGTACTGTGTAGGGTCATTCATATGTACTGTACTGCAAAAATTGGCATTATTACATGAGCCATAAAAATTCACAGAGTCAAAAACGTGACCCCGCTTGTCACTCCCTGGGTGACCTCCCCAGGTCTGGCCCTGGTCGGTTGTGGGACCAGGGAGGAGTTACGTAGCATGCTCAACACCGCTGCCTCCAGTAGAAAGATGCTTTGAGACCCAAAGAACGCTCCAGAGGGCTTGAAAATATGGGGTTGTTAACAGACACGCGTTGGACAACTACTGTGGTAGTCTACAG
>JAAUXU010056609.1_pt1 | contig 13002 bp, 13 predicted proteins | sample 7278151 | NCBI WGS metagenome assembly JAAUXU01 (sample SAMN14350113, study PRJNA611818) | marine sediment metagenome | isolation source: surface marine sediment (1.8m) | place: French Polynesia: Moorea | collected 2018-08 | reverse complement strand
GGGGCGCTGCCAGGCTGGAGGTCTGGGTGTAACTACTAAGTCTGTGGCTCCAACCATCAACTGACGGCCTGCTACCATCACTGCAACGGGCTGGGCAGAACAGGAGAGTGTCAGGAATCAGGATCAGCCAGTTCCAAAAGTGACAACAAAAGTGAGCGTGAAGTACGTACATGGTGAGGTCAAGGCACACGGACAGCGTGAAGTACGTGGTGGATAAGGAGAACTTATAGAATTCTCCCGAGCAAAGCCGGGTTCAGGTTCAGCTAGTTACTACATAAGGATGAGCTTTTCCTGCTGCTGCCACCAAGCATAGAGCTCTCCTGTGCAGGGGAATGAAGCTAAAGCAGTCGGTCAAAGAGTCAGTGCTGCAGCAGAACAAAACTCTATGTTTGGCCACGCTATTCAGCTGTGGATCGGTGTCAGGGCAGCTTCGGTCCTCTTGTAAGCTCTCATTGATTCTGAGGTCCAGTAGCGGTTGTGGGACGTGAGCTGCCACAAAAAAATCTTTGCCTGGTGTGGCCTTGCCAAGTCGGCCCTTTGTCCCAACATTCCCACTCCATCTACATATCATCTCCCTAAGTTGAGCCTGGAATCGCTGCCCAGGTGACAGCAGCGAAGCGCAGAGTGGTCATTGCCGTGACGCAAGCAGTCTGTGGTGAAGAGAGCTTTATTCAGGTCTCAGTTTATGGTCGGTCTAGTAGAGGAGGTTGCAGGATAAGAGGAAAACTCGTTTGCACGCACTCACTCCCCAATAAAACGAGCACCGAGCATAAAACTAGAGGTTGATGACGAAAAAACCGAAAATGAATCGGTGAAACCTTGAAATCTCTCTCTCGTTTCTGCTGCTGCTGCCTTCTATGAATTTAAATGCATGCCGCGTCTATAAAAAGCACAGCGATGCAGACCCCAATTCAGGTTCAGTCAATGTTTTCGACAGCGTTCAGAACTACACACATAAATTTTATCTTTAAAGAAAACTTCACGGCGCAGTCGGTCCAAAGTCTCCACTCTCTGTGTTCTTTGCTTCTGTTCCATTTGTATGCATCGCTTAATGCAGATGAGAGCTAAATGTGGTTGGGCTAAATGTGGCTCACCCTGTACGTATACGCGATGGGTACGATGCAAACCCGAATAACGGTCTGAGAATGAAAAGTTCAGAAGTCACACGCTTGTCTCTGTTCACTTCAGAGATCCCTTAAGTGTATATTGGTAATAGTTCAAAATTTGAAGCTACCAGACAGAGGGGATCATAGAGGGGTCACAAACATAAACAAAGGGAAAAAACCACTCTGTTGTTTGCAATCTCCTCCAAAGCTTTCAGTTTGTGAGAGTTAAAACGTGTTCACAAATTGAATTCGAGCGTGCAGAATAAAAGTCTGGTGTGACCAGGTCAGGTTTAAAACTTTTCCTGTCTGGCAAAAGAGTCCTTTGTGTGCAGTCTTTTATGGCCTCGGTGTTGTCTTTTTCTATTTCCAGTGTTTTTCTTCTGCTTCTTCGCTCGTATCTTGCACCAGGCGCGGCCTCAGCACTGAGAACTGGAGCAAATGGTCGGAGCAGTGCAGTAGAATACAAATCGATGTTTGACAAAAATTGGAGTTCGAAGACTGTTGAAGAAGAAAAACCATCAAATGATGATGGACGTTGGGATGTGGAGCCCCTTAATCCTACACCTCGCTGCTGCTTGCTCATCTACAGGGTGGGCAAAATCGGTTCCAAGTCCGCCTAGCTTGGCTGGCATCAGGCGATTTGGCAGCGGACTGGAAGGCCAACAAGCGCAGGTCTGACTCCGCCACTTTTCTCCCAAGTACATCTCGATGAAGTCGTGCTCGTTGATGGAAGGTTTCTCTCTCCCACCGTGTACCCACCCCAGAGCTTGGACAGGCTGCTGCTGCTGCTGATGGACGTCCAGGAGTGAGTGTGTGTGTGTGTGCGACGCCAGGCTTACCCAGAGGGAGGGTTCGAGACCAACTTCAGGAGGCTCCACCACAAGTCAACGTAGTGCCTGTTGTTTTGCATTGACGGTGATCACGCAGCAGTTTGCCCTTTACCTCTGACTGGAGCGCATGAGAAATAACCTGACTCCTCTTTGCTTTTCAGCTCGGGCCAAGAATTTTCCAGCTCGAGTCAGACCAAGCTCGGCCCGAGGCCATCTCTACTTCCTACCTTATTTTTTAGCGCAACTGAATTGTTCTCGTGCACGGATTCAGTCCTCTTTTAAGGCCTTCCAAATTTTAATCAAAACAGTTGATTAATCGTCTTACTTAAGCTTCATTTCGATCGATTAATCAAAGGCCTAAAATCCACTTTTGAATTATGACCTCAACGTGTCGTTGTCGTTGCCATAGACCGACCTTTGCAGACGCTTTTTTTCTTTCAAGACCAAGGCCTTGTTTGTGACCTTTCATGAGTCACTCCACAGGAGAGCATCTAATGACGTGGCCCAGGTGTACATAATTATCTGTGCGAGCCAGTTATTGCTGTCATTAAGCTCATGCAGGAAGTGCTTTTGCCACCCAATCATTCCTCAGGAGTTTTTCATAGCACACGACAGGTTCAGCGAGAAGAGAAAGCACATGGAGAAGAGGAGGGGGGAGTTTTACTCCTCCATGAACTGTAGCACGGACCGTGTGAGTCAAAAAAAAAGTACCGCACCCTCTCCGTCCCACTTCTCTTTGTCTCTTCCTGTGTTGTCCATTCCATTGCTCCTCTCGCCCACCGTCGTGGCCCCGACCACGTCGAGGTCGCACGACGGTCTCTGTCCCGTCTTCTTCCTTGTGCCCTCTGCCCAAGAGACGTTTTTGAGACTCACGCTGTAGCAGAGAGGATAAACACAGAAGTGAGAAAGGCCGCCAGGGTTGCCAGATGTAAACGACGACTCCGGCACAGCAATCGCAGGGTTTTTTTTCGCATCTTTTCAACAAAGGCAACCTAGATACGACCTGTGCACACTTTAGATCACTGAACTAGAGAGCTCCGGAAAGAAGCACCTCGAGGAGGACGTGGGGAGGTCGAAGTATCCAAGGCCGGCAAAAGTTGCTGTGAAAAGCAGTGACAGCAGCTTAATATAACAGACTGCTTTTGTTATATATCTTTGACATATTTATTGGTCGACTCTAATTCTTGAACAAGTGCAAATAGTACGTGTTCAAATCCAATTTACATTGACAGTCGATGTCCAACGTAGGCAAATTCTACGTCAGCAGCAAAACTTTATCCGTGATGGAGTTTTGATTATAACGAAGGCTAAATCGGCCCAACATTCTAATTTATTAGTCACTGACGAACACTGATGCTTGTCTTAAAAAAATGAAGTATTAGCCTTCAGACTGACTCTCTGTCTTACAAAAGATGAGAATAATATGACCTATGCACACCTGACTACTTTGGTTACTAAAACACATTCTGACCCCATTTAATATTGAACAAAAAATTAGTCCTGAATCTCATTTGCCTACCACGAAGACCTTCGTTGGTGGCTTCGGCCACGGCCGAAGGATTTTGGTCCTTAAAATTTCCAGCAAACAGGGAAAGATTGCGTATGGGTCTGTGTTTATGGTTGTGTACACACAGGAGATCATGTGACAGCTTGTGAGTGTTTATGACACGACAAAGTGCAGTAAGAAGTGACAGGTGTTTGGCTCAAAACTCTCCAGTTATCCTTCCAGAGATGCCTGGAACCGATTCTGGTAAAATAAGTATTACCCACTGTCTTCTTCGCTGATCCTTCCTGCCTCTTCCAGGCCTTTCTGGCTAGTGTGGCAGCTCTTCTCCAACCCTTGCCGCAGAGATGATGAAGGAGAGAGTGCATGAGGAAAGGACAGAAGTCAGCTGATGCTTGAGACACTTGAACAATAAGCTGGTGAGTCCTAACATTAGGGACTTGTGGTATTATTGTTTGAACACTTAGATTGAGCTCCAGCCTTTGTGCTCGTCTCCCAATGTGACTTTTGCTGATCGCTTCTGTTTTGCCCACTTTGCCCACAACACTTTCATGCCCAAGTTCCAGCTGACGCAGCTGGAAGTTTCAGCTCCTTCTGCTGTTGCAAGTCCAGGCGCTTCTCCTTCTGGTCTGTCCTCTTCTCCACGTCAGCGACGCCAGAGAAAGACTAGCAGGGATTAGGGATTACCGAAGGCTTGAGCTTTTCTAAGCCCGACTCATCTTCCATGTCACATCATTCAGACTTGAATTTAGTCAGCTGATCGTACTCGATGCTGAAAAACAAGTCGTTGGCAGTTTGGCTCTGAGTTTGACACTGCTGGGGCCTCGACTTCAGCTGTTAACCCTAACTTGGTAAGCGAGGAAAACGGCACACAGGGCTGCAACGAGCTTGAAAGTTTCGAATCTCGAGTTCTCATTTGCACGGCTTTTTGGAATGGAAATAGCTTTTCCAACTCGTTGCAAACCCTAGTTAGGTCAGAAATTTTTTTGCAGAGAAAGCAGAGGAATTTCAGGCCTCGAGCCAATCTCGGGCCACGAGCTGGCCCCGTTGGCATGCCTACCGAGGCAGTGGAGAGAAAGGACCTAAAGAACACTGGAAATATGTTTTTGCAGTTCCGATTCTCTCTCCTGTTGCCCAATTGAGGTCAACGAACTGGACAGGAGGCGGGGCCGGAGACCCGGAGTACCCCGAGGATCCGCCGGGACCGAGGCCCAGCCCGGCGAGACCCGACCAATCCAGGCGAGGCAGCAGATCCTTTGTCTCCGACTTTCGGCCCATGATCACGGTAAGTGACCATTGGGATTGGCACCCCGGGGTCCGCCTTGGGGCTGCATCTAGGCAGCGGCATCGTGTCCAAGTATCAGATGTCGAAATAGCTACCGAGTTGTCTGTCCTACATAAGAAATGTCCCTGGCAACAGCCGTGTTGCTGTGGCCATCTTAGGCGTCGGATAAGGTTTCAGCCCCCCTCCCCCATGTGGTGAGCCCCACCTTTTGGGAAGCCAAGCACATGTGACCAGAGCTTGGACATGACGTTTGTGGCTGGCTTTTGGGTCATCGATCTTGGTTGCATAAGTCCGGATCTTGTTCAGGGTGGGTAAACAGTGCAAATATTGTTTTCGCACCGACTTTTTGTGCTTTTGGGCGACTAAATGTGTTATTGAGCGGGCGAATGTGTGGACTGTTGTCGTACCTGGAAGACTAATGCAATGCTCAATCCGACTGATTTATGTTCTCAGCGACTTTCTTAGAGGGTTCTAATTTATGCACTCTAGCAGAGTGATGAGGACTCTGCTAGACTCGCTTAGTCCCGCACTCCAGACCTTCCTTGACTTGGGCAAAATCCGGCAATTCGACGAGTATTTTGTCACTCTGCTTCATCCCAAGCCCAGCTGACAACACTGATTGAGGAGGATCGATGACGGATGAGAAGCGGATGAGTTGAAAGCATTTTGTGCAAATTAAGGAATCAGTGAGGAAAGCTACAGAGGTGTCACAGGAAGCCTAGCCCAAGTGCTGGTTGCTCACGTGCATATAGCATACTTAGCAACATGGCTCAAGTTGCAAATATGTTGTAAAGTTTAGGTTGCATCCAGCCTTTAACATGATCCTTGCGCGTCCATCAACCGTGGATCGACTGCCAGGGGCAGATTTGGCGGCAAAGATGCAGGAAGCCATGAAAATCGTAGATTTCCTCATGGACGAGACCAGCAAAAGTCTGGCAAGTCCGTGACGTCCCTGCTTTCCTCATGTTCCTTCTCGTCAGGTGAACCAGTTGTTGTGGAAGCCCGGGAAGGAGCAGTGTGATCAATATCAGGGTGACTGAAGTTGTGCATTTAGGTATCCAGGGGCTCCCGGGGTCGCTCGATGTCTCGACAATGTAAGAAAAGTTCATGGGGACATTTTGATGCTCGCCTTGCACGGCCTCGCACAAAAGTGCGACGTGTTCAACTTCATCAGGAACAATAGGACCAGCAAACGGAATGGCAACGTCGATGTTTTCCAGCATGGAGATGAAATTCCTGCGTGGGCGTGCGACTGATGGCACTTTGGAGCTTATTTTATCTCACCCTGTACCCACCCACCCCACACACACTCCTACAGTATGTTTCACAAGTAGGGTGCTGGATTGAAAGGTCAATTATTCCCTTAAAACAGTACTTATTATAGAGCTTGATACGATTGTCACAGTAACCAAGTCAGAGAATCACATGATCCTAGTGCATGCAAAATAACTATATATAATGCGTGCGCATAAAGTGGCGCTTTATTTTCTAAGTTTTCAATGATCAAAATCCGAGGAATTTGAACATTAAACGAGAAAAATAAAGCACCACTTACGTGCATGCAATTTGTAATTTGAAGCAAACTTTTTTCTTCATTGTCCTCCTCTCGCCCAGGGGCGGACAATACTGATCCACTTTATACGCCGCTACCCTCACTTTATACGCCGCTACCCTCACTTTATATGCCACTACCCTCACTAGTGACGTGAAGGTGGCGGTGCATACAGTGAGGGTAGCGGCGTATAAAGTGAGGGTAGCGGCGTATAAAGTGAGGGTAGCGGCGTATAAAGTGGATCAGTATTGTCCGCCCCTGGGCGAGAGGAGGACAATAAAGAAAAAAAAGGTCGCTTCAAGTACTGCACGTACTATACTTGTGATTTCTTTAAAACTTCGCACAGACATGATGCAATCTTCAGCCTTGTGTTTTTTACTCAAAGCTTTGTTCTGTAATAATTGTTTTCTTCACGAAAACGCCCCCTTTGGGAGCATTGTTGTGCAGTGCACATAATAGGGGAGTGATTTCACTTTTGGTATACACACATGCACTTGTGACGCACATTTTATTTATACACCAACATCTGTAAGTGCTGTAATAAGTGAGGAAGTGACCTCCGAAGCAAACTGTCTGATATCACATAGAGAGACTGATACTGCCAAAAAGAGGACTGGGCTGGTGCTTTTTTGCTCACCCGATTCTCTATCTCTATACTGTTACATCACTGTTTCCGAGTTAAAACGGTGGCATTGCTAAGACCTTCTCAGACTTGTGTAACAAAAGTAGCTGTTTCGAAAATGAAAAAGCTTTAGCGTGAAAGACTCCACATTTGAAATGCAGCAACTCCTTTTGTATGGTAATAATGCCAGGAAGTGACAAGATGTTCTCAATGGAGGAAGGCTGAAAAAGTACTGAGACTTTATTTCCCACCAAGACTTGGCTCAATCCTGCCAGTACTTTTTTCAGAAATGTTCCGTGTAATTCACTGCGGCACATTGTGGAGGGACTGTTAAATGCTTCGGAAAATACAGTGTGCGCCAAGTCGCCTTGCCACTTTTTTACGTTTCATACTAATGCTGAGGATGTTGTTGTTCTGGATTAAGTTGCACCTGTTCATACTTACAGGCTACCACCCAGAATGTGTCCACATACAGAGCCTCCACAGAGTTGCCAATGGCCAAGGCCCTGTTCAATGGAGTCCTGAAGTAAAAGTTCTCCTTACCCTGTCGACTAGATGTTGATAAATGTCTCAGTTATTCAGTTAGGGGCATTTAGCACCATTTTTATTTTTTAAAAAAAGGTCCTGCAAGTATGAGAGCAGCAAGAACAAAATTGCAGCAAACGAGAAGAGATCGGCGAGGCCCTCCTCCCTGGCACCGCTCGGAGAAGTACAACTTGTCCGTGTTGTGCACAGTGATCAGGTGCACGTACAGTCTCATGTGGCCGACAACGATGCGCTTGCGTAGCTCGTCGACCTCGTGGCCTCGTTCCTTTTGTTGTGCAAAGGCGTGTGAGGCTGCCAACGAAAGCTAAACACCTGCAGAACTTGGAAATGTCAAAAAAGCCTAGCTAAAATAGACAAAAAAGTGACGAAATGGCCTCTGGAAGTTGACTCACGAGATATCTTGGCACACCCGGTAGCCAATTGCCAACTTTCAGTCTGCTGAGCAGCGGGTACAGAATGTCTTGCCTGGATTTGTCAAAGTAGGATACTGCTTCTTCTGCCAAGGAATGGCCTCGCATGAGGTTGTTGCTCAAGTTGGGGAAGGAAAAGGTGCCAAGGCCATCGAGGGCAGGCGCGCAGTTCATGTGACTGCCAAGATGATAAAAAATTAAAAGAAAAAAAGAAGAGAAGCTCCCAGTGATAGGAAAAAAGAACTTTCCACATAATCTCTCAACTTTGCCCATTCCTTATAAATCCTTTTAACCCAGGGTGGCTTCATTGGGTCAACTTCTTAAGTCACTGCGGTCATTCTGTGGACTCTCAGAGCGGGAAAACCCTCTTTGTTGTGACCAACCAATCACCAATCGTCCTGACAGTTTCAAGCATTAGAGCGGAATTGATGCCCAAGATGATTCAGGGAGATGAAGAGCTCAGAAGTCCCTCTGATCACCTCAGCGAGGTCTGGGCAATTCAGTTGTCTGGCAACTCTGGAGTTCAGCCCTGAGGTCGTTAGCTTTTTCCTATTGAAGTCAATGACGTTACGATACCTTTGACAAACTGGTCGACAAGGAGGAAATCAGTGGGGATGAAAGATCATTTAGAATGATTCATTGCAGGCAGGAATATTGAAGGAACAATGTCTTTAAGCTCTAACTCGTGTTGTCAACACTCACATTCCTTGTGTATGGAAGTGGCACACGAGACTTCCCCAAACGCTCTTAGCTTCCAATGGAAGCTGACTCAAAACGCCACGTCTTGGACACCCATCAGCGATGTTGACAGCAACCATGGACTGGGTTTTATGGGTCTTTGATCCAAGGAACATATTCAAGAGTCTGCCAGTCAGAGATCAACAGCCTGAAAGTTGCGGAAAAGCAGCATTGCCAAACAGCATAGCTATTGTGGCTCTTTCACATTGGGGTATGAATGCTTGAAATGAAATCACTTGGGCAACTGCAGACATCTTGGTCAGGGTTGCCAAAAGGGGAGTGGCGCCTCCACCGAAGCAGGAATGCCACGCCCTCCCCCTTTCGAAGAGGAGTCCTCGTCCCTCCTCCCCTTGTTGGTCTAAAAGGGAATGCCATTCACAACAGGACAAAGACTGGAGGGAAAAAAAACAACCACCAAGGTCTTTGAGGTGTGTCAGGACTCTCAGGACACCCTGTACTAACTCCAGCAGCTGAGAGCTGACAGGATCGAGCTCGAGATCGCTTCACTCACGCTCAGTCAAATGTAGCGTTGTGGAAACTCTGGTCCAATTTTGGCTCCAGGGTGCACAAGCCTCATTAAATAGGTCCCGGACTGGGCGAGCCTCAGCACCCACCAAATCCAATTTGTGTTGTGCTGGAAACTTCGGTGACAATTTTCAGCATTTTACCCATAAAATGAATGTCTTGTCTAATTTTGGCGGAAAACAACCCCAAAGTTGTCGCTCGAAAAGTTTTTTGGGCACCAGCAAAAGCCAGACCAGAGTGTTGTTTTGGGCAGGTACTCATCTCTCGTGAGGAGGGCCCTCTGACGTGTGTACTCATCACGAGCCAGAGCGGATCGATCAATGAAAGCAGAGCTGCCAAGCAATGTTGATCAAGGAATAGTTTCGTGAAAATGCTTGCCAAATCTGTTCAACAGTTGACGGTTAGAGAACTCTTGTCCGTGGTCCAGTGCGTCTGAGGTTCCTGGGACATCTGACGTCCCCGGGACATCGTGTCCCAAGGATTCCAGGATTGTTGTAGTTGGTACAAGTCTCAGTTCTTAAATAAAAAATGTTTTACTGCCTGCACTTTTAACTCAAAGTTGTATGACACAGTGTATGTTGTAAGTGCAGATCCGACACTTTTTTCAGCCATAACTTTTGACTGGGTTGAGCTACAGAAGTGGTTGACCCATCCAGGGAAAACTAAGAAGCTCGTCTGAAACCAAACTGATCATGAAAAGTAATTTTCCCGATTTTCAGATTGATGCTCAGAGGAAGCAGATGCTGCAGAGCAGTAGACGCTGCTTCTCCCTTGATGCTCAGTAACAGTAGATGGTCGTGAGCAGAGTACCTTGATATACTTGGGATTCGAGACAAAATGACAGGTGTCAGTCAGACAGTGTGAGTAGGCAAGGTACGATATCGTGACTGCACAGAGTGATCCAGAAGAAGTTGCCATAGAGAAGATTTTACTTGAAACTTTGACCAAGAAGAGTTGTTTGTTGTATCAAAAAGCTTGGCAAAGCTTTCAAGATCAGATGAAGTTTGGTGACACTACTCCATCAGAGGCTGATTACCTGCACCACTTCCAAAAGTTGAGGCTGGAGAAAAAGTACAAAGGGTTGATGCTCTGGTCACTTTTCTCAAAGCTCAATGCTTTTCATCAGAGACTATGGGAAGAGAAAGTTGGTCTTGCACGTGTCCATGAAAACCCATGGTTTTCTTCTAGGATCACGGCTGCAGAAGTGGCCCAGATTAAAGAAGTACATTGAGGCTTGTTGTGGTGGCAAAGATGTCAAAAAGTCTGCCATTTTCACATATGAGGACCTAGTCACATTTGTGAAGAACAAGAGCCTGTGTACAAAATACTGGGTTGTCTGGAAGGCAATAGTTGCATTTGCTTACTTCTGTGGTCACAGATGCTGTGAACTACGTGCCTTGAAGATGTCTTCAGTTACTGAATCTGATGATGGGATAGAAGTGGAGTTTGCAAGAGCTAAGCAATGTCAAGAAATCAAGGTTAATTATTGTTTGAGTATGGTAAAAAAAAAAGTTTGAGTGTCAAAAAACATTTTGCTTACAGAATTCCAAGTACCTTATTCCAAAACTACGAGGTGAAGACTGCTGTTCTGGTGATGTTTGCTGGGCTACTCTGGTTCAAAACTACTTGCAGGAGTTGAGGAGTGATCATGCAATGTCAACAAAGAGGCCTGAAGCTGCGCTCTTCTATGCAGGGCAGAACAAAGAAGGAGGCAAATTTTTACTTAGTCCAATTGTGAAGAATATGGTCTATGCGGTCAGCAAAGAGGTGGCTCAAGTCTTGGAAAAACGTGATCCTGAGATGTATACAGGTCACTGCCGGAGACAAAGCTCCACTGCCACTGCTGCTGCAGATAATAGGGCCACAACCATGGATCTCCGCAAGCACTTTCACTGGGCCAAGGACAGTATGTGCAAGGAGTATGTTGACCGAAGCAAAGTCACTCCTCGCAAGGTGGCTGCCATGTTACAAGGAACCACTTCTGACACAACAGGAGAAGAGGATGCAGCCAACAGCGCAGAAGATTGGTGTGATTTCACCCCTGAAGACATACATGCTTTGGCAGAAGAGTTCACTCAAGCAATGGAAGAAGCATTGCCAACTCAAGTTGCAGCAAACAATTCAACATCAGGGGTGTGCCTAGTGTACAAGGAGTCTATTTTAATAATTGTAGCAATACAAGTTTTGTTTTTAATTTTTGTATGAAGTAAATGTCTTCCATCACTACTTTTCCTTCCAGAATATTGGGAAAATTACTTTTCATGATCAGTTTTCTTCCCCGAATTATTTTTTTTTGTCCCGCCTGCTCGCACCAACGGAAAAGAAAATCATTTATCTACCTCATGACTAAAAAAAGAGAAGCGTCCGCTGCACGTACTGCATAACGTGTGTTAGATAACTTTGAGTTAGAAGCATATGGTCCTCTAGAAAAAAATGTACTTAGTAAAATCTTCCTAATCAAACAAAAAATCACACACTGGCCAAAGGCCCCAAATATCATTTTCCCCAAAACACCCACCTCTTTGGAACTGGCTTATTATTCACATAATTCATATAGCATAGATGTAGCTTAAAGAAGTTTTCCTTTGTCTAAACATGATACTAAGTTCTCCTCATGTTTCTGTACGTACTCAGCAAATTCTGTCCGTAAAGTCACTCAAAAAAAAACCTCACCACGAAAGCATCACGGTCTTTTAGACAAGCTGCACTCTTGACAGCGTCATGGATTCGTTCAACTTTGTGTTTCTACTTTTTTTTCACTGATTTTCGCTATAGTGAATCTTGCCACATGTGGGAAAAGTTGTTATTCAGGGTCTGATTTCTTAGGGATTAAATGCGTTGCAGGGCTAAAGAATGTTACATATCTGACAAAAAATAAGTACGGTCGTCTCACCCACTAATTTAACTCTGATCTTCTCGTGAGCCTTGAACACTTTTTTTCAACCTGTTCTCGTGAAACAAAGTGATCAGGGATCAGTAAAGTTTGCTGTGCAGAATAACTTTACTTATTATTCACCAGACTAATTCACTTTTGTGGCAGTCGATTTGCAGCACAGTAAGAAATCAGAGCCGGAATCTTAATTTTTCCCTTTTAAGGCTTTCCCACAGTGGAAATCAGTGAAAGTAGTGCCTAGGTAGATATTGCGACATTCTCATGGGTCCCACAAAAAATGCTCAATAGCATTAAACTTTTTACTTATTTAAGTCTGTTTTCAGCTCTGAAATCACTCAGATCTTCCGTCCCCTTCTCCTGTGCAACAGAAAAACCCTTCCTGTGAGTTCACGTAGAACTCGATGCATACACAAAACCGGAGTCTTTGTTCCTCCGGGTCCGAGAGTTTCCGGTTTCTCCGTCTTTGCGTCAAGCAAATATTCGCTACCCGAGAAGAGACATTTGACATCAGGTGTCGAACAACAACAAAATACAGGGTGTTCTTTAGCTGCAACCCATTCTTTGACCCCTATCCTCCAAAGAATCTGGGTTGCCGAGTGATGACCGTGTGAGTCTCAAAGAATGCGTTCGCCACTTGCAGCACGTTTTGTGGCTCACGTGAGCTCTGGGACGAGCGCGCGGGTGCGGACGTGATCGTCCTGTGACTCCTCGTATGCGATAGAGGCGAAAATCGAAGACTTGCGGCACTCGTTAAAAGTACTTGGCAGACTTTAAGTATATTGATTTTACAATTTCATCGGTTTTTAGTGCTGACACAGGAGGGGGGGCAGGGTTTTTATATATAAAGTACGTAGAAGACTGGGGGATCATGAGTGTGCAAGATGAAGGGGGGGGGGCAGTTGAGGATAGCCGTACCCGCCCCCCCGTCGTGCTACTATTTTTCATATTTTATATTCCACATACGAAAGTGAAGTTTGTTTTAAAATCGTCC
>JAAUXU010113623.1_pt1 | contig 13008 bp, 12 predicted proteins | sample 7278151 | NCBI WGS metagenome assembly JAAUXU01 (sample SAMN14350113, study PRJNA611818) | marine sediment metagenome | isolation source: surface marine sediment (1.8m) | place: French Polynesia: Moorea | collected 2018-08 | reverse complement strand
TTATATCGGACAATTTGGTTCCATACTGCTAAATACCTACTTCTCTTTAATAAAAAATTCAGCCCTTTTCATTGTAATATGGGGGCTGTTGGCCCATGAACTAGCTCAGCTCTCATGTTTCAGATAATTCAATGGCTCTTTTTATGGCCCCTCACTACAGCTGAAAATCCCACCACTAGCAGCAACTCTGTCATCAGGACAAAAATGGAAAACAAAGCACCAGTGCAAGGTTTCCTTATGACAGAGTTGCTGCTTATCATGAAAAATGTAGTTTGGAGTTGAAAATCCCCACTCAATCCTTTTGAATCAGTCAAACATCTTGATGCAGTTTTGTCACCTTAGTTGGCACACTTTCTTTGGCACACTTTGTGCACTGTTGCCCTGACCAACAGGCACGCCCAGCAGAGGGTCTTTCCTCTATACTATCTTTCGTTCTCTAATTCCAACCATCACTTGATTTGGAAGGATTAATTATACAGTGGCGGCCAGAAGTGAGCATACAGCTCGAGAGAAGATAGAAAAGTTGATTTTTAGAGCATTTTTAGTACTAAAATTCTTTATAGTACAAAAGTCCTTTTTTGTTAACGGGGGGATTCGCCCCCTTTTAATCCACCCACCGGGGGCGCTGCCCCCTGGACCCCCGCTGGGGGCCAGCCCCCAGACCCCGGAAGGGTCGACCATGAAAGTTGCTAGGCCATGTGGCCTCCAAGGTCAGAGTCCTGGGAAAGATCAACCCCACTGCGAGCCGGGAGGCCATCAGGGAGAACTTGGCAGCGGTGGGGGTCCGTGTCTCGAAGTTCACAGTGACAAGAGCACTGAACAATATTGGGGTGGCTGTGCATCGTCCATGAAAGGTGCCGCTCAAGTCCAGAAGGCACCCTTAAGTTCGCCTGGGCGCATGTCTCTGACTCTCGTGCCCAATGAGACAAAGTACTATGGTCTGACGAGACAAAAAAAGGATCACATTTTAGAACTAAAAAACGCCCTAAAAATCAACTTTTCCGTCTTCTCTCGCCCTGTACGCTCACTTGTGGCCCCCACTGTATGTACTTGTACATATTGGCAACTCTGCTCTTTCGGCCAAATCTGCCGTGATCGTTTCTCGGGGAGGGTCTTCCCTCTACCCTTCTTTCGTTCTCTAATATACAAACCTACAGCTCATTCAGAGCATGACTGGCTGAGATACAACCAAACAACCCCTCGTTGGCGTCAGGCACTGGGAGCATCCCCAGCCTTTGTGGCAAATCTAATTTCCTGCGACACTACACACCGCCTTCTTAGCCCACACAATGAAGTCATAGGTTACTTTTGGGCGAAAAGTGACGGTGTAAACCCATCTCATCAGTGCTTGTAATGGTCACAATAGTTAACCGATGGCGTTACTTGCTTTTCTTCACAGATTTGACCTTTTTCTGTGAGTGCGTATTGAAGGATAACCTTCTGTCGTGGATGTAACCTTATCTGAGTACTCAATCTCTAGATCATTCATTTCCAATTTGGGGGTATTCCCCTGTCAAGTGTTTTCCACGTAAAAGATGCACCGTTGGACCAGACTCTGTAGATAACTTCCATTGTAGTGTTTCAGGTGATGGCAGATTCTACGGGCAACAACTGACCTTCTCAGCAAGACATTCAGTAATGAAAAAAACTTGCTTTTTCATCTGCACAAAAACACTCATTGCCTGAGTCATTGGTTTTTCCACAACTTCACATCAAGGCCACTGATACCAAAATGCTGAAGGCATTAAAAGTCTCGTTAACTGATCATCTGATGGACTCACATGTCAATAATACCAACCACAGGGTCTTGAGTACAATGTCGGTTGTGCTGTTTGTAAGTATGCCAAAGGCCCCAGAAGAGTCTGTTAAATAATTGCAGCTACTTCAGAGGTGCCAACTTGCTGCTCTGCAGCCATCACTGTTCAATATGCAAAGTCACAGACAGATTTTGGTCCAACAATGTGACTGCAGCAGTTTTCCCAGCCCCGAAGATGAATCTGTTAGTTCTACAAAAAGAGATTGCCTTTTCGTCTGCCTGTTGTCTTGGGATTGAATGGGCAAGTTCTGGTCCTGTTATGAGGACGACGGGGTTCTGATTGGCGCCCTCAGGTAAAGGTGCAATAGGTCGTCAAGGGTGAGCTTCAACACTAGTGGAGACAGAAGCATCCATACAAAATAGCCTGACTGTCTCTGTATCTGTATTGAAATTTTTGTTTGGTCCAACAATACTTTCGGGTCCGACTGTATTGAACCAAACACCTCCATAAAAAATGGCAAATAGGCATGCCATGTGGGCATAAACAGGGGATTGAATAAAGCTGGTTACTTTAGCTCTTTTCCTCCTTCTTTAACATAGAATCATCATCAATTTTTCTCCAAGTCGTTGTATCGCGGACCTAAATCACAGAAAGTCGTGTGTAGCATTGCATAAGTAAGTGTTTCGCTTCCACGCCACTATGTTGCAAAATTCATTTTGTTCAGTCACCGTAGGAAATGCGCTGCAGGCGAGCCGTGACTATTCGTGAGAGCACTGCCATTAAGGTGTCTCATTGTGCTGCTACACAGAATGTGTTGAGCAAGCATCTTGTCTCCACGCATTGGCTTGCCAGTCCAATATTTGATCAGCTCTCCCCATATGCCAGCATGACACAAAATGCACCTTCTTACGACGAGATTTTCTCTCGTCCGTTTTCGTCTCGCTTTTGCTCGAGCAGAAATAATGGCGAAGAAGAGCTTTTGTCCCTGGTAAAAAGTAACCTTTTAGTACAATGGTTGTGGGCCTTTATGGAAAATTCTTTTGAGCCTCGTTTCACATTCTCGTCACGTTAAAAAAAGCGCTAACATCTGTCTTGATGACGGGAACCTCTCGCCTTCGCCATTTCCGCAGTCCTTAAAAATGGTCTGGTGAGGCAGGAAAAGGATGAGAGAAAATATTTTTTTTCTTTATTTTTGCAGATGAACGGAAGCAATGACAACAAAAGCAATTATACATGCAGCGGATCCACGGAGGAGCAACTCCAGTTCTACTATGAATTCAACTTTTGGAGCGAAGGAGTCATCAACGTCTTCATTTGCCTGGTGAGCACACGAATGTATACTAGAGCGTGCAAAAAAGACGTTCAGACACTTTATCTTCATGAAACTTGCCTCGTAGAAGTCCTCTTGGACCAGCACGGACAATTCCATAGGACTTACGCAACAAAAGCTCCTCCACCAGAATCAATATCATTGGGATGGAGATTTTTTATTTGGAGCGAAATCAGAAAGTAATAGAAGGCCAGGAGTACCCAAGGTTTCATTGGGATCTCTCCACCATGATCTCCGCACTTGACTTTTCTAGAAAGACAGTTGGAGCTTTATTTACTGAGCAACTGTACTCACAGCATGAGGATTGTTTTCTCTCCCACCTTAGTCAACTTAGTGCAACGTTTGGACACTACTTCTGACTTTGAATTTGATTGGTGTCTGATCGTATTTGGCATCTGAACTCGGTAGGACAATTGCAGTTAATGGGCGTCCCCTGTCAAGGGTTGACCCAAGTCATATGCATACATAATGTGGACGATCCTGACTGTCACCTGTTTCTGTCAGATCGGGCTGTTCGGAAACAGCCTCTCCATCCCGGTGCTGCTGTCAAGCGCCATGGCTTCCGTCTTCAACAGGCTTCTGGTGTACCTGGCCATATTCGACAACTTGTACCTACTCTTTTCACTACTCGACTCATTCAGGAGACATTTGGGAACTGTACTACCGCACAAAGTGAGACTTACTAACGTACTACACAAGTTAAACGATGTGAATGAACTAGTGCTGTTGTGTGGTACTTGATTCTCCGGCCAACGTACCAGAAGCTTCTTTACGTCCGTGGAATCATTGAATCTTTCTCCGGTTCCCTCGAGATCGACTCTTTTTGGAGCCGCACAATGAAAAGCACGGTACACAGTAGGCAAAGCAGGTGAGCCGTAAAAGGCTGCAAAAAAGAAGTTGCTTCAGCATACAAAACTATAAGTCCCCGTAAATCTGGAAGCTAGCAAAACAAAAGCTTTTTGTTTTGTCAGAGGGACAGTCAAAAGAGAAGGTTTTTAGTCGAAGAAAAATGGTAAAAAGCCTCATCGAGGAGGAAGAAAGGAGTGCATGCAATGAGAATAAGGTCTTGGTGTACAGCACGTAGAACCTTTTGCTCATCCAAACGAGGTAGGAAAATTGGGGATTGTAAGTTGTGGGGAAGGGATAAAGTAGGTGCACGCACGCATCTCTTAGTCAGAAAATGAGTCGATAGACGTGAGGAATAACCCAATATCAGATCCATTGAAGCAGAGACAAATTCATGGTTGACGGCTAACGAAGCCAGGTTCCAGAAGGTTCCAGGTTCCAGAACATACCAACTTACGTGTGCAAGCACAGCCAGCGAGACAAACACCATCAAAGAAAAGACCGTTTCTGGCTAACGGATCTACTTGTACATGCAGTATACACACACTCATGATGGATGAATGAACGCAGGACGTAGAAGCCTCATGAAATCTTAAGGATGTCATTGACGATGACAAATCGACTCTGGAGATGTCGATTTCAACCTTAAGTTGGCCAATATTGTCATCTCGACTGGTCGTCCAGTGTTAGAGAAAAATAAGCTTGTGTGTATGTGTGGTGTATGCGTGTGTGTGTGTGTGTGCGCGCGTGCGTGGGTGTGTGGGTGTGAGTGTGCACATGCCGTCTTAGTGTCTTAACGACTTTCTGTCGACGATAAGTTAGCACTGAAAAATGACGTACCAAAGTCTCGGCTTTCGTTCACTTTCCAGTACGCGTTCGCTTACGTCCTTTACGGTGCCCACAATGTTGTGATGACCTGCTCCATCTACATGACCGTGGCGATTGCTATGGAACGCTACTTGGCCGTCTCAAGGCCCATCGAATACCACAACAGCGTCAACAGCGGCAAGAGGTGGATGAGGTGAGACAAACATCTACGTCCACTTCTTTATTAAGTGGTGCATGCAGTCACACGTGTCTGGCGACTGTGGCATGACAGTCTCTCGTGGCACGTCCTTGTTCGTTGATTACTACGCGTATTGTGTACTGCAGCATTTGGCACGCTCAAGGCCCAGGAGACCCAGTCGAATTAATTAGCGTATTGTACGTACGCTATATATACCTGGAATATTGCCTGCTATTGTCCTGTTCTTTTGGGAATATTGAAAAGAAAGTAATCTTGGATGTGACGCACCTGCATACGTACGGATGTTTGTGCAGGGTAGCTCAAAGGTGGGCGGGTAACGATACTTTCACACCGCGAAAAAAAGACTCGCTGTCACACATGTGCATGTGACACTGTACTGTACAAAGTAGTCAGTGTCCACTCAGGGGAAACCTCACGCTGAACCGAGTTAACTCCTCCACAGATCTCATAAAGCCAGAAGTGTCCTTAAAGTGCACCTAAAAAAATCTAAATGAAATTTACCGAGGGCTTTCTTTTTCCAAGAGTCGTTGAGGCGCAAACTTCACCTTCTGAGCTGGGACGTGTGTACGTCATGTCGTAGATCTGAGATGACAGCACCAACGTTACTTACAGAGTACAGGTTGACTTCGTGCTAGGTGAGGTTTCGTCAGTCAGCCACTTTTCAAGAGTACCATACATCTCTCCCAGCTTTCGTCAGCTTTCCCTTGCCAGTTGCAACAGCAAGAATGTCGTGTAGGTGTCAGTCCCGTACGTATGTCCTGTTGCTGACGGTTTTATTGGAGGCTTATCGCACGTGCAGGAGGAGATGGAATCCCATTCACACTACTGTGTACAGAAAAAACTGTGTCAAAAGGATTCCGCCTCACCCCGTGCGTACTTCTTTTGCATGACCGTCAAGTGCCAGATCAATTGTGTTTACCTTCATAAGCATGATAAAGTTCATAAGTGTCGTGATCGGGCAGTTCCACTTCATGCAGATCCTGCTGTGTGGACGTCCGTGCTACTGCCTGAAGCCCCTCCCGTCTGTTTCAGGATAGCCCGCTACATCTTGCCGGTCGTCTTGCTGTCCGTCTTGTTCAACGTGACAAAGTTCTTCGAGCTCAGACCCGAAGAAGTGTGGAATCGTACGCTCTCCGACAGCGGTGGCATCGATGAGATCATTGTCGAAGTAAGTGCTTCATGAGGCAGTTCATAATGATCCAGCTCCCTGGAGTGTACCGGGTGCCGCATATACAACGCTGCCTCAGTGACCAACACTTTGGTTCTTTTGAATGAGAGCTGAAATTTCTATGCTGCGTGGCAGATGCATGGAGATGAACGTCAATGATTAGTTCATCGATGAAACTGTTCGATAGAGAAAGCATTTGAAGAGGGAGTGCGATTTTTACATCAATCAGCTCTACGCAGTACCCATTGTTTAAGACACAATGGGACACGCTCAATTGTGCAAGTCGCTTAAACGTGCAACGTCGCCAAAGTCAGGGTCCTAAAAGTATGAAGCAAATCGTGCAACTTCTGCCGGTGCCAAACGTATACGATTATTCGTGTGCCACTGTAAGATCATTAAACGTGTTTAAATCAGTCACTGCTGAGGACACATGTGTAGGTAGCATAACTGGTTTTTTATGCTGCAGACCAGGAATTTGGTGCAGAAACCAGTGAAGAACAAAGTCAGCTGTTTTTTTAGGTTTCAGAACAATGTCTTTTCAATTTCGGCCTTTATCCATGATAAAAGTACGGCAGCGGTTTACTGGCCGACCTGGCCCACCCTAATCAATTTCATGATAGTCTCGATTTCATGGGGATTTTTTGCACTAACCAATGATATAAAAAGCCAGATTTACGGAGAACTCCATTTGTCTGATGCTACTGTCGGGAGCAAGAAGTTGAATTGCAGTTTTTTTCATATCGTCTTCGGACGTTCGAGGTGACGGCTGATCAAAATTACGGTTGACAGACAAGCTGTACCTCCTCAGGTACACCTTGAACGGTCCCTTGGATGAATATGAGGATGAACTTCCTGCTTTTTCTGTGTGGATAGCATTTGTTTTCTCCTGGAGACTTCCTGCAACTAGAAATTTGCATCTGCCGTGGGACTTCATACATTTGGCATTATGACTATACCTGTGTGTAGCAACATTTGGGATTCATTTTTTGCATGTTTAAAATCTAAGATGAGAACTGTGACAAAGGAGTGTTTCGGTCGTGATGGACGAGATCTGCTTTAACGGCCCTTTCTCTGAAACATGAATGTACACACTGCATAACTCAAAGGCGAACATTTGATCTCATCGCCAGAAACAAGAGATATCTCGAAGGTGAATTACAGTGCCCTCCAAAGGTGATCGCCCGTCAGCGAATTAGTGGAAATCAAGGGTTCAAAGCATTACTTCTCCTGACAAAGTCTTCTGAACTGTTCTTTATTTGTACATCCAGGCATGTGCTGTATACGTGACAATGAGTAAAACGAGTGAAAACAGGAAATTGCAACTTCCTTATTGTTGAAGCTACAGTAACTATTTACATGGGTAGAAAACTTCAGGCCTTCGCCGTTTGCGTTATTTACTTGAGATTCAGGAAGGTGGCTTGTAAGTCAGAGAGGCTTCCCAGTTCTATGAAGTCGCTCTTGCTACCCGACAAGCAAGTGCACAGATCTGGAGCAAAAGGATTTGTGAAAGCGGGAGGATGCACAGCTCTAAGTGATGAAGCGGAGATGTCCATTTTCAACCATGGATAGATCTTCAATGACTTAGGAATGACTTTGACTACCAAGATTTGCCCTTGCTTGTCACAGTTTACGTGGACGAGGCTAAATGCTGCATACGATATGCTTCGAGAGCAACTTTTCTCCGGCCATGGGGACTCATAAATTCTTGAAAAGGGTAATTTGTTGTTTTCTGCACCTGATGATCAGAAGGGTAGATTTTTCTCTTTGGATCTGGGGGCACATTTACGAGGGGTTGAGGCTAGGCCTAGGAAGTTTGGATGCAATAACATTGCTTGAGCTCCTACATATAAATGTGCTCGACCCACTCAAAGATGGCAGGATTGCAAGGGGCACCATCCTTGCCATCATCTTTGCCCTGAGAAGCTTAGGTTCGAATTCTCATTTCTAAACTGTGCCTGTTGAAAGTTTCTGCAATGTAAGATTTTTGATTTGTAAGCCCGATTTACCACGTCATGTTGTAAAGTTCCTTGAGAAACCATGCTCGCTTGCCAATGAGCTGTACAGCAGCCTCAGGACCAAGCTGCTGTAGGGCAGTGCCCTTGGGACAGATCTCCTTGCTGGGCAGATGGTTCCAAAGCCTGTTAATTTCCTTATTTGAGGACATTTCATGAAGTATAGTGCATTTTTGTCAACAACAGGCAGGCTGACGCTGTGTCCAGCTGACTAGGATTTGAGTGCCTGCCACTGAATCTCTCGCTCAGTCACAACTGCATTCCTAGTGACTGTTTGACCCACTTTCCTGCCCTCCCTTTTGGGCGACCAATGATGTTTCTTCTTAATTTTGGAATGGTGTAACGGATCTGTACGGTTCCTATACTGCGTCGTCATGGGCTGCACGCATCACTATGTTGACCCGGATGCTCTACGGGGTCATGGCAAAGGCGGAACAGCTGGAGATGGAGGAAGTACCGGCCTTGCCGAGCGTCAGGCTTTGTGGGCCATGAAGGGCAAAGGGGGAGGGCGGGAGTCTCCTAGAGAAGTTTTGGTTCATTTCGTTTAAAGAAACAACTAAAACGGTGCAAAGTCGGGCCCTCGACGGGTGGCCTCACTTTGGACGCCCATGGCCATGGTCAAACCGGCCTGCCACAACGTCGGTCATCCTGTTGGATCTCATGTCCGTCAGTTTCAGGTGCAACAGAAACGGCCACTGCAGCGGCTGCAGCAGCTGCAGCAGCACATTTTCCCTGACTTTTTTCATAGGGTGAAATTTAGATCAATCTATGGGGTGGGGAAGGCCCCATCGAATGGATTTCATCAAAACACTGGCGAGTAGTTGCCATTAATCTCCAAAAATGAGATTTCACCTCCAAAGGTTGTAGATTGTCAAGTCCAAATAGACTGCCAAGCCACTAAAGTAGAGGAGGACGTCGGATACTTTCCAGAGGAAATGAGTACCTCTGATAAGTACCAAATTGAAATTCTATTTGAGATGTGCCCTTTTCCCTTGTGCCCTTTAAAGTAAGCTCTTTCTAATTTCTCTTCAATGAGAAAACCATGAGTTTTGCCGCCAATGCACATGACAAGATTTTAGGCCCCATTTTGTTGGGGGTCCTGGTCCAGGTTTAAGTGGGAGAGTGAGTTTACCAACTGAGGGGGTACAGGATAATTCTGATCACGACGAGCCAGCCCAATAAACTGTTTCTCGACAAATTTTGAAGCCAACATCGTTGCCCCACAGGATGTGAGGGCCAAGGAAGCCAAAAGTCAAAGGTCTAACGTAAAGACTGTGTCTCTCCAATTTTCACACTTCTTGAGAAATCTTCGTGCTCATCAAGAGGTTGTCCAGTTTTGGAAGAAAAAGAAGAATACTTCTTTGTTGACTCGGGTAGAATGGAGATGATTAGGCATGGAGGACAAAGACAACACGGGTTGTGTGGACAAGGCAGAGAGCGTGGATGGTGTGGAGCACACGGGAAGCACTCATATTTTATGCTTTCCTCTTGGTGTATTGATTTCAGTTCATTCTTGATGACGCAAATAGCAGCGGGTGCCTTCACGAGTTTGAAATACAGTGCAAGGGTTCTTTGTTTAGTGAAAGCCCTTTCGAGGTTCTTCAATTATTGTTTGCGTCTATATCCTTTTCTCCACCCTTCCCCATTAAGGGCCCACCTTTGTATTAGTTTAAGTATTCATGAATCATTTTTGTTGTGAAAGTTGGCACAGTTGGAGCATGGCTCGAATGTGAAGGGAAGTTTCACATGTCTCTTCTCATGACCGATCCCCACTGGAGAAGCTCGAGTTACATCAGCAGCTGTCCTTTCCACAGTCTGAGTGGTGGGAGATAAGATTGGGAGCCAAGTCTGTCCTCTGCACAGGCTCTTTGTTATTCAAAATCGTAGTGAAAGGTCAGTCTCCCGTGTCTTGTGAAGAGGAGCACATGATAACAAATGATAGCAAGAAAGAAAATCTCTGAATCTCACAAGTCAAGATGATACAGTGAATGTTGTATTGTGAAATATGACCCTTGAGAAACAAAAAGGCTAAAGTGGAATTGGTCTGGGACACATATTACACACAAGCTTATTCACCAAATCAAAAAAGTTGAAGTGAAAAAATGCCCCTTGCATCACACATGAGAAGATATTTTTCTAAAGGTTTATTCTCAAAGGGGGGCGCATTTTAAGAAAATCTCCATTTGGTGCTTATCTGAAGTACCCATGTCTTCCACAAGGTACCTATTTGCTCCTCCACCTTGGCGGCCTTACATTTTGGTATGGACCATTTGCAATATTTTTGTTAGGGACTCCATTTTCTATGCAAGTTACAGCTGTTCAGGATTGCTCCAATAAAACCCTTGAGACTGACCCTCATCCTGAACACCCTCAGTGTACAATGTAGAACTGCACACGCAGTCCGAGAGAGACATTTGTTGTTGACGTTGACGATTGTGATGTTTCATGAGTACTTTTCCGTGCCTACCTACTGCATTCCAGTATCTCATCGTCTCTGCAGGTGAGGATAAATCCGACCCCGCTGAGGCTTGATCAGATTTACACTTTCTACTACAACAGCGCCGCGCGGATGGTGGTGACCGGGATTGTGCCGTTCTGTCTCCTCGTCGTCTTCAACTACGGCATTTACAAGGTTGTCTCGAGGAGGAGGAATGCATTCAGAGGTGCGTCTTACCGGAAATCTGACTACAAAGACAAAGGTTTTTTTTTTTTGTCTGCTCCCTCATGGTGCACACCTCCAATTACTTACAGCGTGCAATGACAAAAAAGGCAGCCAAAAAAAACAGAAGTTATAAACGTAAAGTGCTGTGGCATGAAAGTTTAATCAACAGCCCACCTGAGTGTTCGTGGTACGTAGTAATCTTTAAAGCTTGACACAAGAGAGAAGTTAGCAGAGCCTGCATAGTGAATCAGGCACCTACAGTGTGGCATGGTCTTTAATAGAACTTGTGCACTTTGCAAACATGCACCTACGTAAGACGGTGAACACCGTACGTATGAATAATCTACTGTCATAAGGAGCGTGGTTGTGGGTATGGGAGGTCATCCTTCAAAATTCAGGGTTAGCTTTTACGTAAAATGTATCACTATAGAACACAGCCAGACTGTTCTGCGTATGGCGCGTCGTGGCGTCCCGTTTTGGGAAATAATTATTTAAAAGTTCAAAGGTAACACAGAAAAAGATTTCTTAGTCTAAAAGCCTGACTCAATCCCACCGTCCTCGGACACCAGCTGCAAGTCCTGCAGTCTCCGATTATAACATTCAATCCAGTGCTTTAAATTAGCATTAAATCTGCAGAACTCATGGTGAGATAAGTAATGCGTACAAACAGTGTCATCGTTTACCGTCAGTCTTAAGCGCCAGAGACTTGATACAATTGTTCGACGATTTGCATAATCTGCAACTTTCAGGTCCGGTGGCAGCTGCTGCTTCCTCGGCTGGGAATGAGGAGAATCGCCAAGAGATCATGCTTCTGGCTATCGTCACTTTCTTCCTGATCTTCAACACTCCAAGAAACTTCTTGAACTTGTACGAGGTTGCTCAATTCGACCAGGTAAGCAAGGACTGACGGCTGCTTTGTCTCCAAGACTTAGCACCTACTTCACACAAGTTATTGCTGATTTGCGGAAGAAACCAGCGCTGATGTGGATTGTCATGGCTACGTTGTTACAGACCTATAGTAGTACTAGCGATGCAGCGTGTGCGGAACCATCGCACTCGACTTTAGGTACACAGGACTTGCAGGATACGCAGATACGTGACCTTTTGCAGTCTGTGGCAGCCCTGTCCGTTCATTCATTTCTTCAAGAAACGAAACCTTTCCCTGCAAGCACCAACTATCATCAAACGTTTCCCACCTGTCATGACTTTAGCAAAATGAAGTGTTCATGCATCGGAGGCCAGCGTGATCCAGCTTCATCATAGGGAGTCTTTGCTCAGAACCTGTCCTGAGTGCGCAGTACCAATCACCCAACGTCAGTATTGTGAGTCTACAGACACTAAAGTCCGCTTTAAACTGGGGACAAAGTTGCCGGTGTTTGTCTCAGACACAGTTTCCTGCCAAAAGTCCACGGTCCGGGGACGCAGTTCCCCGTCAGTGTTGCAATGGAGTAGTGACTGAGGAGCAAGAAAACAGGAATTACCATCTTGTCTACACTATTCCAGTAGAATAGGCAGGAACACAGAGGAATAGAAGCAAATCTCATTTGCGTGAGAGTGACTGGTGGCAACCCCCTGTGGAGACAGATTTGATAAGTTTGTGTCCCAGACATAGTTGCCTGGCCTGAATGTGTTATGGAGTTTCCAAGGCAACCATGTCTGGGACGCAGTTTGACGGCAACACTCTCAATTTTGTACCCCAGTCTACTAAAGCCTCTTTAAAAGTGTCTCTCGCCGTCAGAGGAGTTGTGGAGCCAAGGCCAGAAAAGAGAACAGTGCCCATCACTTCAGTCATCTGGTTCAGAATACTCATGAGTTGCTCGCAAAGCTTGGCTGACTGTTATACGGTAGGTGCAGCAAGTACGATTCCATGATGGAGCTGTTCGTTAGTTGGTGGAGAGGTTGTTAGGTAAATGTACCACGGGTGACAGCGTATTTGACCTTCTTCATCTTGCCGCGAACGCACAAACTTTTCCAATTACAAAAGGTGATGGCTGACATGAGTTCTGCAAAGTTTTTTCCTCATCAATTACTTATTGAGGAAGGTGGCAAGAAAAGAGAGCAGAATATAGAACTTTGGTATCTCTATTTATGCTAGGTGTCCTTACGAAAGAGATACGGCGTAAGCGACCCAGGACAAAGTGCTCATACCCAAGCAAAGTACGCTTACACTAAGTCTTAGAGGTACGTGCCGCGGAGCTCGAGTAGG
>JAAUXU010152861.1_pt1 | contig 13013 bp, 7 predicted proteins | sample 7278151 | NCBI WGS metagenome assembly JAAUXU01 (sample SAMN14350113, study PRJNA611818) | marine sediment metagenome | isolation source: surface marine sediment (1.8m) | place: French Polynesia: Moorea | collected 2018-08 | reverse complement strand
CTTCTCCTAGCAAAAAAAATTGCATTTCACTACTGAAAAAGTGACCTCAAAATGCGATTTTTTGTCTCTCAAGCAGGTGTACGCTCACTTTTGCACTGCACTGTATGTACATTATTCGTCATTGCCCAAAAATTGAGTTTTTCTCATTCCTGTTAGGTTTGCCAGATCATCTGACAAAATGGAAGAGTCTGATGATGACGGAAATTCACCACACAGGGAGGCCTCTACTCTTTCTACTGATCCCCCCAGTGAAGCCATGCACAGCAGCAGTGATGACTAACTTTAGTTTAGTTAAACAAGTTATTTATATTTAATAGACCTTTGGCAATGGAGAAGTGGGCCTACGACATGGCTGCACTTGCATTTTATGACCTGAAGATTTGAAGGGACTCGATGTTTGGACTCTGACTGGCAATTTTGCCACTTGACTTACAGTTTTATAATAGGCTCGGCTCGGTTTTGGCCCGAGTTCGAATCTGTCAGGCTCGAACTAGGCTCGGCTCTAAAAAATGTCGGGCCGATTCCATCTCTACCGTTGCCTCCGCTTTCTCGTTCTGCACCCGCGATCAGACTCAGCTCCCGAAGTTCAAATTTGTGTGGAGTCCGCAGTTGAGTCCCGGCGATCCTTTTGAAAGTTGCTCATCTCACCGTAGGGAAACAGAACCTTTAGACTCAACCAAAGACGATAAAGAAGATAAACCTTTATCTTCGGACTCAACAGTCAAGTTCAAATTTGGCGCGCTTTTTCGATCGCTGACCTGAATCTGCAACCGCGTCTAAGTGAAGCAGCTTCAAGCAGAAGTAAAGATTTGAATGAAACCGTCGAAATCTTCCGAGGCTCAATGAAAGAGTAGTAATATGTTAGGTTGACGCAATCACAGCTTACTTTTGCTTCCTCACTGAGCAGCTGGAAGAAACTCTTCTGGATGCGATGAGTGATTTGCTTCCCATGATCCTGAGGATCCCACCTCAAATGCTGATCTGGCCCAAGAGCCTGAAATCTTACGACTTTTTATGCACTGGAAATAAGAACGTAGCTTTACGCCCACTCGGATTGGCCGGCCCACACGTGTGCTAAATGTGTTTGTTCAAGACCCACCGGGTGAGTGAGTGGAAAGTCACTTTTTTTCTTTACAAAAGTTTCACCTAGGAAGATCGAACCCCTGAGGTGAGCTGGCGAAAGTGACTTTCTGCTCACCCTGTACTGAAAGTTTGTCCATGGAAATCATGTGTTTGTTGTCGACTCCGCTTCCTACGCTAGGACAAGCGCACATTTTGCGCACATTTTGTCCTTATGCATTCTTCTTTCAGCTTTCTCAACAACTCTGAGGGGGGAGGAGAAAAATTTCTGGCAAAAGATGCCGACGAGGGCGAAAAGGAAAAAAAATCACTATAACTGCGTCTTCGTGGGGAAGCAGCAGAAAAAGGCCAGGTCGGCCAAGGACCGCTCCATGGACCGCCCCACCACATGGACGGATCAGTCTGCTTAGAGGGCTGAGCTCCATGGAAGAAAAGGTCTGAAAGTTCCTCGTGAAAGCGTTCCTTGACGTCCGACACTCACAGTTTCGTGCAGCAGCAGCGGCGGCAACACCAAGTCTCATATGACATCTGCGTGATCATGGCTGATTAAGGTTGGCAATTGTGCAAGCGTACACGCGTCTTTAAGCCTTGAGGAGAGAGAGAGAGAAGTGCCCGTCTTCTGCGTGTGCTCCTCCTCCTCCAACACCGGTGGGTCCAAACTTGGTGGGGTGGTAAGGACAGGGGGGATGGGGGTAAGACCTCGTCCGCCCCTCACCTTCCATCATACATGGGTTGGGTGCACGGGCTTGTTTAGGAGAACTTGGATGAGTTTGGCTTGACCAAACTTGGTCAGGCTGTGTGACCCTGACGACCCCGCCGCTGTGAGCAATAGGTGGAGGTTCTCATTGCACAAAACTTATGTAGCAAGGGTTGTTCTTTACGCCCCGGAGGGTGACACGAGAAGTCAGTAGGGGCCAGAACTCCTCTCCCCGGCCTTTCTGTCAGCATTGGGCAGTGTCCAGAGGAATTTATTTATCAGCTACTGGGGTTGTCCACATGAAATTGTCCACTCACACGCAGGAATTTGAAATGTGACCAAGTTGACCCCAAATGGTGAAGGTTCTGACTCTCCATGGCAATACTAAAAATCATCCAAGGCCTCCTCACGAACCTCAGTGAAAATTATGTCGTCCAAGTTGCTCTTTTAGCTGTAAGAGGTACACACACACCTCAGGGGGTCAGAAGGGGTCTACACTATACCCTTGGAAGAAGGGGGTGGGGCTGACCCCCTTTCCACCCCTCGATGGAAGGGAATGCATAGCCTCAGGCCTCTGGCAGGGCCCAGGGCAAGACAACCAGGCTTTAGTTTGGCCTTGAACAAGTTGTGTCCTCCTCCACGCGGCCTTTAGTGTGGTGCCATAAAAAGGCCTGTGCCTCGATTGCAGTGGGGAAAAATTTGTCCGGGTCATCGTACCTTAAGAAGCTCGCGCTACGGGAGAGACAGAATCTTTTCCGACTGCGTTCTTCAGGTTTTTTTCCTTGTCTTTTTTTCCTCTTCTTTTGAGCTCATCTGCGTCGATTGTTGACTTGCCACAAGAATAGAAAGCAGCAAAAGTATCAAAAAGCTGGACAGACAGCGAAAATCTGCACAAAAAATGGCGCAACCACAAAATATCTGACGTACTGTGTATCAGGGAAAGGGTGTTATGGCGGACGTGTTGCCCGCGGACTTGGTCGTGCTCTACCAGGACGCGTTCTTCAACTTTGACACCGACAAGGACGGGGTCATCACTATCAAACAGCTGGGTCCTCTGCTCAGGATGTGTGGGGAGAACCCCACAGAAGCCGATATACAGGTGAGCATGGGGAAGTTGCCTTGGTGCTGCAGTGTGATAATTATAGTATATAACATGATATCTTTTGAAATTTAAAGATCTTCACCTATTCAGACATAGAATGGACTGACTCACTTGAATAAGTAGCAAATCCCGTACTACACGGCAAAGATCAGCTTTTTGTTACACTCATTCTGTATTGTGTTAAGTCTAACTTGCTGTCTGATAAAAGTAAACTTTCTTGCACGCTAGGACATGGTGAACGAGATCGACTCGGACGCCACCGGGTACCTGCAGTTCCCCTCGTTTCTCACCCTCATGGCCAAGAAGTACTCTGACAACAATGCGGAGGACGAGATCAGGGAGGCCTTCAGGGTTTTTGACAGCGTGAGAAGTGCACACAAAGAAAAAAAAAGTTAAACAAATGAAAAATGCCCAGTCACTAACCTAACGATTCCTCATCAGGACGGCAATGGCTTCATCAACCGCCAGGAGCTCCGAGTTGTCATGATGAACTTGGGCGAGAAGCTCAACGAGGAGGAGATCGAGTGTCTCATAGACGACGTCGACATCGACGGAGACGGTCAGATCAACTACGAGGAGTTCTACATCATGATGACGAGCACTAGATGAGTTCAACAGCGGTGTTAACTTTATATTCATATACACGTGTAGTAGCGCACATTACTATGTTGTTAACATGGATTGAGAGATCACCTTGAACGGGCTCCGCACCAGTTAATGCACAGGCCCATCTTGAGTAGGCCTGAATATATCCGCCATGAATTATTATTGTAAGTGAAATTTATTTTATCTTTTCCTGCTTGTCTCAAACTTTCTGAATCACCAACTCCCAGGTCTAACAGTACAAGGACATCTGGAATGGACTTGGTGATTCCATTGAGATTCCCAACTGGTGCTTCAGAGACAAGGTGAACTTTCGTCCTCAAGTCGAGGTAGGATCACGTGACCTCGGTGAAGGCCAAGAAGTAGTTACCATAGGTGTGGAGCCAATCTTGGTGTGATCAGTATCACTCACTCAAGGTGCAATCGCAGAGTACAACATAGTAATCTTGGGCAGGAGAGAGGAAAAAGGACAAACCATGTCAGTATACCGGTATATATATGTTATACATATATATGTATATGTAATATAAACGTACGTGAAGTTCGCGTCAAAAGTTTGCATCCATTTAGGAACAGAAGGAAACTCTTTTCATGGTTTGATGTGCATCCTTAGCGATGCTAAATGCTCCTAATGTGGGGAGGAGAAGCAAACTTTGTCCTCATCCTAATGATGATTCAGCATTGTCTGTCAGTCAACACAGCTCTACGCCATTGGTGTTGTGTGCATACGATGCATACGATGTATTCCGGTGTGCCTAGTTTGTAGGTGGAAGTGCACAAAGTTTTTGGGTTTCAATAGGTTTCTGACCAAACTTTTGGGTGGCTCAACGTACATTCAAATTTCCCGCCGAAACAGCTGCCATCCCGGCCAGAAGCACCCAGATCAGTGAGTCGAGGCTCGAGTCCGAAGGCGTCCTTTAAGCGAGTATTATTAATCTTTCACCTATGCTTCACTTGCCAGCAGAGAGAAATATCGTTTTAATGCTATGCAGCCCTAATGTCTTCTCATGCTTCGGGATTGCCCACGGCCTTGTTCAGTCACACTCCCGTCGGACACGACCTACAGTGTCACGGCTTTTTCCTCCTTGCGCATGGAGTGCACAATGTGCTCGATGTCGATCTCGCACATTGCGACGCTTCACCAGTTCTTGCCAGGAGAAATGGTAGGACAACTTGCCAGAAGGCGTCACCATCTTCCTCTGTGTGTTCGTCACCATCTGCCTGTTCAGCATCATCCTCGTCAGATAGCTGACGGAGGAGCTCCTAATGAAGTTAAGCAACTTGGTCCAGTACATCAACATCTGTCATACCAGTGATTGTGAAGAAAACAAGAATGATGGATCAGTAGCTCCAATGTGATGGTTGCCTTACATAAGGCTCCGAATCAGTCATGCCAGGCATTTCCCACCCATGGAAGACCGTTGAATTTGTAAGTAGGTAACCCCCCCCCCCGAATTCCAGAGCCACCAACTGCCCCTTGTCGTAAAAGATGAGTCAAGAAGATCCCTCCCCTAATCTACGAGGAAGCCCCCAACTTGGTTGACCCCTCCAAAAACAATCTCGTTTGAATGGAATTTTCTTTGGCAAAGACCGCAAATTGGCGCCTTCGTCTACTCCAACACCCAAAAAAACCGTCCGTGTGAATATTGATTGTCTTTTCCTCCTTCCTCAGCAATAAAGATAACTACGAGACAACCGTTGTCGTCTCTCACTTATCTCCATAGGGGGGCCTTCGAGGCCCCTCCCGCTCCCTTTTTTGGGTCCCCCCTTTTGGGTGGCCCCCAAATTGCTGCTTCTTCCTGGAATCGGAGACTCAAAAAGGCAGTTTGCGCCCGTCTCCAGTCTGCAGGGAGTCTGCATTCTTTTAGCTTTCTTTCACAATCCCTTTTTTTCCCTTTCCAAGAAGAGCCTTTATGAAGTGCCAAACTGCCAAATTGGCACTTGTTCCAGTCTGGACACTTGACAGATTCCTTAGTCGTCAGGACACTTTTTGTTTGGTCACTTGGGGCTGGGGGGAATAAAAGAGGGCCTCACAAGACTTGGCCTATCTAAATAAAAGATCTCAGCTGGTGGAAAATTCTGGGAAATGTGACAACAGCTCTTGTCTGAGCAGCCAACACGTCCATTCTGATGATCCTTCTACAGTGTCAGTAGCGGCTTCTTCCTCGAGTCATTCAAGAAGTTTGGCGGCTGCTTCAGCCTCTTTTTGTGGGACAATAAACAAGGCAGAAGAAGAGCGGTTAAACGGGCTTTTTGGTAGCGGACGAATGAAAGTAAAAGAATTTTCTTCTTCTCTGACATTCCGCGCATTCCGAAGCCCATGAATGAATGGGAGAAGACGTGTGTGTGAAGGGAGGGGGTGGCACAACAATGTTATTGAGACTCATTCGATCAAACCAGAGGTTATTGATCCCCTTCCCCTCCCCCCCCCCCTGTGTGCGTACATGAGATCCCAAGTGCGTCAGTTTCACCTGCGAAACAAGCAGGAAATTGGGAAATTTCCTCGGTGCCAACAAAGACAGACTAAACAGCTCCAGAGAGGATTGTTTGTCGTCCGCGATTGAATGACGCGAGTGAGCGGAAACGCAGAAATTCCTCCCTGATTGTTGATGTCCACGGGCTGCGCACACGCGTGAGAGACCTCGGACAAGTGGAGGAATTCCTCGGAGGAGGCCAAGAAGACGTGGGAAAAGCAGCTGACTTTGGCCTTTACCCAGGCTGTTTATGTCATGGCCTTTAAGCGTTTTCTCATCGGGACAGAAGCAACGCTGAGAGACAATGAATGCTTGGCACAGCTGCAGCACAATGGAAGCCGCTTATACGAGCGCCGGTTGAAGGAGTGAGTACGTCCGCTTAATCCGGCTACACTGGGTCTCATGAAACCGAAGATCATCTGACATCATGGAACTTCCATGTTGTGGACGTGCAGAGTTTGGTCCGTTTGACTGGACCAACATGATCGACCAAGGTTGGGACTAAGAGACAGTTCAGAAAGTCCGTTGACGTTGAAAGTGTCACAGTGTGTATGATGATAAATTTAGAATCGCATTTCGATCTCTCAACAATCATTTGGTCCACTAAAGAGTCATTTTCAATGCACAGTAAATACGGATGTGAAGAGTCAGAATTGCTCGATTGTCGGAATAAGCGGCTTCCACTGTATTCTGAAAGGATATAGGGAAAAGAAGAGGCTCTTGTGAATATCTCAGCCTAGACAAGCAGTTCGACGAAAGCTGTGGCTTCATGTCCTTATGTATGCACTGCACACGTATCAGTCGACGGTAGCGCAGTTACCACAGCTCCCCCCCCCCACCTTCTTCTCCGCCTACGTACGGTTGAGAGACATTCTGGAGTGTGGGAGAGCGCTGGAGGCGTCTACGGCGGGGAGGCCACGACCGAGGCTTTAAAGATCCGTCTGGAGATAGACGGGCTGAATAGCGTCGACCAGAAACAGCGTCTCCCGCCTGCTCCGACCTATTCAGCCTCGGTGATCTCGACGCGCGCGTGCGTGGGCTCGACGGCGTTTTCTCTTTCTCACATTCCGGAAATAGACAGCATTTTTTTAGCCAGTGTGTGAAGAAAAGGAGCCACTTTATAATTGCCTCCTTGTTCTCCACGGTATCACTCTGGCTGCTGCGGCCGCATTGACAGATCCTGGAGTGATGATCGTCAAAGCCGCCGCCAAAGCAGCCGCCGCGGCTGGTGCGGCTGGTGCGGCTGGTGCGGCCGTCCAACGATCCTTGGCGAAGTCTTTTTTGGGGGAGGGGGCGGCCAAAGAGAAATTAGCCCTGGAAATTGAATGAATTTTCCCTCTGACTCACCTTGATCATTTCTCATTGTTTTTTCTCGTTCTTTGTGGTTGTTGTTGGTTCAGCAGCGCCAATTTTTCCATTGTGTGAGGAGGAGGAATGCGAATAATGAGAGGTCGCGCGCGCCTTCAACTTGGTTCAGTCGTGGCCCGCCAAAATGATCGAGTTTCGAAATGATCGCAGGGATTTTTGTCGCCCCGAGAGATGTTTTGGCTCCTTCTTCGCCCGTCAGATTTGTCACGAGTCTGTACAGGGTGGCTCGGAATATTGCGGTGAACGGCGGAGGTCTTGGACGGGGTGCGGCAATTTGGATGACTGAGATTGAACGGCTTCAGCACCAGCACCTGCAGCGACAACGGCGGAAAGGTGTTTTCCCACAGGGTCCGGGCCAAGTCCAATGGCTGTGAAGCAAGACCAGTGTGGTGGACACTTGATTGTGTACTCCAGACCTCAATGTCGGTGGAGTGTGCAACACCCTGTACGACACCCTGTGCACGGAGCGGGGATGACGACAAACAAATGTGAGCAAAGATTTGTCAAGTGAAATCAATCCCAGAGACAACACTGAAGCTCTTAGTGAGGTTAACAGTTGCCTAAAAGTACAGGGTGGCCCGGACAGCTGAGAGATACTCAGCTCAGCTCCACTGGCTCCCACGTTGGGAAGTGTCGGAAGAGAACATTCAAAAATTTAACACCCCTAAAGGGATCACAAGTCTGAGCATTCCTCAGTGCCAAATCCAGTGCTGTCACGCCAGGGAGGGGGGGGGGGCTGTTTGGGACCATCTGAACCAGATCCAAGGATCAAGGTCATCACGAGATCTCAAGCATATCTATCACTTCTGCCATTTTCAAGCTAGAATTGCTCGGTTGACTCCGAATCAAGGTACCGAACTTGGCAATGAGTGAGACTCTCTCAATGCAATAATGTAGCCAGACTTAGCTTCAAGATGAAAAGGCCAACTTTGCATTCTGCATCGGTCTGTTTGACCCTGTCACAAGTTGCTGCTTTTAGTCTACCAACGAACTTACTTTTGTCTGGCCTGTTTGCTGCATTGTGAGTACTGTATCATATCATCTCCGATGAAAGCAACTCTGCGTCCCAGAGGGTTGGGCCCAACTTGAACAAGAACCTCCATCTGCTCCAACATGAGCAGCAACGCCCAAACTGGTGTCAAGTGCTTGATGCTTTTAGTAGCGGTTATATGATCACCTTCCAAGCTTCATGGTTCACTTTGAGTCGTTCTCGGGCCAGTAGATGAAGTTGGTCGCCAGCACCGAGTGGTCGTGTTGTCAATCTCAACTATGTTTGTCACGTGATGTTCTGTCAGATGTCAGACGTGTTGCTACGAAAAAGGGTCCCGCATCCACACAGTGCTTACAATACTACTGGCTTGACCCACTGAATTGTGGCACACCCTGTATTTCGCCGTTGCAGCAGAAGTCATTTTTTCTTTTGGAGATCAGTCGACAGCTGATTTGTATCCTTCTGAGACATCACATCATGACAGGTGAAAGTTATCTTTTCCAAGGAAAGTCATCGTTTGGAAAGTTGTGACCCTCGTCTTGCGTTGAATGCCTGTGAAAACTGAGGGAGAAGTAACGACAATTACCTTGACCGGGGAGGGGGTTGAGACGCCGGAGATGCCACCCCCCTGCGTGGAAACATGACGTTGATCTGTTGGCGAGTTTATGACGTGGTATGAATGACTCCACTTTGACCACACGAGGACCTTTTTTTCGGCGGAATTTGTTTTTTTTTTTTATCAAGTCTCTTCATCTATACGATCGAATTGGACTCCTCCATTGTTACCGAACTCCTTTCGTTGTGTGATTAATTCTCCCACCCGAAATTCCTCGCATTCCTCAGACTCTCTTGTCTTTCTTAGACCGTAACTGTTGTAAAAGAAAAAAAACCCTACCTGTTTCTTCAGTCAATTTACACGTTAAGTATGAACATTCCTGACTTAAACGGCTCACGGAATCCCCAAAAAATTACTTTCTAAAAAATCTGTTTGTTCCCCTCCCCTCCCAAAAAAAAATTGCGGTTGTTTTCGTGCGTTAAAATCTCCCTACTGAGTTGAGGGCATTTGGCATGTCTTTAATTTGGCGGAGAGGCTTGACCACGTCTGTTTCGCTCAGTGTACTTAAACTTTCTTTCTATTTCGCGATCTCTGTTTGTTGTGCAAAGCAGCTAAAAACTATATAAGTGCCTAAAACAAACAGCGGTTTGTAGCACCCCAGGGAGAGTAAAATAGGCCTGTTGAAGAAATTCCCCCCCCCTCCCCCTGCGTAAGTTACAGTCTCGAATTCCGTGAGAACGCGTCTGCTGCATTCCTTTTCTTTGGTAGCGCCCAAATGGCGACGCCGCACAAAATGATCATGCCTCTGGAGGCCTCCAACGGGGGCGGCAGCAGCAGCTCCAGCCACGGCGGCGGCGGCGGCAGCACGGGGACCAGCACGTGCGTGCGTGCGTGCGTACGTGCGTGCGTGTGAGAGAGAAATGGAATGATCGACATACCAAGCATAGCTGAGAAAGTAAACGGATGCGCCCGCTGGCCCAGGGCCCAGGAGGACTACAAGACCAGGGCAGCCGTCTCGAAGGCCTGTACCAAAAAGAAGCCTTCAGGGTCGGACTTTGTTTCGGAGCTGGATCCGACGTGGTCGGAGTGCGCGAGTCCACTTCGGTCAACTTTGCCTCGGAGAACAAGGAGATGAAGCTCTCCTAGGCCTGCACCCGCATCACCACTCAGCCCCATCGCCGTGGGCCAAAAAGAAAAAGAGACTATTAGCATACGAGGCTGTTTTTTTCAGGCCGACGCCCCAATAAATTTGACCGAAATTGGTTAACAGACGGTCTGACTTCATAAACTTCCATAACGGAGGGCTCAAGGGCCGCGGAGCCAGCCTTTTTCTTCATCAAAGCTCTTTACAACATTTTAGGCTTTGTTCACGCCAAAAGTCACTCATCGTCATGGAAAGCTATGCCTTTGGTCGGGTCAACAAGCCCGAAAATGTCGCAAGGCCGAAGAATTGGTTTAGAAGGTCGAACTGGTGGAAAAACTACGGTTCTGGTCAGGTCCACGAGCCCGAAATATTGCAAGATCGTGACATTGTACACAAGTGAAGTTTTAGGTGGCACTTCTCTAACAACAGGTCAGACTTTTCCTCACATAACATATGTACTAACAGAGCAATTGATCAAAGCACTTTTCTTGAGTGTGCGCAGGAGCTGTCATGGCTTCTGTCAGCAAGGGACAGTGAAGTCCAGTCCAAAGGCCTGACCAGAAAGTCACAACAGTGCAGTCGCGACATTTTGGCTCGTCATCCTCAATGTAATGTCGACAGTGACATTTTAGTCTATTTTCGGACAGAAATGGCAGTCTGGGTGAGAAAGTGGGTGATGACCTAAAATCCCAAAGTCATAAGGCAGAATTGGTGTCCGCGTGAGACACAGACATGGTTTTGGCGGACGTTTCGCCTCGAGGCGGCGTCGAAGCAGTCGATCTGGCAGGCCTTTCCCACCCTGGCGGACCCCACAAAGTAAAGGATGTCCAAGAGGCCCACAAAGAATTGAAGTGACTAAGCAGGAAGGCCTCAAAAAAGTGGCCTCAGCACCGCTATTGTGGCCCAGCCAAGCATCATTACTCACACGAAGAGAGCATTTCCAAATAAGCGAGTCCATTAATCATGGACGAAAGCACACTGGACGATGTGAAAGAGCAGCCGCGATCGCTATGAGATCACCTTTGCTGCGTTCACGCCGAACATCTGATCCGGGTTACCCAAGTCAGCTTTAAGGGCTCGTTCTCCAGCGCACAATCACAGAACCGTTCTTGTACGTACAGGGTGATCCAAGTGAGTCGCCGGTCTCCTCAGTCCACCCTGTAACGCAGTACGTGATGTTGAGCAACATCCCAACAGAAGTTCCAATGCAAGCAACGCTGTTGCTCATGTTAGAGATTATACGTTATTGACTGACAGTGTTGGATGCGACCACAGCTTGTGGGACGTGAGCAAGATGTGTAAACGCGCCCTCCAACTCCACTCTATGCCCAGAAGCAGCTTCTTCTGCTGCCAGACACGAAGTTATGCGGGAGCCACGGTTAAAAACTATGATTATGGGGTCATGAGGGCCACGCCTGAGGAATTCGCAAGTGGAGAAACAGATGATGATGGGCAGAGAGAGAAGAATATCCCTTTTTTGGGGGGCGGGCGTGTCTGCCCCCAAAATGGGCCTTCCCGGGTAGGCCCAATTGTCAAAGCTTGCGAAAACTGTGATTTGCCGATTGCTTTTTCGTTCGCGCCTCTTGAGGCGATGCCTTGAAGGTCTCAGCCACAAGAAACGAATTCATCTCCGACTGGAATGTCCGATTGAGAAATGTTAAGGGGAAAAAATTCCCCACCTTGGGTGGCAGAATCGAGAACGAAAATTCCAGCCTCTTGTTCATTATCTCGTCAGCAGAGATAAAAAAAGTGAAGAAGAAAAAGATTCATTCAGTCTTGATGGGACTGTGCCCAGACTCGAGTCGGGCCTTCTGGAGAGGCCCACTTCTGAGGCCCCATCCAAGGCCTGGGTTGCTGCACCCGCGCTGACAGCGGGCCCGCGCGCGCGCTGCAGCAGGAAAAGAGAGGGCGAGAGGGTTTCTCTCCAGGAAGAGGCGCACGACGGAGATCAGGGGGAAGGAGATCCCGTGTAAACCACAGCAGCTGCGCCGGCCCAATTATTCAACTTTTTCTCTCCCACGGACAAAGGCCGGAAATATAAACATTCCTGCCTGTCCGAAACCTCGTGATTACGCATCATCATCGATCGATTCGACCAAGAGAAACATCTCAGTTGACAGAAAAAGAAAAGAAGTCGATTTCTAATGGTTGGTAAATTTTCATCTCTTTAGTCTGCCAAGGGGGGGGGGCATTTGAATCCCCCCCTCCTTCTTTTAAGTTCGTCTGGTCACGCGACTGCGGCGCTCAGGAATTTTTACCCCCCCGGGCCTTTCTTGTCCCCCCCCCCCCTTACTACTAAGAATCAGGAGCACCCGTTTGTGGGAAAATATTTGCCCACTTGAAGGAGGAGGCACAGAAGAGGTCCTCCAAGGGCCCCTCGAGGCTGTTTCAAAGAAAAAATGTCAGATCTCTGGAAAAAGGAAGCTCGTGATTGTCGTCTTTGTGCTTCTTGGACACGCGCTCGTGCTCTCAGGAATGCGACACCGGCTGGAAAGAGACACTTCCCCACGGCGCCGGACAAGAACATGTGGGAAGACGTGGACGGCGCTCAGACTCTTGCCACCGCTGAACTCGGCTCAGCGCGCTTATTGCGCTGTTGTGGAATGTAAATGAGAGGAAATGACTTCACTCGGGGCTTCCACTTGGTCTCTTTTTGTCGTGGCACATGCTGCAATGACGTCAATATGAGCAGTCCGGTCAGAGATTGGACTTTCGCCAAAATGTCTGGTTGATTCACATGTTCTGGTCCTTCGGCAAGGCTTGGTGACTCCCGCATTGTTGGGTTTCGGTTGTTGGCCACGACCAATTGGACCTTGGACCTCATACAGACAAACCGCAAGCGTCTGTCTGTCTTACTGTACTGTCTGTCGTACTGTACTGTCTGTCGTACTGTACTGTCTGTCTTACTGTACTGTCTGTCTTACTGTACTGTCTGTCTTACTGTACTGTCTGTCTTACTGTACTGTCTGTCTTACTGTACTGTCTGTCTTACTGTACT
>JAAUXU010069726.1_pt1 | contig 13016 bp, 13 predicted proteins | sample 7278151 | NCBI WGS metagenome assembly JAAUXU01 (sample SAMN14350113, study PRJNA611818) | marine sediment metagenome | isolation source: surface marine sediment (1.8m) | place: French Polynesia: Moorea | collected 2018-08 | reverse complement strand
ATTCAACGATGACGTCATGGGGATGGGAGAGGGGGAGGGGGTTGCTCCGCTGTCAAAGGTGATCATGTTGAGAAGTATGACCGTTCTCTGCAGTATCTCCTCAAATGAAGCATTCACGAGCCTATGACTATGTTTTGCTGAAATGGCCTCGTATCAATTATGGAGTCTACATGCATGAGAGTAGCAACTTGAGATATATCTATCATGTACTCAACAAATATGAAAGTAGGCATACAATATATCTATCATGTTGTATAGATGCATGTACGTAGGTTTACAAGATATCTATTATGTACAGGTATGTACCTACGTAAGCTTGTCAGTTGGAGAACACACAATATTCTGACTTCGCCAACGACTGAAGCGCATGCAACATGCATCAAAAGTAGTGATGTTACTTTTTACTTGCTGCTGCACAACACAAAAGAAAAAGCGTGTATGTAGCAACAGATGGACTGAAACAAAAACTGTTTTCCAGCTTTCTCGTGGCAACCCTACCAAACTCCCCATTTCACTACATGGGCAAGCACAGAAAAGACGAGCTGAAGCCTAAGATAAAAATATAACTCGCGATATATATATAAAAAATATAAACGCGATAAAAATATGACTCTAGCATGCGGTAGTAACCAAAAACCACACACAGATACGCATGTTCGACATTTTGTCCTTGGCCGTCAGTATCGCCTGTAGGAATAAATTGCCGAACTGAAACACGTCGGGCTGAAATTTCCATGTGAAATCAGTCACTAAGATCGTCAAACATGAAATCCAGGCCTGCCACTACGCTCAAGACAGCCCAGCTTGATGTTAGAGCGCTCAAAGTGTGCTGACCAGCAGAGTGGCGGTGCAACATCAGTCCAACACCACTGGGACTGATGTTGCACATTTTTTCTCCTTTTTTCCACAAAATTGGTGAATGTTACTCTAACCGCTGGGTGACCCCTGACACACACACACACACACACACACACACACACACACACACACACACACACTTTTCTACAGGAGACCCCTTGACATCCAGGAGTAAAAAGTGGCACTTCCTCTCCTCATTGAGTCTGCGTGCTTTGTAGCAACAGCTGACCATGCTACAGCTGATTCGGAGTCGGTGGACAAACAAGTCCAGACGGCAACAAACAAACGTACCGTTTGGTCTCCAGTACGGGCAACGTCAACTGAACACGGACTAGTCTGGAAAATTGGCATGTTGCTCAGTTTCGATATAATTCTTCGTATTGTTGCTTACGTAAGAACCAATCCTCTGGGATGCAGCGTTCGTTTCCACTGGGGTGCTGCTTACATTAGAAACTGAACTATTATTTGTCTATTTCTTAGAAAAATCCCGTTCCACCACCGGATCACTCAAAAGATTCTCAGACGAGGCAGAAATCATTTCAACAAACAGATCCTGCGACTTAGTTATCCGATGAAAAACTTATCATTTTTGCCGACTGTAACATTGCAACGAGGTTGCGTTACTTGCGCGCCGACTTGGAATGCGCAACAGCTGCTTAAAAGAGCGGCAAAAGGTGGAAGTGTCAGAACACCAATGTTGGTCTGGCTCTTCAGCCATCCACTGTGTACTGATCGATACACTCTGGACCCTGACCCTGAGACGTGAGCTCACATCACTTGTCTGAGTTGAGTCAAACTCGTCAAAAGGTGGCTCTTGAGCTGTGAGCTCTGGAGATGGCTTCTCTGGAGTCTACCGACAACTCTGGAGAAAGAGTGCTGAAAAAATCAGCCTTAGTCGCAGATTCAAGAGCAGAAGCTGCCACCAAAGCATATGCAGCCCGTTTTCTTCCACACAGACACTATATTAAGGACTGTTGTTTAGACACTGGGATGGGTTGCTCAATTTTTAAGCAACAGGTGCATTTCGCACGAATGAGAGCTGAGGGAAAGCTTGAATATCTTTAAGTCAAGATGCACACTGAATCTCAAGGAACTGACAAGCCCAGACTGGGCTTGGAAGCTTGATGGAACGTGGCACTTGAAATAAAGTAAGAAAGGTGAGGTGAGTGGCAACCCTTTTAGTGTTGCTTTGGTCCTACATAATTCACTTAACACCCTCACTAGAGTTGTTATTGAACTCGGGCAAAACTGAGCATAATGTCGATCTTTTCTTTTTCACTTCGAGCTCAAGCTTGAAAAAGCACGGAAATGAAAAAAAGTGAAACCAAACTCCAATGTTTTGTTATAACGGAAATTTGTAAACTTTACCGTCCGTGACAAAGGCAAGAAGAAAAAAACCCTTAACTAAAAATCGCTGTTATCGTTAGGTCATAACATTTGCGATTACTTTTACCCACAGGTTTTGCAGTGTATGAAGTTAAAATATAATTTCATCATTTATCCCCGAATTCCACGTTCACCCAGACGCTATTTGAAACACTCTTGGCTTGGTTCATCAGGCTATTATTATCGAATCATACAAAAAGTAAGAAATACAACGTTACGAAATCAAGTATTCATTGTATTCATAACTTCATGCTCTATCTACGAGTTTTGAAGACTCAAGCTGGCTCGACTCAAGTTGAGACGATGTTGGGCTCGAGCTTGAAAAAAGCTCAGATAACAACCTTAAGGCACAATTGTAGCTTAAACACCATGATGGACACGGAGCAGAGGAAAAGGAGGGACAAAGAGCCTCATGAGTCCAAGTTCAACTACTACCTGAGGTTCTCCTCTTCTCCCTCTTTCCCCTACTTTCTCTCTCTCTCTCTCTCTCGCAAAAAGAAAATTCGCGCTCTCCTCCTCAAAGTCGGACGTTGCGCGCGCTCGTCAAGGCCATGATGGCCCCTCCCTCCTCCCTCTCCGCCTTCCTCGCTCTCCACTCCTTGTTGCAGCTGGCAAAAGCAGCGATTTCCCTGAGCTTGCGTAAGGGGGAAGGACATTACGAAAAGAGGGGGAACTCGGGGTCGACCGAGCCCGAGCTGAGCGGGCTCGGGGCTCTGATCGGGCCCTGCCAGGGGAGGGAGAAGCTGCGGCGGAGGCTCGAGTCGGAACATCCCGAGCGAGGGCAGCGCGGACGGAGCGACAACATCAACAAGACGACGACGACGACGACGACGACGACGGCAACGGCAACGACGACGAAATCGGCCGGGGAGAGGGCGGGGGAGAGGGAGAGGGAGAAGGAGGTGAATCTGTGCGGTGCGTGTGCTGCTCACGGTGTTGTTGTGCCACTATTGTCAATCTCATGTAACGGGGGGAGAAAAAACTACGTCAATCAGTGCTTATCTTCGTCGAGGCACACAAGGATAACAAGATGAAAGTCAGTTCGACGCTGCTGATGGTGGCATTGGCGGCTCTCGGATCGACAACGTGCTGGTCGTGGCCAGTCATCATGACGGCGTCCCTGTTGCTCCTGCTGCTCAGGGTGAAGCAGATCCGGCGAAAGTCGTTCATCATCATGAAGACGTTGCGCAGGGATCTCGGGTAAGGAAGCTGAAAAGATCTTCAAGTTGACAGCCTGAACAAGTATCCCGAAGAGCTCAGTGACGGCATCACCGATCGCTCCAGTTGTAATTTCGATGGATCACATCATTCATGGCAGTCCTGGCTCTCCTCAGCCGCATTCAGTTCAGCAAGGCTGAGTCTTGCCACACCTCTTTTGATGTCAGCTTAGGTCACGGTTTCAGCTCAAGACTAGTCATAGTCCTGGTTCAGATGGAAGAGTGAGTAGTCTTGAGCGGCCTTCACCATCTGACGCCATAAGGTTCATGGCCTTTTGCCAAATTCTGTCCTTCTCTTGCCAAACTTTCCCTAAGAACAACATCACTGACCTGACGTTTTTCATCGTAACAATCAGGGCCGCGTGGATGCTCTCGCAGTTGACCATCAGAGCCAAACTTGATGCCTTCGACAACTTGACCGTGCCCAAGATGTTCTCCATGACCGCCAGGAGACACCGCGACAAGGTCATGTTCCACTTCGAAAGCGCCACGTGGACTTTCGGACAGGTCAGGCGTCCTTTTTTTCCGTTTCTAGAGTCTCCTTCTCGCGTCTGTTCTTGCCCCTCACAGTACTTGTACTTCCGACGGTTGTTTTATGCATTGTGTGTGGACTTCGGTACAGCGGATTAAGGTTGTTTGCAAGCCTTGCAAATTCGCAATCTCTATTTCTGTGTGCACACGACACATATTTGCTTGTTGACAAGACCTGTTGTACCCAATTTAGGAGACCTTTAACAAGCCCGTCATGACTTAATCGCCCCAGGAATGTCTGGGGACAACCATGAACATACTAGAAACTTTTCTAGTCCTTCCACTGTGTTGGTGGGAATATTAAAAGTCCTATTTGTACGGAACTTAGATCAGGATAGGTTGAAACAGGCTCAGGGCGGATGTTGACGTGAAAAGTAAAAGCCATTTGTCACCGCTACAGTTGTTACAGTCGAAGCTCGACTTGGTCGAGTCATCGGTCAGCATCCTAAAGTTGGGTGAAGCAGTTGACCCCGGTCAAGTTGGTCTCCACAGCCCCAAATCAGTAATGCTTGACCGTTTCTGTCGTGCCACCCAAATATCCTGCCCCAGAAACCTGCCTCTTCTTGGCAGCTGAGCAAGATGCAGTCATCAGGTCCACTTTTGGCCTCGATGGGAACAAAACTTAGTAAACAATGCAGAACCGGACATTTAGATTTTGGTCAAGTGTTGAATACGATGCCTCCGCCGCATAGGCAATGAGGGGTTGAACCCGGTTTATGCTCAGCAACTGAAGCGAAAGTTTGAATGAAATGTGACTCAGCCCAGGATTTAGTTAGTTTTGTAGCCACACAAAGCTAAACTAAAGCCAAGTTTTTGAATGAGACTGAATTCGACTGTACGTGGCTTGCATGCAGTTGAGGGTGGTCATTTTGTGCCCGTTCTGGCCCAACGTGACTGCTCTCGCTTGTTTTGAAGGGTGTTTGACTGTGTCTGTTATTGAGCTCACTTAAGATGACGTTGAAAAATCGGTCTTAGTGTTTCCACCCCTTTTTGTCTCCTCACTTAGGTGGAAGATCTCAGCAATCGCTGTGCAAACTACTTTTTGTCGAGGGGACTGCGCAAGGGTGACAACGTGGCCGTATTCATGGAGAATCGTCCAGAGTACGTGGCTGTCTGGTGAGTGTGGCTACTCTCTGCTAGAGTTGTTTAGAGAATAAACAAGAGAATAAACAAGAGAAGTAAGAAAAACTGCCTCCAGGCTGGGGTTGAGCAAGATTGGAGTCGCCTCGGCCCTGATCAACCACAACTTGCGCGAGGACTCCCTCGTCCGGTCAGTCCAGACGGTCACCTGCAAGGCCATCATCTTTGACCTGGAGCTGATGCGAGGTCTTGATGTCATGATTTAGAAGCGTCTCCGTCTTAGATGGTCCAAAAGTGAATTTTGCAGCCGTCCGTGACGTTCGCAACAGTCTAGAAGGGCCAAACTTCTCCTTCTACTGCCTGCCCAACAGTGAGGCCGCTCCCTCCGCGGATCTGGATGCCACATTCATCGACCTCGCTGCTGCTCTTAGTCAGGAGTCGAGCCCCAGGGCAGTCCCTCAAGCCGTCCAGGACTCCATCTCGTACCAGGACACGCTGCTGTACATCTACACCTCTGGCACCACCGGCATGCCCAAGGCTTCCGTCATCAAGCACTCCAGGTAGCTGCCCTTGAGAAGGCTGTCAGTCTATCTACAGATGAGAGCTGACAGTGTGCCACTTGCAAAGGTTCCTGTACGCCTGCGGCGGCCTCACCACCGTCATCGGTGTGCGATTCGACGACATCGTTTACGTGCCTCTTCCGCTCTACCACTCAGTGGCTGGGATGATCTCTCTGGGCGCGGCCATGAGGACTGGCATCACGCTGGTCCTCAAGAGGAAGTTCTCCGCCTCCAGCTACTGGCCCGACTGTGTGCGCTACAAGGTCACGGTAAGGGAGAGACCCAAAATGAAAGCTCAGCCCAGTTTTCAATTCATTGTTGTCAACATCCACGTCAAAATACTGGAGCTGTGTGAGGTCATTTTGCTGTCTGTTATTAGAGTCATTTCATTCGGCCGTTAAAGGCCTTATGAAGACCTAGAAGAGATTTTCTGGAAGTTGAATGGCAAAACTTTCATGGCAGTCTCAACCTAAAAGTACCTATTATAGCTATTTGTACTATCATTCATCCAGTCGTACGTTAAAAATGCTGCAGAGTTGGTTCACAGAAGATGAAAGAACTGATTCTTCTCTCTGTGTGTGTCCAGGCAGCCCAATACATAGGAGAAGTTTGCCGCTATCTGCTCAACACCCCTCCTTGCCCAGAAGAGCAGCTTCACTCGGTCAGACTCATGTTTGGCAACGGCCTCAGGCCTCAGATCTGGAGGAAATTCGTGCAGCGCTTCAGGGTCGACCAAATTGCAGAGTTCTACGGGTCCACCGAGGGCAACTCTCAGATAAGTAAGGAGGCAGTGGAGACGCTCTCAGTGCTGCGTGTCAGCAACGTTCCACTTTTCAGTCAACAAGGAGAACATGGTGGGCGCAGTCGGCTTCATCCCGGTGCTAATGTCCTCGTTCTTGCCTCTCAGCCTGATCAAGGTTCGGGAGGAGGAGGGACGCGAGGTCAGGGGCGAGGACGGCCTTTGCATCCGCTGCCAGCCGGGCGAGGCTGGCGAGTTCGTGGGCAAAATCGAGCGGATGCATCCAGGCAGAGACTTTCACGGCTACGTCGGCGTGGAAGCCACCGAGAAGAAGATCCTGAGAGACGTCTTTAGAAGGTAGGCACGGCATTAGGGCAGTGCTTCGCTCGTAATGACAGCGCAGTTGTCCGTTACAGCTCATTTGAACTTGAAATCCATCTTATAGAGCAAAATTGATCGAAACAGATTTTTGACTGTATAAAATCCCTCGCTTAATAGAGCGATTCAAATCTCGTTCAGAAGTTGCAGATTTCAAGTGATGGCTCAGATCAACATTAAAAATATGATGTCTGTGATTGAGGAAGGCTTGCAAGTCCGTAATTTTGATTTTGCAAAGCTTTTAAAGTTCCAATGGGAAGTGTATACATTTTTAAAATGGCTCCATGAAGGAGTTAAATCATTAACAAGCTCCTTCCCAAGAAATAATGCTGGGCTTTAGTCTCTTCATGTGCTTTCGGTAGTGAAAGCACTCAGATTTTTGACCTCTCGAAGCTCTTCCATGAATGGAACCTCACTGTTGCAAAAGCAAATGCACTCTCATGCAGTGGAATCACTGCACGTCCAAGTGTTGAACAGTAATTTTTTCACTTAAGGACGTGGCATCATTGCAAATTTCTTTTTGGGGGGTGAAATTCGACTGTCCTTTGACCTTTCTTCGACGCTGCAGCGACTGAGAAAGAGCCTTTTTAAGCCAGGACCCCCTGGTCAAGCAAGTGTTTGCCGAAAAAAATGACCCTTTTTCCCTGTGAACGCATGTTTACACGTGGAAAGTTTCTTTGGGGAAAGAGTCGTCCTGGTGTCGCAGATACAAATGTTGCACATGCAACTTCTGGTCGATTCTGAACGATGCCTGAAAAGGAGCTTACGAAAATCCAGAAAGTGAAGTTCAAAGCCAACACTTGGTCCAAGTCGTAATTTTATGGCTCAGCATGCGTCATAATTCATGGCCGTTGGAGAAAAAGTCTATTAAACTTAGAGACATTTGAATTTTAAATCACTTTTCAGTCATTTAGTCTGCTAGAATAGATGTGAGAGGTGCACAATGCCAAAATAACAAATCTTCCCCTTCTTTATGAGTTCTCCTCCACTTTTATGGCATCAGATAAAAGTGTGCAGAGCGTGTGCAAGCTGAGAGCTTCGGTCAGGAGTTCTTTCTAAATGATACAGAACAATCATAACCCTAAACAACAGATCAAAACATGTTCAGAGAGAAAGGCTTGTCACACACACACTGGAGGAGCTCATAAGATGCGTCATTTAGTAGTGTTCCTGTGTGAGGACCCTGAAGTCTGTGTTCTGCGTGTTGCAGCTGATTCATGATTACTCACTCGGCCAAACACAGTTATCATCTCGCAGTGTAAATGTTTCAGTTGTAAGAGGGTGAAGGGGGAAATTTCAGCTCTAAGTTGTGGCGTTATCACATGTCAATATTTAGTAAAATATTGCCTTGAAACGAAGTTATTCATTTTATTTTGTTAGATGGATTATGATGCATACTGTAGATTTCGTGCGTGAGGCAAACGAGCATTTCATGGACACTTGATTGCAGCAGCTCTAAAGTGTTGCTACCGCAGGCTTGAGGGCAGCAGTGGGTTTGTAAAAGGATCTGCTAAATCCACGTGCTGAGTTTCGAGTCAAGTTGTCCAATTTCAGTTAGCAACTGACCGCATGACTGCAAATCTCACATGTTGTGGGTACTTTTTCTGTTATTCTTAAGTACATAGACATCAGTACATAGCGAGGGGGGGGGGAAGCAGTTCTTTTACAGTCGAAAAGGACCACATAGAAAAAAAGTGCCACTCTTGGCACAAATGAATGCAAAAGAAGACAACTTGACGTACAGGTGATATAATTACTTTGTTACATTATTACTACACAGAAGTCCCCGCTTATGCAGACACCCTTAGACCAGGAGAAATCGGTATATCCGGATTTGAATTATAGTAATTACAGAAAGTACGAATTATAAGTGGCACCGCAACATTCCTGAGCAGTCTGCTGCTTGTGTTAGAAGCACAGTTTGTATTCAAGCATTAGAGAGAATATTGAATGCCGAATATTGGAGAAATTGTTGGGATAGCCAACACTTATCCATAGAGTCAGTTGTCTGGGGGAAAAAGACACCATTCACGTTTCTTTTTCATCCCTAAAAGTGCAAAAATGTCGTTGTAGCCTGAAAAAATGTCGGTAAATCTGAATCATCTCACATTTAGGAAGGAGTCGGGACCTGAGAAAATTGTCGGTGTGAACCGGGTGTTGTTAGATCCAGTGTCTGTATAAGTGGTGACCGCTGTACAATGCAATTCATTACATTTAAAAATTAATGTACAACGATGCCCTCCAAGGTATCCAACATCTGAAGTTAATGGAGCTCCAGATCTTTGAGACGGTTGAGATGACGGAAGTGTCGTTTATGAGCACCAAACACCGAGAGAGTTTCTGGGCTTAAAAGTAACATTTTGAGCTCTTTTTTTTGACAAAAGCAAGGTGACCCAAGTTTAAGCCCAGTCGTGATCGATTGCAGGGGGGATCTCTACTTCCGGTCTGGAGATCTCTTCGTCATGGACGAGCTCGGATGGTTGTACTTCAAGGATCGATGCGGCGACACCTTCAGGTGGAAGGGCGAGAACGTCAGCACCACTGAGGTCGAGGCAGTCATCGCCAAGGCGGTCGGACTCACTGATGTCGTCGTCTATGGCGTCGAAGTGAGTGAAAAAAATAGTGAACAAGAAGGGACAACTTGCATGAGGCCTCCGTCAAATGACATGATTTTCCCTGCTAAGTGGCTACTTTTTCAGTTGGGCCCACACTGTGTGGCTTTCAAGGCCTTGTGTCGAGGATACCTTTGAACTTCCGTACAGTAGCAAAATTTCACGTGTCTGAAGCTCAGATATTGGCCTCGAGGCCACTGAGTGACCCCGAAAACGACCTCGGGTGAAGATATCTTATTTACTAAGGCCCCCCCCCCCCCCCCACACACACACACTAGTAAGAAGAAGAAGGCGAACAATATTGACACTTCCTAAGCCTGGCAAAAACATTCTGTTGATCCTTGAGGGGGGAGGAGGGGTTCGTAAAGTGCGGCTATAGCACCATATTCGTCTTCTGTCACTTGTAAAAGACGACATAAGCAAACGTGGTGGAGAACAACTTTCTGATCTGAGTCAGCCACTTCATGCCCACGTTGTTGCTGCAGGTGCCTCATGCCGAGGGCCGCGCAGGCATGGCCGCCATCTACTGGCGTCACAGTGAAGACGACACCGCTGAAGTGGTCCGGGCCATCGCCGACGTCGTGACTCGCCACTTGCCCAGCTACGCCAGGCCTTTGTTCCTCCGTCTGGTCACTTCCGAGCTCGAGGTCACGGGCACGTTCAAGCTCAAGAAGTTCAGCTTGCAGAAGGAGGGTTTCAGCATTTCCAACGGACTAGACAAAGTCTTTTATTTCTCTGCAAAAGACCAAGACTATCGAGAGTTGACCGAGGAGGTATCTAAGGCCATTGCTGATGGGGTGACGAGATTGTGATTGTCACAACTGTGGATCCAAAGATAAGAGTAACTTTAGCAAGGCTCCCTGAGACACAAATTCTCACTGTGAACTCACTGTAGCGCTGTGAATCTTACACTGCATATTTAACTTTAGAAAGGCGCGTCTTTTTTTTTCTAAGAAGAAACGTAATTTTCACCTGTTGCTTGTGATGAATACAACGGCTGTAGTGAATGTAGCTATGGTTAAAAAATATAACAAAATTTCCTTTAAAGATGATTCACTTATGCGTCATTTCATAGTGACCCCAAAGTACAGGGGTGTCTTCATCAAATTTGACACTGCGGATTATCCGCACATGTTTTGAGCTCGTGAGGAGGCGTTGAAAGCCCTGTTTGTTCAGTTGAAGCCTTTAGCGGGTGATTGGAGTCACCTTTGATCTGATGTTTGGTCACTTCTCGGTTGCAGCTGCACTTTTTGACCTGGACACTCCCTAGAGAGATTGCGGCTCAATGTAGAAGTCCTCTTTGTGAGACATATGGGAGCAGGACGTGGTACAAAGTTGCAGGTCTGCATTAGATCAGAGGGGGGAAAAAGAGTGGTTGCTGAGAGAGCGTCCAACCTGGAGTTCATAGGGGCAAGCTCCTCCACTGCCACGGCGTCGTCCTCTTGATCACCTCGGCATGAAATGTACGATAAAGTGATATCCTGCCTCCATCTGCCACACACAGACAGGGAGGCTTTCCAAATTAGGCTGCAGCCCTCAACTTTGGTGTGACACCCTGTAGATGGGAGTCACTTGGACGAGATGCGATCGGGAGCCCATGAAACATTGCAGAGCACGATGATGCTGGGTGGATCCAGCTTGTGTGAGTGTCCAACATCTTCAGACACCACCGGGTGAGTTTCTCTTGGTGGAGGACGAGGCTCTGGCACATGAGCCTCCACGGACGGACGTACACGCTTCCGCTCACTATGCGTGATGTGCACATAACTGCCCAGGCTGTTTAGGGCCTTAATGTGCGCTCGTAAGTCTTTTCTATGACGGCGAAAGCGCCTCAGGTGGGACGAAAATTAGAAGCTTTATAGCTGGAAAGACTCAGCCCCAGAGAGACCCTCCGGTACGAGGAGGGGGGAGGAAGAGAAGAATCATCTCCTGAGTCAACTGTGACGAGAGCCTTTTTTATGAGAGAGCAGAAAATGGGCAGCAGACGGCGCTTGATGAGCTTGCCAATGATCGCTGGCAGATCTGCTCCGGGACGCAGTGCAAACAAGTTGATGGGGGCAACGTCAACAACGGCCTTAAAGAGTCCCGTTGAGCAAGGACATCAGCTGTGCGTTCAAGAAATACAGCTTAATGCAAAAGTGTCGTTTTGAGACAACTTGTCAAGGAGTCCTCTTGTACAATGCGGGATCAAAGCAAACAACTTCACAAGCCACAAACATGGAGACAAATGGAAAGAACAGAAGAGCAAATAGAACAAATATACAACTTAATAAAACAATTTCTTTGTAAAAACAGATAATTGATCTCATCTGCATTTGCACTGGACTCTTTGAGACACAAGTCTCTCTTGTACCAAGCACATCTTGAGAGTTCTGAAAGCCTCCATGCAAAAGTGGACTATCGGACGGAGGGATTACACAAAGTACATATCAGTTTTTTAAATTTTCCATCCTCATGTGCAGTAATAGATGATTTACTAACAAATTCGTTGAAACAGGCCTCGGTGGTCTCGTGGCCTCGTTAGGCCTCGATGTGGCCTCTTTGTGACAGTCTTTGCAGGATGTAAAGCAAATAGCTTTAGAAGAAATCGACTGGTGGCTCCATCTTCTATTATAGCACGAAATCAAGCAAAATGTATGAGTCATTTTAAGACGTACGTGCAGATGTAATAGAAGGAGATGTTGAAGCTGGAAGAGCACAGTTTGAACTGCAACAATCAGAGAGTAGAGCACAAGAAGTTGAAATTTGAATGTGTACCGTGTATAGCCTAAAATAAGAAATTAATGTCAATATCGTATGATATAACGATGAACATCAATGCCGCAGTCTATGCATGACTCACAGCTGATGGAAACAGCACCGGCTCTTGACGAGAGAAAAAGTAAAGCAGGTCAGCATTCGCCTTGCAAGGAGAAATTATTGTACTGCACACAAGAAAGATAAGAGAAGACTTTGCTATTTTCAGCCATTTTAGATGCTTTTTGTAAAATTAGTCCTTGCATCTTTATGTGTCGTTTCCAGCCAGTCAACATCTCCACTTCTTGTTCAAAGCACCATTCTGCACTGTGCAATGCACCCCTCCTTCACTTTTTTCCTGTTCATTTTTGGGAGGTTGCACAAGCATTTTAGGATCACCTAGAATCATCAAGTGGTGTAAAAATAGTGAGAATGAGTGAAGGTTATTTTACTTTCCTTCGAATCTTTACCTTACTTCGAAGACCTTTACTCTACTTCCAATCTTTACTTCAAAGACCTTTACTCTACTTCCAATCTTTACTTCAAAGACCTTTACTCTACTTCCAATCTTTACTTCGAAGACCTTTACTCTACTTCCAATCTTTACTTTACTTCGAATCTTTACTTTACTTCGAAGACCTTTACTCTACCTCGAATCTTTAATTTACTTCGAATCTTTACTTTGCTTCGAATCTTTACTTTACTTTGAATCTTTAATTTACTTCGAAGACCTTTACTCTACTTCGAATCTTTACTTTACTTCGAAGACCTTTACTCTACCTCGAATCTTTAATTTACTTCGAAAACCTTTACTCTACCTCGAATCTTTACTTTACTTTGGGGGGATCTCTAATTTACTTCGAAAACCTTTACTCTACCTCGAATCTTTACTTTACTTTGGGGGGATCTCTAATTTACT
>JAAUXU010134286.1_pt1 | contig 13019 bp, 18 predicted proteins | sample 7278151 | NCBI WGS metagenome assembly JAAUXU01 (sample SAMN14350113, study PRJNA611818) | marine sediment metagenome | isolation source: surface marine sediment (1.8m) | place: French Polynesia: Moorea | collected 2018-08 | reverse complement strand
TCAAGGCTACCCATTTTGGCACTAGAATGCTCAAAAGGAAGCCACCTGGAGAGGGAGCCATGCCAAACAGAAGAGAAATTTGGCTTCTTTAGGGGGCAAAACTAATTCTAATGTACTAATTCATACTTCATTTTGGAAGTACGTTAAAAATAATTTTTGCATTAGTTCTTAAGCAAACTGGCACGCAACTGTGATTGATCTTGGGGTGCAGCTTTAAACAAAAAAATGCCCCCATTCCAAAATGTGATAGTAAAAACAAAAGCAACGACAAGACTATGTGGGCGGTTGGCGGTAAAGTATACAGCACAGTGGCTTGAGGATGACTTGAAAGAAAGGTTCGAAGAGGACCCAAAGAATACTCCATAAACAAATCGGGGATGACTTTTGGGGACAAAAATGCTTCATGTGACCTAAATCCACTGGACTTTTCTGTGTGGCTCATATTTAAAGGCTAATGCTGTCCCCTAGTTGCTTGACCTTGATCAAGAAGCTGGAGGTGACCTGGGAGAAGAGCACTCCACAGCTGATTACATTAAAAAATCAAGATCTGGAGACTGCGGACCGTCATTGATGCAGGTAGCGACCACATTGATGGAATCCGTGGTGCTGTTGACAATCACGCAGGCGCTGATGATGCCTCAGACTAGTTCATGCGAATCCTTAGTCTGTGTGTGTCATGAGTTCTTTAATTACTCTGTAATTAATTGTTTAAAAAAGTGTTTAGGGGGCAATTTTGTCACCCGCGAAGGACAGTCTTAGCTTATGGAATCTATTCAACACTGATAAATGCTTCATGAAGTCACTCCTCCGTGCATCTGTCCGGCCCGGTGACAGCGCCCTTCTTCTTTCTTTTGCCACACAGAGCATTTGCGTCTTTAAGGCTAAGACAACGCAAAAGTGATTCGCATGCCTTTTGATGACGTTTTGATTTTCGGCCCTCTGCCTTCATACCTGCACTTGTTCTTGCTCTCGCAGAAGGTCCAGAACTGGCCCTCCTGGAGCATAAAGCACAGCTCCTGACACGTCTCGATGGACTCTGCACTGATGCCGTCTACTAGAACGGAAATGTCAAGAACCCCCAACAAAGAAAAGAATCTCTTCCTCGCGGAAACCGTGAACTTAGCAGACGTTGTGTCCGCACAGTTCGTAGCCGTGCGCGAAGCGCTGATTGGTGGACCTCACGTCTGTGCCTTCTGTTGTCGCTGCCAACACTTCCGAGAGGTTTTGCGATTTCATCGACAAATTGTTCCGCACTCGAATATACCTTTTCCATCATCGCCATCTTCTCGTCGTCCGAAGTCACGTTTGACCTTTTCCCTGCAGCTCGTTTCCGTCTCGTCAACGCATACTGAATCATCAGAGTCAATCCCCCTGCGTAAAAGCTAAACTTTAGCCTTAGACTAAAGCCTAAGGTACAATTACCGTGAACCCCTAAAGTTAAAAAGTATCTTTCTTCTAGATTTTTTTTGGCTGGGACAGGCCTTTTTGCCATGTCGTCGGAGTCTGGCTTGGCTGGAGGGCCCTTGACCGCAACTTCATGTCCTTCCTGACCTCTGTCCTTATTGTGGTCGCCTCCACGTTCACTTCTCTCAAGAGCTTGCTCATCGACGAGCGCGGGTCAGCATCCACCTGCTGGATCGTCTGTGGAGTCCGATCAGTTGACTGGTGCCTTGTACACCTGTTCGGGAAAGCCCCCCGCCGCCTCATGCAACGCGGTGGGGATGTGTACCATGTTCTTGGACACTTCTGGACGTGGAGATTTTCAGGGCGGAGTCGTCAGCACCCAGCTGCACGATTCTTTTTTCTTTAAGCGGCATTTAGAGCACTTCGCGCATTGATAAGGGAAGTTGTTCTCTGAGTACAAATGTAATAATTGTTAAGATTTCAGGGGCCTCTGAGCGACTCAGTCCAAGGCTACGGTTTCTCACTATTCTGCAAGCACCTAAGGAGTACCCGTTGTGGCTCTTCCATGGAAGTAGGAGCAGAAATGGAAGGACTGTGCATCAAAATCCTTGGGGCCTTTTGGGCCTTAGGCCACGTTGGCCTTCGGGCAGTCAAATGCGAGACAAAGAGTCCTACATTATACAGGGTGAATATGCAGCTCTCAGAGTTATTATAACTGTGGAATTCGAACCCCTTGGCGACAAACGTGTAATATAAAGGCCGTTTCCGGAGTATTCCTGCCAGCAACGTGTGAGCCATAAAGTGCCTTAGGTTTCAACTGCTTGCACGCACGACGTGAATAACAAGGTTGTCACGTTTTGCACCAGAGGCAATGAAGAGAACAGATTCCGCTGTTTTTGTCGACCTAAGCAAAATTCATTCAAAAGACATCGCATACATAATCATCACCGCTTTTGGAACGGGAAATTTCTTATGGATGACATCTTCACTTACATTTAAAGTCTCTGCAAACTTGTTCAGGAAGTGCGAGATCGTTCGGATTCTTGAAATGCCCTCCAACATCTCCGAGTTCAGTAGGTTTTTGTCTCGGCAGCTGTAACCCTGGTTCTACCAATACAGTTCCTGATTGGCAGCTCCAGGCACGGCTTGTTGTCCTAAGATAGTGCGGATGCCGCCAGTCCAGTCCAGGATGGCAGAGTTCACTGGTTGTCCGACTTGCTCATTCCAGTTTCCTTCCAACTCGTCAGTGTCAGCAACGCCATGTGACATGAAATAGACCCCGATCTGCTTGACTGAGAGCGTCCTTTGCTGACAGCGGTTTCAGCCTTGGAACTTCCTTTGAGGTTGGCGGTTTCACTTCACAGGTTTGCGAGTCTCCTCCTGCCTTTGGGTCTGTGACTGCATTTCTCCTTGGTGAGAAACGAGGTCACTTCAGTCACAAACTGGGCTCCACGGTCAATTTCTTCATGGAGGAAGATGGTGTTGGCCTCAAGCACGGCTTTGGAGGTCAAGCTGTCTCAAAGCGAGGTCGGGAACCTCATCGGTGGATTGACGAAAAGACATAGACTCTTGATTCCAAGATTCTGGTTGAAATGATGATTGCACGCTTCTTCTCTTCTTTATTTCGTTGCTGTACGGAATCATAAGTTTGTATTTAGCAGTTGCCATGTATTTAGCAGTAATCCATGTTTTTTGTCTTATTTATGTCCATTGCTCGGGGTGGGCAATGCGATGGGGACCATACGACTCGGCCCATGTCGGCTCATGAAAGTATTACGCGCAATATCCCGATACATGTTGAGATATCGCGATGCGCGATATCAATTCGCTATATCGCACCGTCTTCGGTTATGCACCAGTAATCGGTTTCGAGCCCCAGTTCTTGGGCTTGAAGGAGGTTGGATTTGGCCAGCAGGATCAACTGTACGTTGTAAGTTCTACTGCAGAGCAAGTGGCAAGCTACAATTTAAATCCAGCTCATTGCTATGAACCGGACCTCTCGTCAGATCGTACCTTACAGTGCATCTCTTGGGCCCGGATACCACTTCAGCTCTTTCCACTTTGGGCCGTCTACACGGGGCCATCGCACCCTTGAGTTCACACTCTCCGGTGTTAAGGGCTTGTCCAGGGTAGAAAGTCCAATATTTGCAATCGGGATGACTTTGGCAGGCCTTGAAGCAATCGCGGACAGACTTTGCAGGCGAAAAATCCTTGTCAGCTTCAATCGCGTAACCGCAAAACTCCACCCCGTACTCGAAGCTGACATCGTCGCAGAGAACTGGATTGGATGACAGACAGGCCTGCAGTGCAAACAGACCTGTAGGCTCAGTTTCATATTGTGGAGTGGCGATTTTCAGTTAATGGCCAAGCGTGCGCTGTTACCGGCTCACCGGAAGCACCCGGGGACTCCGGTCCCTCCGGTCCCCTGGAATTCGTGCAACAACGTCACCTAACCCAACCTGACGGAACCCTTACACGTGTAGCACATCTAAGAGCCGAGTGATACAGTAGCTCAGGGGAGGAACCCCGGCCGGGATGGACGGGGCTCTTCAGGATTGATGCGATTGGTGAATGATTCCTGACTTAACTTTGAGCTTGAATTCCACCAATTTGTCTCGACTCCGTGATTGAGGTGAGAGATTTTGGAGACCTCTGCAAACCAGTAAACCTCAATGTAAACGTTCATGGATGTCCTCAGGTCAACTGTCTACCGGTTCCAGACGTGACAAAGGGGCAGGTACAGCTGGGATTTCGTCCTCACTCCAAACTTTGTCAAGAAGTCATTGGCTTTGCACAGACTCTCCAAGCTGTTGTGCAGGCCAATGAAACACACACTCCTGCATGACATTTGCAGTGTCCTCAGTCATTCTCGCGCGTCAGTGCAAAGTGCTGCGATCACAAAGCTAAACTGAGCCGCAAATCCTGACGAGCCCTGTCGAGTGGTTCTGCTTGCATCAAAGACCCAGTGAGGTATCTGAGTTGTTCGTTCTAAATCTGTGAATCCTCTCTCGACGCGAAATTTGTTCTTTCATTACTGGGCGGGATCGATTCTATCAAGGTCTTGATTAACCATGATAACCGTATAACAGTTATTGCATCGAGGCAAAGTGGGGCTTTACTTTCCTCGGCTTTGCGGGGCAGAGAAGCAGATTTGCGGGCAATAACGTACTTGCAAATCTATATTTCTACCAACTAGTTCTAAACTTTGACATTTAACTACTTCTTTTTCAAGTGTTCTATGATAACCATATATTCCCTCTAAGTAAAGAGGAACTTTCTCGACCTGAGATGAGCCATCAAGTCCATCGCGGGGCAATTAAGGCACTTTACAGAATGAATTTATTTACTGATGCAAGGTTTTGGCGAATCCTCTCTGATTTACTCCAGTGTGAGCAATGCGAAACCACTTTATACCACACTCATAGAGAGGAAGTCCAAGAGCAATTCAAAAAGCGGGATATAAAGTGAGAGCGAGTGTAAGAGTGAGCCCAACCTGTCCAAGCCAGCCCAGCCGGCCCAGGGCGGGCAGGGTGTATCACAGCACTATTTTCTACTGGACGAAAATTGGGGAACACAACGGACAGTATTCACCAAAACCTTGCGTCAAACTACCAATTTCCCTCCTTGTAAAGTTATGACGTGGCTGCTTCTTCTTTATTGACCCGTTTTCAATACTCAAGAAAGTGCCTGCTCATTTTCCAACGGCACCCCCCAAAAAATCCACCATGAACTTCTGGAGACAACGTCGGGATATGGGATTTTAAACACGGCCACTTCCTGAATTTTGGCGAAAATGGAATTTTTTCCCAAGTGTGTAATAAAGTGGTTCTTTATTCCGCACTCTGAGCATTGAAAACGGGTCAATAAAGAAGAAGCAGCCACGTCAAATTACGACGTGGACTTTATCTTCCCTGTGTTGCTCCCCGTCATTGGACCTGTCCGTGGCCTTCCATTGTCCTCATCACTTGAATAAGAAGTCCGACCTTACAGAGACCTAATATATAGTTGTCATTTTCCGTCATAGCAGCAGGAAATAAAGCTGTGTGCCGAAATTGAATCGCCACTTTGACTTGACAGTGTGAAAAATGGCGGCAACAAAGCGAAATCCTCCGTCAAGTTTCTAACCGCACATTCGCACCTCATTTTGCGGCACTCGGCGGCTTCTGGCGCTAACTTCATGGATCAGTCTGTGTCTCTTTTGTTTGTTTTTGTTCTGCTCCTTGGCATTCTTCCCCCAAAATTGAGACTCTCCATCCTATCAACGTTGGAGATTTTAGGCGCTCCCTCATATCGCTTTTCGTCGCGTCTGATTTTTTCCTCATCGTCTGTGGACATCGATTTCTGCCCGGTCCCCCAGAGGCTCCCCCCTGGCTGTATTTGCCCCAGCCCCGACCCAGGGAGCATCACCAATGAGTCGCCCACCCGCCCGCCCGCCCGGGTCCAGGGCGCTGAATCGACATTCCAACCCTGACCACCTTTACCATTATTATCCGTTTCCTGCGTAATTCCGGGGAGGTCGCGGACTCCACGAATATCGGAATTGCTGGCGACTGCGGTCAAGGAGGGGAGCAGCAACAGCTCCGGAGTCGACTTCATCTCCCGCACCTCCTGAAGGCATCGAAACTAAGTCATTTTCTGACTGTTCGGAGACGTCGACATTCGATACGCGTTCACGGTTCTTTGGCGAGCCGCTGGATGGAACAGAACATCCCTCCTTCATTCATCGATTCACCAACTGCGAGCCGCGCACATGCTTGCAGCTGAGAGCGGTCAGATATCGTTTGTGGCAACCTTTCACGCACTCAGCGAGAGAGCAAAGAGGCTGAAAAAGAAGAATTCTTAAAAGGTCATTTTTTTACGCAGACACATATTTCATACTGTAGACGCCGCGGAATAAGCGGTAGATTGTAAAAGATGCTTTTTTTTCTTCCTCTTCTTGCTGTACGTGACTATCCGAGTCAGAGAAAATATCAAGAGTTCGACGAGAGACTTTACACCCGAGCAAAGTTGCACTGTGCAACGTCCCAGTCCGTGTGTCTGTGTTACAGACAGTGGAATCTCAAGCTAACGAGTCTCAACACAGTCATGTACGTTGCAGACCCATCTGACTTCCGTTGGTTTCTGCCAAATGACAATGTCGATGAGCAGGAGGACTCACCTGTGACGGCAACATCATCTCAGACAATCTATGACTGCCCCAAGCCATGGCAAAAAGTCAAAGGTCTGAACGTTGAACTAAAGCGACCATGACCTATATGATAGGCCACCACAGTCTTCTACTACATACCTGTTTAGGTCTGTTACCAAATATGTCTCGTAATGGCTGCGGAACTTGGTGATTTTTGAGACTTTGCAGCACATGTGAATGACGGCCATCTTGTATGAGTTACGTGCAACTAGCTCAGGACGCCGTGACATTAACGTAACGTCAATTCTGAACACAGTTTCTTGGTCTAGTGAGTGCTTAACACTGTCGTTGGCAGTGCAATGAGTGGGTCAAAATGCTGCACTTAACGCAGCGTCCATGGACGCCTCAACTACTCTTTCCAGGTATCAGAGGCGCAGAGGCACATCAGGAATTAACAGATGGAGGCGGGGGCAGAAGATATTTTTTGTTTATAGTACGGGAAGAGAAGGAGGTTTAACTTTCACGACGATTCCTCCAGATCCTGCCCGTTCGCCCGCGTGAGCGTCAGTGTGGGGCGCAGATTGCTCGCTTGATCTTTACATGCATCGGCTAAATTTACACCCCGCCAGCCAACCTTAACTGAAGCTTGCTACTGAAATGCGCCCATGTGCCTACGAGGCATCACCTTTCCTCCCCCCCAAAATCTTGATTTGCGTGAGTCATATTCTGGGGAGGAGGGAAAGCATTTGCTTCTTCTTTTCGCTTTTGGCAGTTCTTCTCCAGGGAGGGATTCGATTGCAAGTGTCGATTTTAGGACGCCATCTCCATTAGGTAGAACACAAGGTGATTTACGCCTGACGTCAAACGCCTGTGTAGCAAAAGACTTTGCCAGAGGAAAAGACACTGGTCTGAGGAGTCACCAGATTCCACTTTCCAGCACTGTCTCAACCCAATGAACAGCAATGAGCTCGTGAGAATGAACAGTGCCACCTCTTTTTTTGTAAGGAATTCGCTGTTCTGCTCAAAGAGACACGAGTGAGCTTCAACAGGACGCTCTGTGCGATCACTATTGCCTCTCTCCTTTAGGGGACTTGCGTTAGGGGACTCCCGCAGTGTCTTTACTACAATCATACTTATGATTGGCTAACAATTCCCTTAGTTGTGTCACTTAGGCAAGTCATTATTGGCAGTTCACTTTCTTCTAAGTATTCAAGCAGGACCAAATCTGCCCAACTCAAGTGGATGAATAGGCGTATGGATAAATAGGGCGGGTGCGATATTTCAGGTCAAGCCCTTGCACAGGTTGATCATCATGCCCGGTCACGTGAAGCGCGGCGGCACCGGCGAGCCGGACCCTGACCCCACTCCATTCCTCTTCGTCTCGTACAACGAGAAGCAGAAGGACATGGCCAAGGTGAAAAAAATTTAGTTCTCATGGAAGTTGACTCGTCACCCGCTCTCTTTATGTCAGCCGTATGACCCTAAGAGGTCATGCTGGGTCCCCCTCAAGGAGGGCGGATTCGCCGAGGGCAACATCGAGGCTGCTGAGGGCGACAAAGTCACCGTCAGGATAGGAAAGGACGAGAGAAGAGTGCTAAAGAAGGATCAGGTACTTGTGGGGTCACGTGGAGAAAAAGACTTGGCGTGAAGAAATTGCTCTTGTTTTGCCGCTGAGTAGGTGCAACAAGTCAATCCTCCCAAGTTTGAGCGCTGCGAGGACATGAGCAACCTGACCTATTTGAACGACGCCTCCGTCCTCCACAACCTCAAGGCCAGATATCAGTCCAAGCTCATCTACGTGAGTACTTTCTTGCTATAACGGGTCACGACTGCTTGGCGTACGCCGCATTCTCTTACAGACATACTCTGGACTGTTCTGCGTGGCTGTGAACCCTTACCGGCGGTTCCCCATCTACACGGAGACAGCCATCAAGATGTACATCAACAAGAGAAGGAATGAGATGCCGCCACACATCTTCGCCATAGCAGACGGGGCCTATCAGAGCATGCTGACGCGTAAGAGAGTGAAAATTGGACCATGCGAAACCAAATTTTGATTTTATCTCATTGCAGAGAGCAAGAATCAGTCCATCCTGATCACGTAAGTGAGCATAGTATCCTGTTCGAGTCCATGCACGCTCACGCCACTGATTGTACACGCCCACAGCGGAGAGTCTGGAGCTGGAAAGACCGAGAACACTAAGAAGGTCATCGGGTACTTCGCTCTGGTGGGCGCCACTGGCAAGGCCATGGAGGGGAAGGCGTCATTGGAAGATCAGATTGTGCAGACGAACCCGATCTTGGAGGCTTTCGGAAACGCCAAGACCGTCAGAAACGACAACAGTTCTAGATTTGTGAGTCGGGAAGGCATGCAACTGCTTAAATTTAAGTCGAGGGCGTCGGTATCATATTAAGTGCATCAACTCTGACTTCAAGTTCCTAGTAATAGTTCCTTTCCTTGAAGCAAGTCCAAGCCTTATGCAATCACGCTTCAAATGGAAACTGGATACAAGGGATGCTTTTCTGAGTCTGAGCAGATCTGAGAAGGTGACCAGATGTTGCCATTGGGCGTCAAGTCAGGCCAAGAGTGAAAAATGCTCGATAAAGCTTGGCTTGAGCTTGAGCTCCATCAAAAGTATATTTCAGCGTCCTTTGAGTCACAACCACTTTCACCGTTGGCGACAGCAATGGCCAGTTTGGCCAAGCCAAGCCAACCCAAAGCGCCAAAAGAATGACCGGCTGAAATACTTAAACACTATATTACTCTCAAGCAGCACTTTTGCCGTCTCACGTACATAGGTAGAGAGTGATTACTAGTGTGGCCTCATCTTTTTCTAGGGAAAGTTCATACGGATCTACTTCAACCAGGCCGGCAAGTTGTCCGGTGCTGACATGGAAGTTTATCTCCTGGAGAAGTCCAGGATCACTTTCCAGCAGCCTATGGAGAGGTGCTACCATATCTTCTATAACCTCTTTTCGGACGGCATTTCTAATCTAAAGAGTAAGCCCACAACAGCAGCGTAGTCCTGAAATCGTCACACATCACCCTATGCTACGCAGAGATGTGTCTCCTGTCGAACAACATCCGCGACTACCACTACGTGTCCCAGGGCAAGGTCTCCGTGGAGTCCATCGACGACAAGGAGGACATGCTTTTCGCTGACGAGGCTTTCGACATCCTAGGATTCACCAAAGAGGAAAAGGACAACGTATACAGGGTGACTTCTGTGGTGATGCACTTGGGTGAGCTGAAGTTCAAGACCAAGAGCTCCAAGGACGACCAGGCAGTGGCCGACGAGACGGAGGAGATTGCAAAAGTGGCAAACCTACTAGGTGAGAATCATCTACGATGGGAATACTAATGTGGTGTAAAGAGAGGTAGGAGGACATCAAAAAAACGAGGATCAAAGATGCCAGAGGAAACACTGACAGTAATATGGCAGGACAGAGACATTTGTTTTGACTCACACAATAAGCACGAATTGGTCCATCTTCACTCCAGGCACTGACGCCGACCAATTGTACGAGAACTTCGCGCGACCGAAGATCAAGGTGGGCTCCGAGTGGGTGACCAAGGGTCAGAATGTGGATCAGGTAATGGTATTATTTTGACCATGGGAGACATCAAGCTTGGGTAAGACACGCCGGACACGGCCTTGGGGAAGGACGGGGAGGCTATTCAAAGACTGGGCGTACATGACCTTCGTCTCCTGGTGTCACGGACTTTGCGCCCGTGCTAGACTTTACGGGCCAGACATACCCGAGGTTGCGTGTCCTAATATCAGCCTCGCCGTCCATAGGCTGTCCGTAGGCTGTGTCTTCACACGCACGCCGAAAAGAACTGATTGTAACCATTATTAATTCACATTAGGGTGATTTTTATGCTTCAGCCTCATGAAACATGAGTACTTTGTCAAATATCGATGTGTGTTGATAGCTCGACAATTTTAGAAATGTGAGAAGTACCGTCAAAAAAAGTATTGGACCAGGATCCCATGTTACATTTCATCAACGGCACAGGTGCCTGCCCCAAAATTGCGAAAACTGAGATCACCCTAGTGCACACTGCTTCTGTTTTCGCCCTCGCATGAGCAGTTCGTAGTGACTACATCCATGGTAGCCTCCAGACGATACAAAAATTAATGCCTTATTCATTTCGCTGGTTGACGCTGCATGGATCTCGGGGATTCTGTACACGCTTAGGTTTTTTATGATGGGAATGGAAACTTATGGGGTCTCGATGCTTTGTCATGGCCATTATTCTCCATTTTGTGAAATAATGTGCAGACCGTTAAAAAAGTGGTGAGAGAGAGCCCAAACTTTCGTTCCCATTTTTCCGAAATTTTCTCAGTCTCGTCAGGTTTTCCCTGAGCTCAGCTCTCCTCAACACCACTTTACCTTTGCCCTCACGAAGATGACAGTCATTTCCAACAACTTTCGTAAGTGTCTCACTAACTTCCCTCATGTGTACCAACCCAATGAGTCATCTGAATAAGAATACTGGCACCATGTGAAAGCTTAGTAAGAGTTTGTAGATTGTGCAAAAAAGAAGTGCCGAAATCGAGGCAGTTTTGGAACAACAATATGCTTGAGTAACACGGTGGAATCACCTTAATAGCAGGCTGTTGGCAGTCAGACGTCCTTTTCTACGACTTCTCGCCGTTCTGAGTACGAGTCGCACCAAAGAATGGTCACTCAGGTTGGGAGCTGGATTTTTATGTGGAAATATGGCAGAACCATGGAAAATTGTCGCAAGAGGTGAGGGTTTTTTTTTTTCAAATTCTGCAGTCTTGAGATGACTCCTTTGGGTGGGAGTCATCAACAGCCTTTCGAACCCAGAGACATCTTGTCACAGAATGACAGGACTAATTAATTAGATAAGAGAGAAGGAATCATTACGGGGAATGATGACGCCCTCAAGGTCCGGATTGTCGGATGAGGAATAGATATTCTGAAAGTAAATTTTTTCAGGGGGAGTCAATTTACACGCGTTAGACCCACGATTGCAATTGGGACTTGACGAGCTTACTCCAATAATCATTTTTTCCTATTACACCTAATACCACGCATTAAAGATGTTCCACTGTACTCTGCAATGAAGACGCACATGTACTTCAGGCCTACAATGCCGTTGCTGGAATCGCCAGGGCCGTCTTTGAGAGGCAGTTCAGGTACCTCGTGTCCAAGTGCAACGACACCCTCGTCGATCCAGCCATGAGAAAGTCAGTAGTCATCAAGCCCATCGCAAACAGCCTTGCACAAAGACATTTGACATCTTTGCTACAGGATCACGTTCATCGGCGTTCTGGACATTGCTGGTTTTGAGATCTTCGACTTCAACGGCTTCGAGCAGATGTGCATCAACTTCTGCAACGAGAAGCTCCAGCAATTTTTCAACCACCATATGTTTGTGCTCGAGCAAGAGGAGTATATGAGAGAAGGTAATGATGCTCGTGAGATTCGACACTGTAGCAAAAAGCGCGCTGACGCTGACTTCTGGGTCTTCAGGCATCGAGTGGGCTATGGTGGACTTCGGCATGGACTTGCAAAAATGTATCGACATGTTTGAGAAGCCCATGGGTATTCTGAGCATCCTGGAGGAAGAGTCGCTCTTCCCCAAGGCTACGGACAAGACGTTCGAGGAGAAGCTCATGGTCAACCATTTGGGCAAGTCTCCCACATTCCAGAAGCCCAAGCCCGGAGGGCCCGACAAGAACGCCCATTTCGCCATTGTGCACTATGCAGGTGACTGTTGCAAATCAGATTCTTCACCCTTCAATGTGTTGCATGCTTCTCGTGTTGTTTTTAGGAACTGTTGCCTACAACTTAACCAACTGGCTAGAGAAGAATAAGGATCCCCTAAACGATACCGTCGTCGACCAGATGAAGCGCGCCTCAAACAAGTACGAGCTTTTTGGCAGGACAAACTTTTCTGTAGAGCAGCCAAATTGTATTTCTTCCTACTGGGTACATATTTGTGCGCCTACGACTGGAAGGGTCGTAGTATTGTACTCACAGTATTGTGGTTGGCCGCCTTTAACGCCACTATTGGCTTTGCGTACATTCGACTGTGGTCACAGCAACTTTTTCAGCTCCAAGTTGCGCTTGTATCTTGAGTGCATGTATCTAGACTGGAGAGATACAAGTGAGGTCAGTGACCCTCAGCTGATTGTGTTCGTACCTTGCGTAGATGCCTCTTTCACAGTACTTCTTTGAGGCCCATGAAAGGCCTAGGCGGCTCAATGAGGCCTATTTTACTAGCGCGTTAGGGCAATGAATTGGGTTGATTTGGCATATATTAAGAGCTCACAAAAGCAGGCGATTAGACTCCTGTGACGTATCTTTTGCGTACCGCACGAGGCTCCATTTGTTACTACTGCCTGTGCAGGCTAATCAAGGAGGTGTTCCGCGAACACCCAGGACAAACTGATGTGGATGAGGACGCCGGTAGGGGCGGCAAGAGGAAGAAAGGCAGCGGCAAGACCGT
>JAAUXU010148411.1_pt1 | contig 13021 bp, 7 predicted proteins | sample 7278151 | NCBI WGS metagenome assembly JAAUXU01 (sample SAMN14350113, study PRJNA611818) | marine sediment metagenome | isolation source: surface marine sediment (1.8m) | place: French Polynesia: Moorea | collected 2018-08 | reverse complement strand
GTACACACGGCTAACGACGGCGATCATCTCGGGATTGGCAGCCTTGGTGCCGACTCTCGCTTTGGCGGCCCCGCCGCGCGAGAAATTCCTGGTCCCGGACCCCACCGAAGTGCCGGCGGCCTACCTATGCCTTGGGATCTTCCTCTTCTCCTACATCTTCGTGATGACGGAGGAGAAGACCCACATGCGCAAGTCGAAGCCGGTGATCCTCGGTGCCGGCATCATCTGGGCCCTGGTCGCCTGGCTGGCGCCCGGTTACGGCTTTCCGCAGGAAGCGATCCATGACGCGCTGATCCACGGGCTCGAGGAGTACGCCGGTCTTCTGCTCTTCTTGCTCGCGGCGATGACCTACATCAGTGCCCTGCAGGCCGGCAACGTCTTCGAGGCCTTGCGTGCCTGGCTGGTCAGCCGCGGTTTCAGCTACCGGGCGCTGTTCTGGATCACCGGAATCATCGCCTTCTTCCTGTCGCCGATCGCCGACAACATGACCACCGCCCTGGTCATGGGCACGGTGATCATGGCGGTGGGCGCGGGCAACCCCAAGTTCGTGGCGCTCGGCTTCATCAATGTCGTCGTCGCGGCCAACGCCGGCGGCGCCTTCAGCCCCTTCGGCGATATCACGACCTTGATGGTCTGGGTGTCGGGGCGGGCCTCCTTCTTCGAGTTCTTCGCGCTCTTCATACCTTCGGTGGTCAACTACGTGATACCCGCCGCAGTTATGACCTTTTTCCTGCCACAGGGTCAGCCGGAGAAACTTGAAGAGACCGTCCGGATGAAGCGCGGCGCCCCTGTCGCCGTTCTGCTTTTCGTGCTCACCATCGCGATGGCGATCAGCTTCGAGCAGGTGCTCCACCTGCCGGCCTTCATGGGCATGATGACCGGCCTCTCGCTGCTCATGTTCTTCGCGTATTTCCACCGCAAGACCCGCAGCCAGGACGAGGAGGAGTTCGACATCTTCCAGCACGTCGCGGCCGCCGAATGGGACACGCTGCTGTTCTTCTTCGGGGTGATTTTCAGCGTCGGTGCGCTCTCCTTCATCGGTTGGCTGACGGTGGCCTCCGAGGTCATGTACGGCGATTGGGGCGCGACCGCGGCGAACACGACCCTGGGTATCGTCTCGGCGATCGTCGACAACATCCCGGTGATGTTCGCGATCCTCTCCATGGGTCCGGAGATGTCGCATTTCCAGTGGCTGCTGATCACGCTCACCTGCGGAACCGGCGGCAGCTTGCTGTCGATCGGCTCTGCAGCCGGCGTGGCGCTCATGGGTGCCTCCAAGGGCCAGTACACCTTCATGGGGCACCTGAAGTGGGCGCCGGTGATCGCGCTCGGATACTTCGCCAGCATCTGGGTGCACTTCCTGGTCAACGGCTGAGAGCCAGCGGCAGTGGTTTCGCCCCGGACCGGTTGACCCTTGGGGGCCGGCGCGCTTGACTGCCGTCGGATTCGACAGCCCGGGGACTGCAATGGCGGAGCCTATTCGCGAGATCACCATCGTTGGCGGCGGCACCGCCGGATGGATGGCCGCGGTCTTTCTGATCACGCGGCTCAACAAGCGGCCCGGCAGGCCGCCGGTCCGGGTCACGCTGGTCGAATCTCCCAACGTGCCGACCATCGGCGTCGGCGAAGCCACTGTGCCCGGCATGCGCGAGCTGCTGAAGCAGCTCGAGATTCCTGAGGCAACCTTCATCGAGCGCTGCAATGCGTCCTTCAAGCTCGGTGTCCGCTTCGTCAACTGGGACAAACAGCCGGACGGCTCGCCCGGCTGCTACGACCATCCCTTCGACGGACTGGGCGTCGAAATCGAGGGCACCAATCCGGCCTATCACTACCATCGCTTCGGCCGCGGTGGGGCTCTCGCCAACCTGGGCGACGCGTTGTCGCCCTCGACCCGCTTGATCGAGGAACGCCGAGGCCCCAAGACCATCGATCAGGACGACTACGATTACGCCGTCGGCTACGCCTATCACCTCGATGCCGGCCTCTTCGCCGGCCTGCTGCGGGAAATCGCGGTCGAGCGCGGCGTCCTGCACGTGCTCGACGACGTGGACGACCTGGAGCGCGATGACCGTGGCCACATCGCCGCACTGATCTTGCGCGAACGCGGCCGCTGGCCGGTTGAGCTGGTGATCGATTGCACCGGCTTCCGCAGCCTGATCCTGCAAACGGCCCTGGAGGAGCCCTTCGAATCCTTCTCGCCTTACCTCTTCAACGACAAGGCCCTGGCGGTGCAGATTCCGCACAAGGACGTCACCAGGCTCGAGCCCTGCACCCGCTCGACGGCCTTGGGCGCCGGCTGGGTCTGGCGGGTGCCGCTCTACTCGCGGGTCGGCACGGGCTACGTCTTCTCCAGCCGCTTTCGCAGCGACCAGGAGGCGATCGACGAGTTTCTGCAGCACCTGGGCGACGAGGGCGAGGGGGTCGAGCCGCGCGTCATCCCCATGCGGATCGGCCGGGCCCGGCGCACCTGGGTCGGCAACTGCGTCGCGGTGGGCCTCTCGGGCGGCTTCATCGAGCCGCTGGAATCGACCGCCATCTTCATCATCGAGGCGGCGCTGCGCTGGCTGGTCGCCAACCTGCCGGACTGCGACTTCGATCCGGCACTTCAGGCCCGCTACAACGAACAGATGCAGGGTCTCTACGAGGAGGTGCGCGACTTCATCGCCCTGCACTACCTGACCTCGAACCGTCGCGACAGCGCCTATTGGCAGGCGGTGCACGAGGAGCTCGAGGTGCCCGACAGCCTGAAGGCCAAGCTCCCGATCTGGCGGGAGCGGCTGCCGGAGGCGGCGGACTTCGAACGGACCTACCTCTTCGGCTATTGGAGCTACCTGATCGTGCTCTTCGGCAAGCATTTCTACGATGAGACCCGCTTCGCCCAGGCCGAAGGGCTGCAGGAGGCGGAGTGGCGGCGGTTCGAAGCGTGGGTCGAGGGGCAGAAGGCCGGGCTGGTTGCCCAGTTGCCGAACCACTTCGAGCTGCTCAACCAGATCCGGTCGCGTGCTCGGCCGCGGCCGGTGGCAAGGCCGGAGCCGGCATTTGCAGAGTCCGGCCGCCCAAGCGTGCCCTTGCCGGGCCAAGACGTCGGTGTCCAGATCTCCTGGAAGCAAGGGCGTCCAGAAGGACCGGCTGCCGAGCCGGCGGTCCAGGACGACGCTCACCTGCTTTAGCCGATTGCCGGGCGGCCCGGAAGCAGGTCCGTCAGGCTCGGCGCGCGATGTAGAAGCTGACCTGGCCAACGGCTTGCCGTTCCCGGTCCCTCTCCGTCATGAAGCGATCGAGTTCGCCGCAGCGCTCCAGCCGCTCCACGCGGGCGACGGCCGCGCTGGTCTCCTCAGGTTTGGCCAGCGCCCAGATGGAGTCGCCGCGCCGCCACTCGGGCCGGAGAGGACCGCGCGCGTCGAAGTAGGCGTCGCCCTGGAGCACGGCGTCGCTCGGCACGACCCGGTCCAGGAGTTCAAGGCCTAGTTCAGCCAGAATGCTGTGGATCCGGCCCTCCGGGGCGCAGCGCGCGAGCATCCGGTCCAGGGCCTCCGGAATCAGCTCAAAGTACCAGAAGCCTTTGCACATTTGCTCGTGGGTACAGGCGTTGAGGAGCAGCCGGCCGCCCGGCTTGAGGACCCGTACGGCCTCGGCCAGCGCAGCCGCATGACCGGGGTAGTCGCTGTCGCTGCCGTCCTCCAGGTGGTGCAGGACCTGGTTGAACATCACGGCGTCCAAGGACGCATCGGCCAGTGGCAGGTGCAGGAGGTCACCGCGCAGAAGGTCGACGTTGCCGCCGATGCCTTCGAGCTTGGCGCGCGCGGCCGCCAGCATCCCGGCACTTCGGTCGATGCCGATCAGCCGACCCAGCACCCTGGCCAGCGCAGCGCTGTAGGCGCCGGTGCCGCAGCCGGCGTCCAGCAGCGTCATCTCCGATGCCGGCCGGTCGGCGGCCTCCAGGGCGTCGCGAATGATCTCAGCTCCGATCGGCACGCGGGTTCGATCGTAGTGGGCCGCCGCCTCGTCATAGCGCTCTATCTTGCTCACGACCGCCGCTCCTCTCACTCGCCAGCCTGAGGGGTGGCGATACGGCGTGTCATCAGGCTGGGCAATACGATCAGAGTGCAGATCAGGGTGCTGGAGATCGCGATCGTCAACAACTGGCCCATGCTGGTCATGCCCGGATGGCCGGAGGCAGCGAGACTACCGAAGGAGGCGATGGTCGTCAGGGCGCTGAACATGACCGCGCGTGACGTGCTGGTGCGCAGCAGCCGGCTCTCGTCGACCTCGTAGCGTCGGCGCATCACCAGGTGGATGCCGCTAGCCACGCCCAGGCCCAGCAGCAGTGGCAGCACGATCACGTTGGCGAAATTGAAGGTCAGGCCGAAGGCGACCGAGGCTGCCGTGGTGATCGCCGCCGCCAGGGCCAGGGGCGCCAGGACCAACGCGGCGTCCTTGAGCCGCCTGAGGGCAAGGGCGAGCAGGACCAGGATGCCGATCAGGGCCAGGCCGCTGGCTTCGTAGAAGGCCTGGACCACGGCCTTGCCCGCCTGGGTGATCACCACCGGCGTGCCCGAGGCTGCAGGCTCGACCGCCAGGACCGCCTCGGCGAAGCGACGCAGATCACTGTTTTCGGCCAAACCGCCCTGGGGCTGTACAGAGATTCGGGCCTGGCCCTCGACGGTTATCCAGTCGCGGCGTAGCGTTGCGGGCAACTCGTCAAGGCCGATCGGCTGCGCACTCAGGGCCGTGCGAAGGTCGTCGAGCGACCTTGGCAGGTAGCGCAGCAGACGTTCCTCCAGGCGCAGGAGATTTTCCCGGCCATCGCCAGCGGCCCTGTCCAAGCGGTCGAGGGCCATCGCCAGTCGCTCCAGGGCCGCGGCCAGCGCCGCATTGCCGACGCCGGCCTCGCGAAGCTCGTTCAAGCCGTTTCGAAATTCCTCCATGGCCCTGCCCCGGGCCTGCGCGTCGAGTGACGAAGCCGGTGGCGCCGGCGTCACGGCCGGACCCATGAAGAGCGCGATCTCATCGATCGTCTCGAGCTTGGCGTCCTGGTCCGCTGGCACGAAGCTGGACAGCGTCAAGCTGCGGCCGACCTCGGGGAGGGCGTCGAGCCGCCCGGCAACCGCCTCGGCGGTTTCCAGGTCCGGGGCCAGGATGTCGATCCCGTATGGTGAACTCTGGGGATCCCGGGTCAGCTCCAACAAGGTGGCCACGGATTCGGTCTCTGGGTCCTTGAGGTTCAGCGGATTGAAATCGAACCGCGCGAAGGGGGCGGCGGCCAATCCGGCCAGGGCGGTCAGCGACGCCAGAACGACGATCGCACGCCCGTGGCGGAGGACCAGGCGTTCGATCGGCCCGCCGATTTGCCGTGCCTGGCTCATGGCTTCTCCCTGTAGGGGTAGCAGCCTCATGAGGGCGGGCAGCAGGGTGAGGTTGACGAAGAGCGCAATGAACATGCCGGTGCCCGAAATCAGGCCCAGCTCCGCCAGTCCTTTGTAGTCGGTTGGCAGGAAGGCGAAGAAGCCGACGGCGGCGCAAAGGGCCGAAAGCGCGAGCGCGCCGCCGACGGTGGCGCCGGCCTGCTCTAGGGCAGTGACCTTATCGCCGGTCTCGGCAAGGGCTTCGCGCGTGCGCAGTGCGAAGTGAATGCCGAAGTCGACGCCCAGTCCGACGAAGAGCACGGCGAAAGCCACGGAGATGATATTGAGATGACCGATGGCGAACATGGCGAAGGCCGCCGTCCAGATCAGTCCGATCAGCAGGGTGGTGATCGTGGCGAAGACCAGCGAAACCGAACGCAGACCGAGAACTAGAAGAATTCCGACCGCGCAGAGCGAGATCAGGCCGGCGGTGGCACCGCCGATCTCGACGCCCTCGAAATCCTCTTGCTCCAGGGCGGCAGGTCCGGTCAGTCGCAGGCTTAAACCCTGGGCTTCGTCGATCTCCAGGGTCTTCGCCAGTTGCCGCAGTTCGCTGATCGGCCGTTCTGCCGGTTTCAGCGTGCTGTGGTCTAGGATCGGCCGTGTGGTCACGAAGCTGCGCGAGGATGCCATGGCCGGGTCCGCGGCCAGAAGGCTGCGCCATGACAACGCGCCCGGCTCGCCAGCGACGAGTGCGTCGCTCTGCCCCGCTATTGCGGTCAGGAACTCCGGGAGTGGACCGGTGTCTTCGAGCGTTGCCGCTTCTTGGAGCGCTTGAGACAGCAAGGTGAAAAGTCCGCGTAGGTTCATGTCCTGGCTCAAGGCACCGAGCAGTGGCTCAGCCGCGGCCAAGCGGTCGGCCAAGTCGGCCAGCGCCTCGCGCTCCAGAAACAGAAAGGCGTTCTCGCGGAAGAAGGCCTCGCCGCCAGGCCGCCGCAGTTCGGTGAAGAGATCGGGGCGCGCCGCCATTGCCGAGGCGAGGCGCTCGGCTGCCGCCTCGGCGGCTTCCGCGCTCGGACCGTCGATCACGGCGACGATCAGATCCTCGTACTGCGGAAAGGCGGCGGCGAAGAGGTCGTCGTTCCGACGGAACTCGACCTCGCTGGAGATCATGTCTCGCGTGTCGGTGTTGATCGTGAAGGTCCCGGCGGTGTAGGTCGCAGCCAGCCCGGTCAAGACGACTGCGAGCAGGACCACAAGCCAGGCCCAGCGACAGACCAGGCCGACCCATCCGGACAGTGTCGCAGTTGTCTTTTCGGCGAGCCTTTCGATCACGATCTCACCAATACGAGCCTGCGTTCCTCGGTGTTTCGCCGTTGCGCGTTCCTAGACCTGGCGTTTGTGCCGCCGATCGCGCTCGTGGCGGCACCGCAGGCTCGCGACGGCCTGGCGCCGCTGTCTAAAGGATGCCGCTAGGACTGACAAGACGGGCCTGATAGCCGCCTGCCCGTGCGGCTCGAGCGAAGACGGAATCTTGCCGATCTTAAAGGCTATTCCGCAGCCGGGCCGTGCACGCTGCGATCCCACTCGCCGGGGATGGCGTCTCCTCGGATCCAGGCCGAGACCGTTTCCTGCGCCGCCTCGGGCGTGGTCTCATCAAAGGTCGTCATGGCGTTAGTCAGCTCGCGCGGGTTCACCGCGCCAAGACCGGCACGACCCTTACGGCTCCAGATGAAGATCGAGGTCATCACCGGCTTTCCGAGCCCAAGGGCCCGGCAAGCGATCGCCAGGTTCTCGCCGCCGGCGCCGAAAATCACCTGGTGCAGGCGCGGTGGGCGCAGCCCCGTCAGTTTGCCGAACAGCGCTTCGAAGAGTTCCAACTTGCCCTGGCGCAGCGCTTCGATCAGGGCGTTGGGTGAAACCTCGCCCGTGGCTGTCGAGGCGCTGTCCGGGGCCGGCGGCGCGTCTTCAACGGCGGCGTTCTCCGGCGGATTGCCCGGGTGCTGCCCTTCCTTCGCGGCTGCAGCCTCCTTTTTTCGCGCCGCCTCTTGCTCGGCGGCTGCAGCATCGAGCTCGGCCGCCGCGGCCTGAAGCTTGGCTGCCAAGCTCTGACGAGGCGCTTCTTTCGGAGGAGTCCGCTCTCCGGTTGTGGCGAGGCGTTCGCGAAGCGTTGCGGGGAGTCCGGGCCGCTTGAGAAGCGCGGCCTTCAAGTCCGGCCTGCCTTCGGCCTGCTTGGCCAGCTTGTCCAGTGTCTCCGCGGAGATTTCGGAAGCGGTGTTCTGCAGCACCGCTGCGAGGACCTTGGCTTCGCCGCTAGCGACCAGGGCGTCGACAACCAGTCTTCCCAGAGTCCGCCGAGTCGCGATCGCCACGCGATGCTGCGCCGTCGCGTCGCGGGCGATCTCGATCAGGTCGGCGTCCGTCAGCGCCTCGCTGTGGACCAGGATGGGGAGCGCGATCTCGATCCGATCCCCGGCCAGGGCGAGAAGACGATCCCGCGGCGGATCCTTGAGGGCTGAAAGGGCTTCACTTTCGGCGCGGTCTGTCATCGCCGTCCGGCTTGGTGCCTGGGTGCTGCTCACAATCCCATCGCTTGGCGCCGCACCCTGGCCGTCGTCACCGGGCAACGCACCATTTGGGGCCAGGTTTAGCGGTGTCCCCTTCGCCGCGCTGGCGGTGGACCGCCGCAGCAGGACGGCGATGGTCATCATCGAGAGCAGCAGGAGAACGATCGCCAGGCCGATCAGAGCGGTCTGGCCGCTGCCAAAGGACTGGATCAGCGCCGTGGTCGATTGCGACTGCAGGTCCTGGGCGGCGTCCAAGTTCTCGCGATAGCGCGCCAGCACCTCGCCGGTGGCCTGCATCTCGGCGCGGTAGCGGGTCAGCTCTTCCTGATTCTCCTGGATCTGGTCCTGATAGCGGTCGATCTCGCTGCGGCTGGTATCGAGCTCCGCCACCATCGTCGAGAGACGCTGCTCCAGTTCGGCCACACGAGCCAGGTCGGCTGCCCGGGCAGCCTCCAGCTCCGTGACCCGCTGCTGGTTAGCCCTGTGTTCTTCCTCCAGCTCCGCGAGCCGTCGCTCCTCGGCTCGCTGCGCCGCCTCCAGCTCGGCGTAGGCGCGAGCCATCTGGCCGTCCGGGGCCTGCGCCGTTTGGGAGGAAAAACCCGGAAAGACGCTAGCCATGGCGTCGAGGTCGACAAGGGTTGCGGCAACGGCATCGGCCTCGGCCGCTTGCTGCTGCCAATTGGCGGACAGGGCGGTGTACCAGGCCTCGCCGAGGCCGTCTCTCGTCGCCTCGACGGCCGCAACGGTTTGCGCCGCGAGCTGGGCCCGGCGTAACGCCCAGAGCTCGCGGATCTTGGGCTCCTCGGCGGTCTTGGCCGCGAGCGTGGCCATAAGGTGCCAATCCTTTGCGAACCAGTACTGGGTGAGGAGGGGTCCCGCGACCGCTTCGCTCCCCGGCTCCATCACGCCTGCAGTCGGGGAGCGCTTGAGATGTGCATCGAACCAGCTCCAACGGCCATAGCCTTCCAAGCTGGCCAGGCCTTCGAAGACCGCCGTGGTGAGCCGATGGCCGTAGCTCCAATCGTCTTGACCGGTCGCGCGGACGTGGCGCGCCTCATCGTTGCGCCAGGCCCCATCCAGGGTGGTGTCGATCGAGATACCGGCCTCGCCTGACGCGGCCCTCTGGCCGGTCGTGAGATCGACGACGGTTAGTCGGCCGCCGTCGAGCAGCCGTTCGAGGCGGCTTGCGGCGGCGGTGTAGCCGAGGCCCAGGTCCTTCCAGTAACTGCTCCGTTCCGCCACGCTGTCCTGGGTCGCCAGGCGCCCGAAAAAGGTGCCGAGGCGGCCGATATCGCGGATCGAGTGGCGCAGATCCGCTTCGCTCAGGCTTCCGTTGCCGTTGTCAGGTTGATTGCCGGTGGCCGGGCTGGCCTCAGCAACCTTTACCCGCTGCAACCCCGTGGAGGAGCTGGCTGCCTCATCGGCAAGGAGCACCTCGGATCTCAGGCTCGATCCGAGCGGCGCTGAAAGTCCAGCAGCGATACCCAGACACGCAAATACGAACCGAAGACTCGAGGGCCCGAACCCAAGGCGGGACATCTGGCACTCCCCATCCCAGCACTGGATTAGGCTGAATTCACGGGGAGTATAGACTCGATTCGCTGGGGGAAAAGCGACCCCGTCTGGGTGTCGGTCCTATTTCTTCCAACAGATTCGGGTCGGCGGCACGCGATCAGCCGCCGCCGCTGGCGCTCCGCAGGGCCGCGGCTTCCGGCTGCTCGGTCATCGCGAGTCCGAGGGCGCCGTCCCGTCGGCTGCAATCCGGTGCTGCTGCCGCGGCCGGGGAGCCGGAAACCTGGGGCTCGCCTGATTTCGAGCCGCTGAACTTTCCGCCCTCTGGCTTGGGACCGATGCAGCTCTGCAGCTTGCGCGCTACGTCCTCACCCCTAAGCGGTTTCAAAAGGATGTCGTCCATACCGGCGTCGAGGCATTCCGAGAAACGCATCCGGTCCTCGACCATGGCGATGATCGGCACCTGCGCGGAGGGGCCGTTGAGCCGCCGCGCCAGTCGAGCGACGTCGGAGCCCGAGATGTCGGTCAGTTCGAGGTCGATCAGCACGGCGTCGTAGCTGCGCCGGGCGATCGCCTTCACGGCTTCTTGGCCGCTGGTGGTCAGGTCGACCCAATGGCCGGCTTTGTCGAGGATGGTGATCGCCTGGAGCTGCGCCGACTTGTTGCCTTCGACCAGGAGCACCCGGAAAGCGCGCCGCGCCGCCGGATGTGCGGCGGTGGTCGAAATGGCAGCGGGCGGCGGCGGAAGCTGGGACTTCCCGGACGTTGGCGTCGCGCTGGGAGAGGCAGCAGAACTATCGACAGCAGCTTGCGGCGTATTCTTTTGAGCAGTGCCCTCGGAGGCGCTTTCAGCCGGCACCGGGGTCGCCGAGGCAGTTGCCGCCCTGTCTGGTCCGGCCTTGGAGGTCGGCGGCGCCTCCTTGCCAGCGCCCTGAACGGTCGGCAGAGCGGCAGTCGTGGCCGGCAGAGCGGCCCTGGCCGCGGGGGCCCGGTAGAGCAGCACCAGGCTGATCTTCGGGCTCGGCTTGAGGCGCAGTTCCAGGCGCGTGCCGTCGGCGCAGGTCATGACGCTGTGGCCCGGCTCGGTCTGCCGGGCTAGAGCGGCCCAGCGGGCCATCTGCTTGTCCACTTCTGTGGCCGGAATCAGTCCGCGGGCCGAGGCGTGCAGCAGCAGACTCTCCAGTCGCGCCTGGCCGGCCGAGAAGCTGTTGGGAAGCTCGAGCCGCTTCAGGAACCGACGGTTGCAGAAGGTGATCCTGAGGTCGAGGTCGATCACGGCCAGGGCTTGATCGCTCTGGTCCAGCGCCGCCTCGAGCCGGCCGAGCCGGGCGAACAGGGTGTCCGCGCGGTCCCGATCCTGCTTGCTGCGGCTGCGCCATTCCTCGGCGTGAGCGCGAATCAGGGCGATGGCGCGGGCGGCGACGCCCAGGCTGTCGCTGCGCTCGCAGGCCGGGATCTCGATCGAGAAGTCGCCGTTGGCCATGGCTTCGCTGGCTTGAGCCAGGCGTGCCAGGGCGCGGTTGCGGCGTGCCAGGAGGATGAAGGCGCAAAGGCAGGCGACGCTGGCGGCCAATGCGGCGACGGTCGCGGCGCTGAACGACGGCCAGGTCTGGAACCACGACGTCCCGGCCGAGTCGCTTCCTGTCGGCATCAGGATGTTTGCGAAGATCACGCCGATCAGGATCGCGGTCAGGACGACGACGGCGATCCGTCCGAAGGCTTGGAGACGTTGCGGTGGAAGCTCGATGCGCATGGGCCTGGCAGGCTCCTTTGCGATGGGGGTTAGCCGACCAATTGCCTCAGCGTATTTTGTTAGGGTTAATCAGGGATGAACGGCCGGCTCTTCCTGCGGACGCGAAACGGGTACGGACACTGTGGAATCTGCCCTTGGAGATCAGGAGGACTTGGCCGCCGTTGGCTCCGTCGCCGACATCAGGGCCCGGAAGGGCAAAAGCAGAGCCAGCGCCATCGCCAGCTTCACGCCATAGTCGCCCAGGGCCAGGGTCAGCCAGGGGATAGGCGTGAAGGCGAATGCCAAGCCGAAGAACAGCAGGGTGTCGACGAAGGAGGCCAGGGAGCTGGAAATGAAAGGCGCCTTCCACCAGGCCGCCCGGCGCAACCGATCGAAGATCAGGATGTCCAGCAGCTGGGCGATCAGGAAGGCGGCACCGGAAGCCAAGGCGATGCGCACGGTGGACAAGCCCAGGAGGCCGGCAACGATGGAGCAGGCCACGCCGACCGCGAAGCCGGCGTAGACCACGCGCCGGGCGGGCTCGGCGCCCAGCGCACGGTTGGTCAGGTCGGTCACCAGGAAGGCAAGCGGATAGGTGAAGGCGCCCCAGGTCAGCCAGTCGTTGATCTGGAAGTTGACCGCCACGTTGGACAGCGTGATGACCCCGGCCATGGCGCCGATCGGCAGCCACAGGCGTTGGCCGGCCAGCGATGGCCTTGCGTCTGCCATTCAATCCTCGCTGTTAGATCCGACGCCGATGCGGACCGGGGTGCCGATGCTCAGCCCGAGAACCCGGTCGGCGCGCCCTTGGTTGACGGCGATTTCCGCCAAGCCGTTGGCGTTCTCATACCAGAAGGCCGTACCGACAGGCACTTGAAAAAAGCTGTCGGCGCGCGCCAGCGCCCGGCCGCCGACTTCCAGCGTCGCACGAGCCTTCAGCGCCGCCGCGCGAAGGCCGGTCATCGCGTTGCCGAAACGGTCGATATAGACGATCCGGTCGAGATCCTCCGGCCAGTCCACCCCGATCATCGAGTCCACGGGCACCTCGCGGCCGGGCGGCGCTGCGCCCCCGGCCAAGCGGGCCGCCAGCGGGGCGAAGACGTCGCGACCGTGGAAGGACGCGGAAATTCCTCGGTCGGGCCAGTCGACCTGCCAGACTCGGGTGCCGTCGACGCGCCGGGCGGCGACGGCAAGCAAACCGTTGTCGGGCCCCAGGAGCCAGCGCCCGCCGGCCTCGACCGCGAGCGCGCGCCGCGGTCCGCCGACGCCGGGGTCGACCACGCCCAGGATCAGGCTGCCGGGCGGCATCGCCTCGGCATAGGCAGCCAGCAGGTAGGCGCCCGACTTGGGATCAAAAGGCGGCGCGTCTGAGATCAGGTCGATCACCGGCCGGTCCGGTGCGGCCTGCCACAGAGCGGCCTTCACCTGCCCGATGTAGGGCCCTTCCAGTCCGAAGTCTGTGAACAGCACGAACATGATAAGAGGATCCCTCCAAGGGTTTGGAATGCCAAGCCTTCAGACGGCTGACGCCGACCACGGCGTCCTCGGCCTCAAAGCCGCCTGGCTGTGGGCAAATTGCGCCACTCCCGGGTGGACAAGGTTAAACCTACCGTATATCGTGGCTTGATATTGGCGAGCCGCAACATTTAGCGGTTTACGCAACATCTTGTATTTATACGGGAGAGGCTTGCAAAATCATGACTTGGACAGAGGAACGCGTCGCAGAGCTCATCCGCCTCTGGCAGGCCGGGCACAGCGCTTCGGCCATCGGCAAGATGCTGGGGGTATCGAAGAACGCGGTGGTGGGCAAGGCTCACCGCATGCAGTTGCCGTCGCGTCCGTCGCCGATCAAGCAGAGCACCATG
>JAAUXU010150271.1_pt1 | contig 13024 bp, 10 predicted proteins | sample 7278151 | NCBI WGS metagenome assembly JAAUXU01 (sample SAMN14350113, study PRJNA611818) | marine sediment metagenome | isolation source: surface marine sediment (1.8m) | place: French Polynesia: Moorea | collected 2018-08 | reverse complement strand
TTTTTTCGTTTTAAAACCCATGGGCAACCCTCGGGCCCCCCCCCCCCCCAAAAAAAAAAAAAAATTAGAAATAAAAAGCCTTCAAGTAATTTTTTCTTGAAATAGAAAAAAAAAAATCTTTTTTCCGCTGGTTGTTCCACTCCAGAGCGTTTCCTTTTCGTGGTCACTTTCGAGCATGTAACTAAATTAAGTCGGGTAAATGCGCCCTTACTCCATGCCTACAAAAGAAACAGGTGGTCGGTGTCAGCCCAGGTGGTCAAGAGTTCGTTCGTGTCCAGTGAGTCGAGGGTCAAACGACGAACTCCATGATGTTCCCGAGAAGGATAATTGTCGAGGAGAGACTTGATAAATTGGCGCAACGCGCGCCGCGTAGCAGAGAAGCCGCGCCAGAGAAGGCGGCTGCAGCGAGCGGAGTGCGTGATAAAAGGCGTCCACTGTCGTCCAGCCCAGGTGCGCCGCCATCTCTGGTGGCACCAAGCTGTCTGACGCCGTCTGCCACTGTGTGTGCACTGGGACGGACCCGCAGAGAGCGAAGAGAACAGACTGGCTGCAGAGAAGAAGAAAGTGGCGGTCGGTCTCTCTGTGTACAGTAGACACCGTCCATTCACAGAAGAAATGGGGGCTCAACGATGAATCGTTGGAATGCATGTATTTTTCTTTCTTTCTCATTCTTTTCTCTCCTTGTAGCCTCGCGAAGACGTCCCGGACAGACACCTCTGCGAACTCGACTGCGGCAGCCAGCACGCCAATCCCGTCTGCGGCTCCGACGACGTCACGTACAGCAACAAGTGCGCCCTCCACCAGGCGGCCCTCTGCTCGGCCAAGCCAGATCTCAGAGTTGTCCACAGGGGAGCGTGCTCGCCAGGTGATGGCAACAGTATTTGTGGTACATACGTGCATGCGTGCGTGCATTGTAGGTAGACAATTAAGGCGGCTGGCTATACTGCACTGTCATGATAAGTCAGTTCAGGCCAGTGGAAGAACTACAGGGTGAGTGAATGGGTGGACATGTTGAGGGGAGATCGCGAGGCAATGTGGAAAATCCCACAAGGCGACACCCTGTATTTTAGTATGTGTGTGGAGATGGTTTGCTGTCGAATTGGAGCACTATTGCTACTCTTACTAGACCACCACGTGCGTATGCCTGGGTGCGCTGAGATCTTCATTTGCCGGTTGCGAGGCATCCCGTTCACTCTTTTTTTGCCACCCGGTGTCTTCAAGCGTGTGTACGATCCGCCACTTACGTGGAAGGTGGAGAACAATGAGCTGCACTTATTGGGTTGCCCTGTGCGCCAGTGCTTGTGCCAGGGGAGACCTGGATTGGTTTGCAGCTCACTTGGAAGGTGGACAACAACTTTGCTGGGGCCACCCTGTGCAGTCTCATGGCAAAGTTGTCGTCGGTCGGAGCGTGGGTCTCTGTTTGTTTGAGCAAGGCCCAACGTGGGGAAAACAAGTTTATTGGATGACATCACTTTTTTCCATGGAAGAACTGAGCAAATTATCTTGTACCTATTCATGGATTCTTGTAACGCTTGTTGCTATCGAACATTCGTACTCTGATGGCAAAACTCAGGGTGACGATGATTTTGTGATAGGCAGCGCAGTGGGTCCTCCTTCACAGAATATCAGAGCGAATCTTCCATTCCAATCGAGATTAAGAGGTTAAATGTTTGCTTACGGTTGATAGGAGGAAAAGAGAAAGCTGTAATCAGTGTTTATTTGATCGTCGTAAAAGCTACTTCAACTGGGTTCGACACAAGTGGGCATCATAACAGGCAACTCAGAGGTCTCTCCTCTGGTGAATGCAAACTTCAAGTCTTAATGTTACTTCACCCTCATGAATGCAACGTTGTTTTGGCATGACTGAAGATCATAGCAGTGGACAAGAAATGTTTGCCTGACCAATGGATTGGCATTCGTAAATAAAATTGAAACGTAAGATTAGTCTAGAAGAGAAAGGTCTTTTTGTGGAATATGGTATTTTTCTGGCCTGGGTGTCTGGCCTATCGCCAAAATATTTAGACTAGTGGACCAAAAACATTTACTTTCAAGAGCCCTTTACTACGGCCCCTTTTAACTCGAAGCATTATGGCACACTGTGTGTAGTAAGTGCTATGAGCACTTTTTCAACCATCACTTTGAGCTACAGAAGTGGTCAACCCTCTATGGGAAGCTAAGCAGCTCCTCTAACACTGGACTGATATGCGCTTTTGCTCCAGGAGCACTCATTTCTCCAGAATTTGAGATCAAATTTATGTACTTCAGCAGAGTTTACTTCAGAAAAGTTTGACAGATATGAACAAATGGAAGACGAAGTGCGCACTGCGCTTGCAACACACAGTATGCCATAATACTTCCAGTTAAAAGTGCCCATAGTAAAACACTCTTTTTTTTAAAAAAAAACCCACTTTTTTTTTAAAAAAAAACCCACTTTTTTTTTTAAGGAAAACATTCCTTTTGTACCAGCTATAAAAGCGTCAAATGCCAAGTCTCTACCGCCAAAAGCCTAATATTGACATTGTCGAACTAGCCTAATAAGTGAACCTTGCATTCACCCGATGAGAAACCTTTATATTCGTCGCTAAAGTGTCCAGTTGTGCCGAAAACCAGTGCTGCAGCACAAGAGAACAGTGATAAGGGTGAAATATCATGAATAGAGTTTGTTCTTTTCTCCAACTTTTGACCTCAACTGCGTCCGCATAAAGTATAAGTCGCTTTCACAATGTAAGGGTTTCCGTAAGTAAAATCAAAAAAGGTTATTCTTTATCTTAACTGTGTGCAAATTTCAAACATCGAGTGGACATATGACATAAGGCTGTTCAATGCCAGGGTCTCATTTCTTGGATTTGCAAATAAATTTGCAATGCAACCAACATGTAATTGTTACTCAAAGTTGAATTTTATTTGTTACTCACCTTAAGAAGTTGCTACGGAAAAAGCCACATTATTACCACATGAAGTCTACATTACTGCACATGAAGTTGATCCGAGATCCGAGCGGGCTGCAGCCCAGCCCAGCTCGGCTCAGGTTGTATGGGCACCTTCACCTCCGCAGCTACTTTGCGAGCCAGGTTTTCTGGCCGAAAGCAGTTCGAACAGGGTTGTCGTGGCAACACTAACAAACGCGTTTCTCTTGCTTTGAAAATATTAAGCTTCTTTCCAGCTCAATAGTGCTGTGGTCAAAAACTCATCACGCTCACTGCGCAAAACAGCCAAATTGGCATTATTCGCATAAATTACTGGCGAATGTGCATTGATTTTCTGCTGCAGAAGGAGGCACTGACACGCACGGAAAACCAGGCGGGGACCATGACCAGCCTGGCCGCACAAACCTGAACATTGATGAACGTCCCCCATGACTCCCCCAATCCTGCAGCTACTCAAACTCTGCACCGTTTGAAAGTTTGAAGTTTTTAAGTTATGAGCCTCAGTTCGAATTACAGGTGTAGGTGGCGTATGTGAAGGCCATGTCGTCAATGTGCTTTGCCTTGTGTGCGGTACTAATGTGAACCAATCATAACTTGCTTCATACATTAGCCATGTAGACCCCTTCTTACATTGTTGGAGACCGTAATAGTTTAACTCGTTAACTTCACTTATGGAAAAAGTTGTATATTGGAGGTTCAACTGAAAAATGCCTACAAACGTTTGATTTCCCACTATAAGGCTGGTGTGCCGAGACTGAGGTAGGGCAGCGTAAATGTACGAACGAGTGTCACCGGTCCCGGCTCACCGACTTGACTCACGAGCCGAGTGGGCTCGGAGATGAAAAGCCTGATCTCGGCTCGCAGCCCCAAAATCCGACTCGTAGACAGCACTAGTTTGTACTGTCACATGAGTCATGGCTATTGTCAGCGCCTGGATGGAATGTGTGATATTTGTTAACGTATTCTTCTTTTGACTCATGGCAGTCCAGCACCAGTGCCACGAGGAGCGACTGGAGGCCCTCCAGGCCAGCAACAAGTCCGGCATCCCCGTGTTCGTCCCCGTCTGCCGCCCGGACGGGTCCTACGTGGACGTCCAGTGTCACTTCGGAACTGGTTACTGCTGGTGCGTCGACCAAGAAGGAAAGCCAGTGCTGGGATCTTCTATAAGATATGATCGGCCAAACTGCAGGAGAAGAAGTAAGTTTCTCACCTCGACTGGATAAAAAAAATCCAGCGGGAAGTGAGAAGAGGTTCCTTTAGGTACACACGTACACATCAACAGCGTTGCCAGATTCTGAGAGAAAAAGAAAGCTTATGGAATAGACTGAATGACGGCAATTTTGCTACCACTAGATTTGAATTTAAAAGAAGCTTATTAGGTTCCAAAAGAATCCCATTTTGGCTTTGAAAGCCAAAGGCTTTTGGCTATTTGGCTCCGCAGCAAACATTTCGTTAGACAACAACATTTTCGGTTGTGAAAAATGCTGATTTGATTCTCAAAGGAGCCGAGTTTGACTTCTAAAACAGACACCTGCGGTTGTGAAAGAACTCGATTTGATTCCATAACACCAATTTGAAACCAAACGAAACTCATCATTTTCCAGAAAAAAAGAACTCCATTTGGCTCCATAAGCAAACCCATTTGGCGCCAAAATTACCCATTTTGGGTGAAAAAAGTTTCGTTGCAGAACTAACTCATTTGGTTGTGAAAGAAACGCATTTTTGGTTTCCCAGTGGAACCATCTGGCAACACTGAGCCTGAATTTTATGCATGCCAAAATTACAGTATGTCCGCAAAGTCAAGAAACCCAAAAAGCTTTGAAAAAACTCCAAAGCCATTGGTGGTGACTCAATATATACCCAACCGAAGCTGCGTAACACATGAAAGAGCCTCACTGTTACAAAATCTCACTAAAAGATCTCATATGTAAAGCGCTAAGGTCGTACGTACGTCTGTCTGTGAGTGCGTCTGTCCAGCTGTTGCGCGAGGGTCTCGTGCGAGGTGTAGTGTACGTCATACGTGTTGAGCGCGTTGAGGTGATTCCGGAGTCAGCCACACACACACACACACACACACACACACACACACACACACACAGACGTATCGCACTTGATGCTTTGGCCACTCTCCCCACCCAACAACGTGGGTAGCGCGTAAGTGCTAGTTAGGATTAAAGATCATGAATGTGTCTGGTACAGATTCGAGGAAGCGAAATCGCAGGGGATGGGGGAGAAAACGTGGCCGAAGTCGGGCGCGGAGCGGGGCAAAGACATCTTCGGGCCAGAGACACAGGAAGAAGAGCAAAAAGAAGGGAGGCAGCAAGAAGACAAAGTGTAAGTAGTAGAGTATAACTGTACACGACCGGGACGAAGGTGGGGCTTCTTGTCCAACAATGGCAAGTGACCCTCGAGATATCGAGCCAATGACGGTCAGAAAGCACCTTTTTTCGGTACCGGTTATTTGTAATTTGATTGCCGATTTCTTCTACTTTTTTCTTACTACTACATGAGGAGTAAGAGTTCAAATGTCGTTGGCCAGTTCAATCTGCTCCTGGTTGAAGATCTGGCTGTCTTTGCACACACAACAAAATGTATCAAGTCTTGGACAAGAAGCGAGACTTTTCTTTAACTTCTAAGGAGTTGCTAAATAGTACTTTTTTTCACGCATTTTGCCATCGCACTTTCTTCCATCTATATAAACAAAGTATGGGCCAAGTACTGGGATAGTCGGCGGCCACTTATAACAAGGCATGGAGGCATTTTTAGGGCGCTGCTGGACAGAATCAGTCTGTTAAAGAAAAAGTTGACTTCAAAAAGAAAGTGAGTTCAAAAATAAAGAAATAAAGGCCTTTTTTCCAACGAAAAGCTCGCGCTCGATTGTATTAAAGGGGAGATGGGGAGGTAGAAATCGGGAATCATCATATTTCCCTTTTTCTTTCTAAATTTTCTTTCTTTAGTGTTCTATCAAAGCGACCGCACAGAGTTCATCTCCGAGGTGTTGGAGCTGATGGGGTCTGAGTACCGGCGGGTGCACGACCCCAGGCAGATGGACCCTATCGGCAACCAGAACAAGGAGGTCGTCGACTGGAAGTTCGATCAGATGGACGCCGACAGGTGAGTACATCATGGACACGGCGAGGGTTATTTTTTGCGCCCCCTTTATGGCCGTAATTGTGGTATAGAATCACACACCCACACACAGAGACACACAGACACACACAGACACAAACTGAATATTTGCAATACGAACAGGGTTGCCACTTTGTCACTGAAGGCTAATACTAATACTTAAAAAAAGTGTCTGTTCCCCCCCCCCTGCACGTGCTGTGGACATCCACGTAAACAGTTTATTCCAAGTGGCGCCGTCGAAGATTACAAGAAAGTCTTTCAGGGGTAATTTTCAATCGTTTGTTGCCTTTTTCAGAGACGGATCTCTAAAGAAACAAGAGGCGAAGACATTTTTCCTGGAACTGAAGAGAGTTTCTCGAAACAAAGTTTGCGCGAGGAACTTTTGGCGCTACTGTGACCTCGACTTCGACAAGAGGATGACCAGGCAGGAATGGCACACTTGCCTGGGGATCAACATCAATGGCAAGTGAAGAGATCCAAGGAATCACTATCAACTTAGAAAATATGATCTTCTCATAGTTCTCATATTGTCAACACCAGGGTCATATTCCTAATTTGTCGTGTCATGTTTTTCATTTTGCCCAAATGGGGAAATATCTTCTAATTTTACAAGCCATACTCACATTTTGGAATTTCCCGCCTCAAATTCCTGGGCTTGCTGAAGGTCGGGTTCGAGTTTGCTCTAGTGATGCATCGGGCTAGCTTCTTCTCCAGCTCGGGTCGGGTCGGGCTGGTGGACTCCGAGCTGGACTAAAGCTGGGCTGGCTGAAAATGGCCTCGAGCCATCGAGCTTTCGAGCTCGGGCCTGCGCTCGAAGCATCTCTAGCTAGTTCGGTCAGCTCAAGTTAAAATATCTTGCCTGAAATTCCTGCACTTGCTTCAGCTTACGTCAAGTTACGTCAATATACAATAGACTCCGTTGACAGTGGAGCCAAAGATGTCACGATATGCGGAGAGTCCCTTCGGATCGAGTCTACTGTAGAAGTGTTCTTTTTGTCCTATCCCCTTAGTAGCATCCCCAGTTTCGCTCATCGAAGTCACATTTTCCCGATTTGCAGTCATCGCTGTCATTGCCGAGGCCATATTTTGGCCGTTCGGAGGTCACGTTTTGACATTGCTGTGCATGTGTTTTCAGTATCGTTCAAGCTGTTCCAATCGCTGAGCTCTGGTGAGGACAAGGACAGGCGCAGAGACCGAATGCGTAAGCACAGACAGCAGCACTTTGGTCACAGGAGGATCGAGGATGAAGAAGAGGAAGAAGTACAAGAAGAAGAAGAAGAAGAAGGTTAACACCGTTACATAGTAGAGACACTAAGTTAGGTGAGATTTTAGTAATCGCTACTTGTACATTTAGATCTTGCTGGTGCTCCTACTGGGGAAGCTCTCTCTGAAGTGAGCATTGTGGATTGCTGGAAGGAGAACTCAGCTGCTTTGGCTCGAGGCAGCCTCAACACGTACGTGCCAGAATGCGAGGACGATGGCACATTTCAGAGTGTTCAGTGCTACGACGTAAGAATGGGTCCATCATGCAATCTGTATAGAATTGGTCAGAAGTAGCCAATCAGCTCGGTCGTGACCCAGGTCACGGAGGGCAATGTGCATTCGTGGTAAATATGTAACTGAAGTTTTTCAACTATGATCTGAAAATGTGGAGTAAAATTAGTCCAGACATTTATAGACATGCTTGGAGTTGAGAAAACTGCAGAAGAGTACAGCTGGGGCTGTACTGTAGGGCCGACTTGGCACTGCTTGACTTGACCACCCTAGGGTGGTATTATACCACACTTAAATGAATTTTGACCTACTTCTCAACTCTGATCTCTATAGCCCAGAGCTAGCATGTCTGACCACTTGCTCAGGGCTCTGGGGTTCGATTCCATCTGCTTCCATCACTCTCTTTCTGTTAAATCACCGAAGATGTGACTGGAAATGAGGGCCAGTAAGCATTGTGCTCATAAGTTGCCTTTTAAGTGAGACATGGGACGAACACAGGCTGCTTCTTTTTGTCAATGTTTCAATCAACCGCCTTCGGCGCCATCTATTGGTAGATGCGGAAGCACCTAGCAAGCCCACTGAAGAAGTGGGTGAAAGAAAATATGGAAAATGACAGGTTGGGAGGCTTGTAAACTAAAAAAGTGACCTTCGACTACAAACGTCCGTCTCGTAAAGAAGTCCTACACCCTGATTGAGTTTTGCAGCACTCAGGTCGTCATGACCCTCGTGCTGCAAAATTCAATTCCGGCGTATACAGCTGCTATACGAGACGGACGTATAAAATTATGACCAACATTGCAGCGTGAGTATGTAGAGTAAACAATGATTTTTTTTCTTCCTTTCAGTCGAGCGGCTACTGCTGGTGCGTGGACCCGATGAACGGCCACCCCATCCCCGGCACCTCGAAGCACGGGTCTCGTCCAAACTGCGGGGAGGACGTCGGCGCCGTCATCATGCGCCAGGCGAAGCCTTGGCGCAAGTGCCCCGATCATCGGCGTCGACAGTTCCGAGAGCGCTTACTCGACAAGCTCACCCGCGAGATGGTGGGCGAGATGTCTGAGGCCGCGTTCGCCCCTAGCCGCTTCCTGGACGCCAGGCTCACCGTGGAGGAGAGAGTGGCTAAGTGGAAGTTCACTGCTCTAGACTCTAACAAGAACGGGGTGAGAGAGGGGGAGCGAGGGGAGCGAGGGTCGCCAGCCTTGGCGTTGTGGATGCTGAACGTGAACAACATCATGACCTTTGTTGACAGGTGCTATCGCGTAGAGAGTTGAGGCCCTTCAGAGAGGAGCTCAAGGCCAACAGAAGATTGAAGCTGTGCGGGAAACGGATGCTGGTAATAAAGTTGACTAGTTGACTAAATGCTGGTAATAAATTGGACATTCACTAATGGGCGGAAAATGGATTTGAAAGTGATTCTCAAAAATGTCGTCTTCTCTTTCCGCAGCGTGATTGAACAGTGAAAGTTTTTCTCCAGCTGCACTTTAATCTCCGTGTGAGAGGGTCTTTCCAATTCTACTGGCTGAATGTCAAAATCAACATACACTTACTTTTTGGTCGCTTAACAACAAAGTCGAAACACAGGTGTTTTCTTTCCCGACTTGTATTCTCAAAGCAGTAAAGAAATTTCAAAAATTAGGCGAACAAAGAAAAAGTGACATCCCCCCCCCCCCAAAAAAAAAGAAGAAACACCCATTTTTTCAGCTGAAAACGTGTTCTCATGTGAATCACTCTCAAATCTCACTTAACCTCCCACCACTTATATAATCCTATGATTGTAACTTTGCCTTCCAGCTCCATTGTGACACCGATGAGGACAAGAGAATCACCGAGACTGAGTGGGAAATCTGCATCGGGGTTCGAAACGCCGAAATAGGTTAGTTGGTCTTTTCTTCCTCCCTCTGAGTGCCATGACTTTCCACACAAACTTTCCGACTCTTTTCCCAGATGGTCCGAGCAGAATATCCGTGCCCACCATCAACAAGGACAAGCGACGTGGGCCAAATCCGCTAAAGACTTGGCTAAAGGAAGACTGAAAAGTGTGTTATTATCCTACATATTTATGATGAAAAAAAGCTCATATTATTACAAAAAGACTGGAGAAGACAATGATTCCAGGCCTGAGCTGAAAGTGCTCCAGGAAGCTTGAGTCAGCTGGCAAGCGCTGCTATGGGGATTGGCGAAAAGCTGTTAAAAGCATGTCAGTGAGAACTCTTCTGTGGTTTCACGGTGTCGTCACTTGGACGTATTGATATTTGAAATTCAGAGTAGGTAACCTCAAGTACGTGCAAGACTATTTTTCAAGCTCCTGCTGCTTTTCTCCCCTCTAGATATGGCTTCCGCTAATCCCAGAAGGCTTATGTGAAACTTTTGTCTCAACGAAAGATGGACGGAATTTTTCTATTTAAATTTGCTCTAGTTTTGCTCTGAAAAGAAAAAGACCTTTAAGCAGTGCCCCTACTATGCACACTTGATGATTGGACAGAGTAGCTACTCATGTATGAGGGCGCCATAAGCAGCGCCTGGACTCCTGACTACATGGACTGCATGAGTATGGACACCCTCACTGCGCTCACTCTGACGGCCGCCAGCCATCTGCTCGAAAGGATGCTGGAGCTGGTCTTCCTGCCGGCCCTGGTCACGTTCTCGCTGGCCCAGCTTGCTTCGAAGAGATTCCGTTGGCAAAAGTGCCCGCTTAGATCTGGAGGAAATCTGCTCTCGTGGTAGGACAGACTCGTTGGCGTGAGGGGTCTCCTGCTCCAGAGTGACCCGATGATGATCCAATGAGTCCCAATGACCTCTTATCCTGCTTGGACTCTTGATCGCCACTGTACAGGGTCGTTCAGATCGATAGGGGATCAACTAGAAGGGGAATGGCAAGTCCGCAAGCTCGGTCTCTTCTGAACGACCCTGTACACTTGGGCAGTGCAAGCTTCGTTCGACGCAGTGAAATAGAATCAGTTGGCAACTAGAACTTCTGGTGCACGGACTGAGACGTTAGTAGAATTAGTGTAGGAACTACAGAAAGAAAGAAAAAAACCACACACACCAATAGAATACACGTTATTATGCGAGGACGTTTTGGCGCATGGCGCACGACTGCGCCATTCTTTCAAGGAACGTACTAAATGACTGTTGACACCAAGTATGACTGCTACATTTCTTTTTTTTTTTCAACTCGTTGACTCCGGCGTCCCCTGCAACGGGACGGACTTGAAAGATACACTGCTGCTGCAGACTCTTCGTGTGTGACGTGAGTGCCAGCGCGGCTTGGGCAGAACTGGGACGTTTTGTGCAGGGTCTGGCCGAACTTGGACAGGTTTTCCAGGTTCCCTAATCCTGTGGCCTCCTCCAGGATGATCAGCGGAGCTAGCTTCAATTCGTGTGTGGCCTGTATGCAGTCGAGTGTACCTGCACATTTTGAAACGAGCAAGTTTGAAGCAACATGAATCGATTTTCCACAGAAATTATTAGACCCCGACAATATATATCTTCACATGAAAAATATTTCTTCCACATAAATCAGGGGTCATTGGTTGGGAAAAAGAAATCGATTTTCCCGGAAGAAGTACATATCATGCCCATTTTCTGAGTGTAATAGAGCAGTTAAAGCCTAGGATGATTTTTTCCAGTGCCTGTGACCGCAGAGCTGCAGGTGGTCTCTGAGTACCCGTGTTCGGTTTGTAGCGTTTTGTCTGAGTTTTTGACCCAAGTCTGCAGTTTTAGGCCTCCGAGATTGAGTCGAGCTGAGCCGATGCTTGATACAGCTGTAAAAAAGGAGGATTCCCGGAGCATTCATAAGCACTGAAAAAAAATAGCTCTTGACAGAGTGGGCATGTCATACCAGCCCGTGACTACAGCTCAACGGCTGTTGAAGAAGTCAAAAAGCAGATCTGTCTCAGCAAGTGATGACGTCAGCCGGTAAGTTCTGCCTTCAAGTCAACTCATCAAGCTAACACTGAGCAATACAGAAATTAATAATGGTGGCGAAATTTCGGTGGAAAAATCCATTGAAAAAAGTGACACAGAAAAAGAATTATTTGGGCTGACAAAATCAGGTAGAATTTCGGTATCCGGCAGTTGCACAGACAAGCACATTCTTCCGTCGTGTCTTCACAGCCCCCAAAGCGTGTCATCACATGGACGGTGCATATACGTATGAGTGCGTATATGTATGGGTGTGTATATGTATGAGTGCGTATATGTATGGGTGTGTATATGTATGAGTGCGTATATGTATGAGTGCGTATATGTATGAGTGCGTATGTGTATGAGTGCATATATGTATGAGTGCGTATGTGTATGAGTGCATATATGTATGAGTGCGTATATGTATGAGTGTGTATGTATGAGTGCGTATGTGTATGAGTGCATACATGTATGAGTGCGTATGTGTATGAGTGCATACATGTATGAGTGCGTATGTGTATGAGTGCGTGCGTGGTACAAAGAACAGATTCGTTAGTGAGAAAAATCCTCTCTCCTCTGACATCTCAGCTAACTTGTGGCAGACTTTGGCAGATAACTTTTCTACACATGCCTGCCTAATGAGCTTTTTGACTTGTACAGTCGAGATCCCATTTTGGGCCACTCCCGTAGGGATTTGGCAAATAGCGGGTCAGTTCAGGAGAGGTGGGTGTAAAGACAGTTGGCCCACTATGGATAGCTTAGAAATGGTTTCCCATAGTTTAGTCCCTGAGGTGCAAATTGGCGCACAACATGTCGCATACACATATGTTGTTGCAACTTACCTCCGGTCTTCTCTGGCCTACCCATACTGACAAGTCGGGCAAGGCTTGCAACACAAGCTTATATACATGGTCAGTAAATGGTAGGTACAGTAAAACCGTACAGTAAAAGCATACAGTAAAACAAAAATTACAGTATTTTGCTAGCGTTTCCCAGCGGAGTTCAACCAAACGAATTTCGCACTCTCAATCTTGAATCGAATTCGAAACTGGATATTTTAAAATTTGATTTCGAGTCTTTCTTGCATTCTCACTATCCACACTTTGAAGCACATTGAAGAAAGAGATATGGTGATTATCAATGCATATTCATGTCATTGAAAAAGTGGTTATCATGAAAGCAGTCGTGGAATTGCTACAAAATTAATAATGTTAGTAATGCAATTGTTTTTATCATTGATCGAATTCTTAAAAAGCAGTCGACATCTGTGCAACAGGTGTTTAGAACGATTTTGTCCGCTCCTGATACAGGGCTTCATTAGTCATTCTGGTTCTTTTATAGTTTGGTGAAAACGTGAATTCGAATTTTAAACTCTATTCTTTCATTGAACTTAGACTCGATTTTCTGAAAATCCGAGTTCTTGGAAACACTGCCTTTCGTCCGTTCATTTATCCCCTCTGTAGGGTCGTAAACAAACTCTAGCCAATGCGGGCCCAGCACCTATTGTGGAGGCCTCGCCTAAACTACTCCGTCGCTAACTACAGCCAGTTCGTCCACCCCGCTTCTAT
>JAAUXU010088642.1_pt1 | contig 13026 bp, 18 predicted proteins | sample 7278151 | NCBI WGS metagenome assembly JAAUXU01 (sample SAMN14350113, study PRJNA611818) | marine sediment metagenome | isolation source: surface marine sediment (1.8m) | place: French Polynesia: Moorea | collected 2018-08 | reverse complement strand
TTGTCTGATGCAATTTTCATTGTCAGAATCAGGAATGTCGCAATTGTTCATGTTTTCTGCACTAACTTGGAACTGGAATGAGTAGAAAAGCCTTCTTTAGAGGGGCAAAAAATGCATTTTTCCTACTCGAATACCCGCTGGATTATTCGGGTATTTTCTCCTGCTGGATTGGGCAACTCGAGCATTTATGGGCTACTGAACTCAACTATCCCTAGCGCCAAAACCGTGAATTTCTAATGTGACGATATCTCGCTGTATTCTAATGGCCACTTCACAGCACAACCCTACCGTCTTCAAGGGCCTGCAAGGCCTAAGCAGGGCAATCATGGTGCCTAGTGGGCCTCACGTTGTCAACCTTGGAGTAATTTTAGCCGTCATGCTCATTTTGGGCGCCACAGGACACCGTTATTTTTTTTTAAAAAACCATTTCATTAGAACGTTGACGAGAAATTTTAGGTGTCTCACTAGATGAGGTCCTCACTGCAGGTAGAGCCTTCAGAGGACATCATGGAGGCCACGTCAGGGTCGAAAACTGTTGTTTTCTTCCCCTTAAATATTCTGTTACAACGTCGATGCATTCTCGAGCGCTTGACAAAGTTTCGAAAAATTTCCGGAATTTCACCGGATCAGATGACCACATTAATAGCGTAGAAGCTCGACAAAGATCCAACAAACCTTGATTTTCCACTGAATAAAAAAACTGTCCCAATGCTCACCTTTTGTGAGACCTGATAACTAATCTAAGATGGGCTCAAGTGATCTTGGCTCGGAATTTTGGCCTCATTTTCTCTTTTTAAATCAAGTGTCCAAAATGTCTGTGAGCTCAGCGTTCTGGACAAACGTGCAGAAGGATGCGGCAAACAAGTCGGTGGCGCTCTTGCCCTTGCACCTCTTGGTCCTCTCGCTGCTCTCGCAAGTTCAAGAGCCACGAGAACAAGAGCATCGCATCATTTGCTGCCTTCAACACCTTGGCCCAAAACGCTTGTCCTGTTTCGATTCACTTTTTCAGAATGCTATGTCCTATTGATATTTCTACACAATTTCTAATGTTTATTCTTTTTCTTTATTGCTTGTTTCTTGGGGAGATTTTCCTAATCGTCAACAAACCTTGACTCAGTCAAAGTTTTCATGCTAACTGACCGAGTTGACAAAGTCCTTTATGAATCAGCTTGTGAGGAGTTTGAAAGTTTCCTAAATTTATTTCACATTTTCTTTATGCAATGTGTAGTATTTTGCTAACTCGATGAGGAGGCCATGAGCAGCCTCGCAGCCTCATCGAAGATTTCAGACACCACCTGTGCAGAGCCCAAATAAGCATCTATGGGGTTTTTTTTTTCGAAGAAAAACAAGCTCTCGGACGGCAAATGTGCCTCACCCTGTACGTACATCATAGACGTACGTACAGAGAGAAGATCTGTTCTGTTGTTTACATATTCACTATAAATCACAGTTATGAACATGCGACTTCTTACACAACTCAGGACTGGAGAGCTTCTGGACTGACTCTGGAGGCTACAACGTTTGGCCTTTTTCGACAACAACGTCCAGCAAAGAAGTCTTCATTCATACGCGTCTGTGTGAGTGTGAGCGCACTTCAGAGATATTCCACTGGAAAGGTGCCAAATACGCTTGACAGCACAGAAGACTTCCCCTGGGGAGAGGCTGACGACGACGAGGCCGAGGGTGTTGGGGGTAAACATGACGGGGTCGTAGCCCGACTGGCAGCAATTGCCCAACCAAGAGGCCAAACGCTGCTTTGCCCAGCAAGGAGTGGGAGGAGAGAGAGGACGGACAGACGTGCTCAGCCTTCTGCTCGACCTCGTCAGTGTCAGACTTTCCTGCGAGAGAGAAACACTAAGCAGTGAGAGCACGCAGAGATCAATGGGGAGTTCCACCGTGTTGATGGTGAGAGTGTGAGTCGTCTTCTTGTTCTTGGTGATGGAGGACAACCCCAGACTCCGGGTCAGCGCCCTGAGGGGCAAAGGCCTCGGGGTGGTGGCCAGGTGCAACGTCTCCGCCGGGGAGTTGCTGATCTCGGAGAAGCCCCTGTTTGTCATCCCCTGGTGGGCCAGGCACAAGACTGGCTTGGCCGCCAACGAGACCAAGCAGATGGTCGAGGACGAGGTCGAGGACCTGAGCGAGCTGCAGCAGGAGAGATTCTTCAACCTGTGTGACTCCAAGTGCGACTCGGGTAAGACGTTCTCCTACCCTTATTTGCTTCAATAAGTTACATGTTTTCATTTATCGTTTCACATCCAGAGAACGATAAAACTGCCATGGGCATTTGGAGGACCAACAACTTCTGCCTAGGCCGGTCGGGCCCTCGCGCAGACAACGGCATCTTCCTGGAGTTGTCGCGGTTCAACCACTCGTGCATGCCTAACGCGGAGTTTCACTGGAACTCGGTGCTCAAGAAGCAGGAGGTCAGGGCCATCAAGGACATCAGGCAGGACGAGGAGGTCACGCTCTGTTACATGACAGGAAATGCAATGGCCAAGGTGAGGCTCAATGCGTCGCCCTCGGCAAAGATCTTGTCTGTAGATAATGAAATTGCTGACACAGTGCGAAAATCCTTGCCATTTCTTTTTATACAAATTTGCTTGCCAAAAACTGCCGACGCATCATATTCTGAGCTCTGCAAGAGTGCGTATGTACACGAGTCTCACGCACACGAGTGTGTGTGTGTGGTGTGTGTGTGTGTGTGTGTGTGGGTGTGTGGGTGGGTGCGCCTGCGTCAAAGGATTTGAGTGAGAGTGTATGCCTGTATGTGTGTGTGTGTGTGTGTGTGCATTACAGAGAGAGAGTATTACTGTGGGTGTGCGCGCGCGGGGATGATGGAAAAAGAGAGCAAACAGTGCCAAAAAAATCCATCTACCAAACGAGGACGAAGCCCTGAGAGAGAAAGTAATTGAAGCCAAGAGGCATCGTTGACAGGCCCCCAACGTTGCGTTTATTTTGGGCCTCCCCCCACCGAGGCCACCAATCACGAGTGACGTCCTCCGTGATAATGAGGCCGAACGCACTCATGTCCTCGCTGATGTGCGGCATGCAATCCTTCGATCACCATATGGGAGCTTCGAGCTCTGTCGTACGTATGAAGCACTGACTTTGTTGCCCTTAGAAAGTCTCTCTTGTGACAGCTTCATCTAAAGGGTTGAGACTATTTCGGGGGATATCGAATGAAGCTGAACTGAGCTGGAACGAGCAATATTTCAGGCCTCATCAGTACGGACAGTCGACATTCGATTTTATCAAGTTGCTGAGGAAATCGCTGCAGATTGTGTGGAGCTTCAGTCTGAAGGCAAAAAGCGCATCTGCAGCGGCAGAAAAAAAAGTTGGCAACTTCGAAAGTGCCTTAAATTGAGTGAGTTTTCTTTAAGTTAAGGCTAGAGAGATGCTTCCAGAAGCTAACGTCGACTGTTACGGCTGCTATTATTGCAACATTTACGAAGTACAGACTATGCTGTACATTCGATTCTCGTTATAAAGATAATCTCCATCAGCAGCATAACTTGACAGAATTATTCTCACATCAAGACTTGGTCTTATACCAACAATTATTATTATATCGAGAATCGACTGTACTGACGGAACGATGGACCTCATTTCTCACAGATGTAACAGTCAGCTTACATAAGTATTTACCTAACGACTCTTAACCCCGTATCCACAGAGTCGAGGGGATCGCATTTCATACTTGAAGCTGAGCTACGGCTTCACGTGCACGTGTCCAGCCTGCATCGTGCCTGATCCAGAGGGAGATGAGCTCAGGCAAGAGATCAGGGACATCAGTGACAAGTTGACGGAGCTCATCAGCAGCAACAGCAGCGACAGCGAGAGACGAAGGCAAGGCAGCGAGGGCGACGATGGCGACGGCGAAGACAGCTCCAATAGCAAGTGAGGCTGCAATTGCTACACATACCAAAGTAGAATGAAAGCTATCAAGGAGACCTGGGAATTTGGGGTAAAAGCCTGAAAGATAGGTTAAAAACCTAAAAAGTATATCGGCAGTAAAAAGCTAGAAGAGAAAGTGCAACCGCCAGTGAAATATTGAAACCCCATGAAAGATTCGTAACCTAAAATTCCGTTATAAGCTAATCTGAAAAGAACGTCACTGACCTTTCAGCCACAGTGAGGATGATCCTTGCGAAGGCAAGGATGATCCTTGCGAAGACCTGAGCCTCGCCCTGACGCTGGCGGAGAAGCAGTATCGCTTGATGTGCAACCTGGGCTTCAAGCTGGTCAGCCGCATCGACGTCCTCACGCTCATCATGGACCTGACGGGCGAGACCGCCGACGCCCTAACAGCCAGGTTCTACTTCCAGGCGGGACTCCGGACGAACAGGTTGGCCTACGGGTCCGCATCGCAGCAGGCCATTGAGTGGGAAAAGAAGTACTCAAGCTTCTTGTGAAGGAAGGAGATAGCAGACGTCAATGCAGAGGCCAAACGTGGCCGCATACTCAGTACGTAGGTTGGTGACACCAGGTCCACACTGCTTGTTCCGCACTCTCAGTACATAGTACGTGCACCCCTTCATTCCTATGAGTGCATCTAATGATTCCCTAGTTAAAGAAATCGTCCAAGAGAACAAATATAAGCATGAGATTTTAAGCTGTTGTAACAGAGTCACGTCCAGGGCCACTCCAGTTTGGTAGCGCTTCATTGCCAAAGAGCTGGTGACCTTGAGGTTCAGCCCAGGGTGGAGACCAAGGACGAGTCTGGTGCCAGGCATGTCATGTCCAGTCCGGAGGGACATCAGATCCAGCACTCTGCAGCATGTAAGCTCATGCACCACGTGGGTGGCAGTCACAGAGAAGACTTCCAAGACACCTGTCTGCTTGCTGGCGCTGGCGGGTTCCAGCCGCTGGGTTGTGGGCATCCAACTCTGGCTGTGGAGGCAGTTCTGATTTTCCTGTGATGCTGGCCAATTCAGGTCAGGGTCTTCATGAAGGTTTTCTTGCTCGTCTTCATAGTCGAGGATCAGGACAAGAGAATAGTCACTCTCTCCTCTGGCGTCACCTCAAACCATCTCCGTCACTGACTTGCGTGTCAAACCTGAGCACCTCCTCTGGACTTTCAGGGGCAAACGTCGGAAACAGTCACACCTTATCCAAGTTTTTCACATTCCCCTCCCAGTAAAGTCAGGGACGCAACTCTGGTCACAAGATCGCGCAACCTCTGACCTCGAAGCTGTCATTGCCGCTTCCGATGATGGTCATGAAGGAATCGCAATTTGCTCTCAGCAAAAATCTGTAGACTGCACGAGTCAAAAAAAAACCCCGCCAAAATTCCCAAAGTCCTCGCTCAATGACACAAAAGACGTCCCCAAGGACGGACACACAGATAGGGACTCTGACATCAACGCAGGGAGAAAAAGTCCTCCTGATCTCATCTGCTTTGTGTTTTGTTTGTGCCTGGACTCGTTTTCACTTTCGTCTCTGTTTGCACGAGCACAACTGACGCACTGAATACCCGGGGGAAAATGGAGAGAGAAACACGCAGCGATTATCTTTTTTTTTCCCCCGGCTGCCGAGCACCTCTTTCTTCCCATGGCAGCACTCATTTCTGTTCCAAAGAAGTCTGGAGAACCGACTCGTTTCCGGGAGAAATTCACCATCGGTTTTGTAATTGACACGATAAATCCTCTTGGTGGGAGTTTTGTTTTTCCGCAGGGAAAATCTCGACGGGAATTCCCACTTTTTTCTCTCCTAGAAAGGGACTCCCGTTGGAAACAGGTGGGAATTTCGGGGGCGTCGGCGTTTTGACAGAAGAAGGACGAGTCCGCGGTAAACAAGTGGAGTCCGATGGCCACGGTGACGAGAGACATGACCAAGACTTTGCACACTCCTTCCCCGGTGTCCATCTGGAACGCGTGGAGAACGTTGTCCATTTCTCTCTGGAAAGTGACGAGTTTGTTCCCGGAGCACTTTTCCTCCGCCAAGACACGCACGCACCCGCTGCTACCCCTGTTATTATTGGCGTTGACGCTTCTGCTGGAGAAAACTCTGCCTCCCCCCTCCGCAGGACTGCGCAATTGTCCCCACAGCGGAGAAATTCCTTCCCCCAACGCGTTCCAGACTGTCAATCATTTAACATACTTTGTGCAACGTTGAAAAAAAATTCTTCATGTATAATGTGACTTTTCTGCTAAACACATTTCCCCCCTCTCCCTCTGTCAGTGATTGTTGTGGTATTTCGCAAGGGGCTGACGTGGGCAAGGTACACAGTAACGAAGAGACATGATTACTTTCCCCCCCCCCCTCCTCAAGGTTGACAAGTAGGCCTACGTAACGTCTTAGGCCTTCGAATCTATTTACAAAGAGGCATAATTCAGGTGTCACTGCAATATCCGGGAGGAAGAACCTCAGGTGAAAATATCAATTGTACTCTGGAGATGAATCGTGCATCCACGCACAGGGTGTCCCCAAAGTAATGAGCCTTGCTGCGTTCATCTTTCTGGCCCAGGTGGACAAGAATATCAGATGTGGGACAACGCTGCATATTCGGACTGCATTTGAGTGAACACTTTCTGTCCTCCTACCAGAAATTGTACTGGTATTACCAAGTCTTTTCGCATGTTTACGACCCCCGGATTGTGCAATGGCCTAAAACTCCGAGGCCCCACGGTCATGGAGGAAGGTGCCCAAGCCCTGCTGGGACACCCTGTACTTCAAGGTATCACGAGAGAAGAAAAGAGCTTTCAACAGACGCAGCGCAGCCACCGACGTGAAGAAGAAGAAGAAGACTTGTTGCACTAGTGGAAGAAAAAAAGGGTTAACCAAACTCTTCCCCCCCCCCTCCCATCTCCTCCTCCGGCGCCCTCAGGCCCTCTTCGTGCCTCTTGTTGACCTTCTTGATCGCGGCTCCTCCGACTCAGCTTGGACGTCGCATTTTTCGCAATTTTTCTGCAAAAAATACGCAATTTTTCACCGAATTCTCTCGCCGTGAAGGATTTTTTGGTCTTCATCTTCCTCTTTTCCTCGTTTCTGCCCCGCTGCCTTCTATAATTTCGACACAGAAGGGCGAAGAATTGACTAATTGGCTTCACAGGGGGAGGGGGGGGCAGATTTGCACGTGCGGATTTGCGGGGAATTCCGGCTGTGCAAATTTCGCACGTGTGAGTGAAGACATTCTCTTCTTCTCCCACCTCTCTCTAGTCATGGAAAGTGTGCGCAGCAGAAGCTCCTTGGCTGTGTTCAAACACCCAGATCCATGACATTTTCTTCTACCTGGCATGACTTTTTCCTGGCATCTTGAAGGAAACCTCAGCAGAATTCTCTCCAGAAGGGGCTGATCAGGTCCTGTTGGGTCAGCAAGTGGCTTGCAGCGTCGAGAATGTCATGGACGACCACTCCAAGAAGGTCAGCAGAGGCGCGCGTGAGGTCTCTGACTTGCTGGTCATGTCCTTCGTGTGACTCGTCTGAGTAAACATGGACGGGAGTTCCACTGTAACGTGAAGATGATTGATTCGGATTGGATAAGAAAAGGCGCCCTTTTTTTGCTCACACGATCCGCGACTTTGCAATGACACAAATCACTCCAAGAGTCTTTCCATCAATCACGGAAAACGAATTGAAACGTGTGCGTGTCCTACTTTGCAGCCCCACAGAAAATGTCATGGGATAAGAGAGAAAAAAAAGGAAACCTCAAATATACACATTTTTCGTGCGGTTGCGACTGACACAGTTTTGCAGGAAATATAGAATCTCTCCACGCTAATTGGAAAAAAATGCAAAAAAGTCGGTCTGGTTTTGCAGCTTGCGCAGAAAAAAGGTGCAAAAAAGGCGTCCAACTGAAATGGAGACCTGAGGAGTGGACGAAGATGAAGTTTGCACTTCTTTGACGACAGCTGTGATGCAAAAGGTGCGACCACTGTGAAGCTGACGAATGGGACGCTCGGGCAGGTGGGGCTGGACAACACGGACGTGGCTGACTTGAGTCGAACTGAGTATTACTTTAACTTGGGCGAGGTTGTGTTCATTCAGTTGTGTTAAGTCGAGTACAGTTGAGTTTGGTTGCATTCGGTTGGGTTCAGTTGCACCTGGTTCTATCTGGTTGGGTTCAGTTGCATTCGGTTTTATTCAGTTGCATTCAGTTGGGTTCAGTTGCATCTGGTTCTATCTGGTTGGGTGCAGTTGAATTCGGTTTGATTCAGTTATATTTGTTTGTGCTCAGTTGTATTTGGTTGTGTTCAGTAGGATACAGTTGTACATGTCTGTATTCAGTTAAGTTTTCTTTTATTCAGTTATATCTTGCATTCAGTTGTTTTGTTGTATTCAGTTGTGTTTGATTGTATTCAGTTATGTCTTGTATTCAGCTGTTTGGTTGTATTCAGTTGTGCTTTGTTGTTTTCAGTTGTATTTGATTGTATTCAGTTACGTCTTGTATTCAGTTAATATTTGATTGTATTCAGTTATGTCTTGTATTCAGTTAATATTTGATTGTGTTCAGTTATACTTGGATGGGTTCAGTTATATTAGGTTGTATTCAGTTGTGTTTTGTTGTGTTCAGTTATATTTCATTGTGTTCAGTTATATTTCATTGTGTTCAGTTATATTTCATTGTGTTCAGTTATATTTCATTGTGTTCAGTTATATTTCATTGTGTTCAGTTATATTTCATTGTATTCAATTATATTTGATTGTCTTCAGTTATATTTCATTGTCTTCAGTTACATTTCATTGTGTTCAGTTATACTTGGATGGGTTCAGTTATCTTTGGTTGTATTCAGTTGGGTACAATTGTATATGGTTGCGTTCAGCTCTATTTGATTGTGTTCAGTCACACTTGGATGTGTTCAGTTGCGTTCGGTTGTATCAGGTTGGGTTCAGCTGTATTGAAGAGTGTGAGCGAAAATGTCCATGGACTGGGGGATCAATGAGGCTTGACGATGCTCCAGGCCGGTATTAATGTTGGAGACAGACAAGTTTGGGAGAACGATCAAGACTGATGTTGTAAGCATAGCAACCAATGTTTCTCTTGTCATTTGGCATGATGTTTTGCGTGTTGAACTAGATCGGGTATTAGACTGGGTTGGGTTAGCGAAGTCGTGGGTGTCCTCGTAGCTTGTCTAAGTGTTTTAGTTGTCAGTGAACCATATTAGGCTTGTTCAGTCTCTGATGCGCGCTTCCGGTTGGATTCACGCTCACCTGCGTTCATTTCCTCAACATTGCCGAATCCTGGTCTTCTTCATCTGCCTCCGTGACTTCTTGGTTGGCCGACCAAGTGAGTCCTTCCCGCTCTTCTTCATCTCCTGCGATTTTTGTCTTTGTCTCTACTTTACTTTTTTGGAGCCTCACACCTGACACATTTTTGTTCTCCCGAACCTAACGCTGTACAAAATGTTGCTGCTGCCTGAGTAAGGGGAAATTTCCAGTCAAAAATGACGTGTTTGCCTGTCATGGATCCTTCACATTTGTCATTCATATGAATGTCCCTGTGGGTGTAATTAGTCCACGCCAATTAGCCCCATTAGTCACGCTTTCAGTAGCTGGATAATCGTCATCAAGGATCTGGGAGCAACAAAAATCATCACTGAATTGACCAGGGCCGAATACAATTGTTCAATGCAAGGTTTCTGAAGGTGGGCAAATCACTGCAAATCACTGCCCTTCCTTTCTCCCTCCCTCCCCCCCCCCCTTGTCGGGAAGGGAGGAAAGATAACAGAAGGGGGGGGGGTGATAAAAACTCAAGGGGTGATGATGCAAAAATTGAATTTCGCAACGTTGCATAAGATCTCTCAATACCCGTCCATTGGCGGCGAAGTCGCAAGTGTTATAATGTTATGTTAAGAACTATCATGGCATTCGCTTTGCACCAACTGCTCACGTGCAGGCACTTTCGATTATGAAAGTGGACAAAATGGCATGGAAACATTGTACAGGGTGGCCCAGCAACGTCTGTCTTTGTCGACGAGTCGCGTTTCAGCCTCGATACCCTGTAGATCGTGTGGAGCAACAAGGATTGAGGACTTTGACTCCCTCAGCGAGAATTCGCTGGGCATTTTTTCTTCGATTCGAAGCAAAAAGGCTCGTCTGAGCAAAAAAAAAAAGTTCACAACATCGAAGGATTTCGCTCGCTGTCAACAAGTTTTCCCCCGGGAAAAAATAAATGCTTCACCGGAATCGTATCTCGACTTTGCCTCCATCGAGTACAATAAGAGAAATTCCCTGCATCGATCAAACTTCAAGTCTTTTTTATACAGGGTGGAGGTAAAAAGAAAGGAGTGAAGACACCAGTGCGACAAACATTGCGCACAGGGTGTCCAGGGAAAATGAGCACCGTTATTTCATGCATTGCGTCTCCTGCTACCAGTGTTTTGTCTCACAACACTGAAGGTGCGTCAGATTGAGACAATATGGCGCAGTGGAACTGCTGTATAAGAATCAGACCAAAAAGTTTCATATTTATGCTTACATTCACGAGTCATGCAGAGAATTCTTAAAGGGAAAAGTAGTGATAACTTACTAAGAAGCGGTATAAATAGTAATAATAGCAGCACAGCAAATGGTAGAATAAACAATAGTAGCAGGGTAAGTTGTACTAGGGAAAGTAGAGGTTGCGCAAGAGGTAGCATGACCGTAAGTAGCAGTAAATGGATTGTAGAAAGGATTAAAGCACTTTGTGGTAGCAAAATAGATGGAAGTAGTTGAAGTAGTAATGGAAATATTGCTGATGCAATTAGTAGATGCATCAGTAATGGTACTCGTGTGCATATATAGGTTTGCACACAAATGCACACATGTCCATATGTATGCATTGTGCACAGTGCTACTGTTAGCATCAGTAATGGTACTAGTGTTAGCATCAGTAAAAGTGCTGTAGTGTTAGCATCAGTAAAAGTGCTACTGTTAGCATCAATAATAGTACTACTGTTAGCATCAGTAGTATTACTCATATGAAGATCGGGAAAAGAAGTCTGTAATTGTACTCATGTATCAGAAATAGCTGTAGTGTAATTGTGCTCGTGTAAGTGTCAGTAAAAGTACTACAGTGTCCAGTAGTAGAAGTGATGGTATTATTGTAAGTAGAGAAGTAATGCGAGCAGAAATGGCTGCCTAAGCCCCAATAGCAGTAGGATGCGTAAGTAGCAATGCAGCTGCACGCTATAACCTCCGTATAAAAGTTAGCTTGCATATAGAGAGATTTTTCTTATGGAGAAGACTCCATTTTACGTGTGTAGGGACAAATTAAGCATCGTTCTGCTTATAGGCAGGTCATTGTAATTGAGAGGTACTTAGCTGTTGAGCACACCAATGACACCAATGACACAGCTTGAAGAAAGGTGGGAAGACGCTGGCGATGGCGTTCAGGGTGAGGGTGCAGAGCCCTCCCCTGACTTGAGCGTGCGCGAGAGGTTGACCATGTGTGCCACGATGGACAGATTGGCGTGGCACACGCATGTCTCGAACGTTCTGGGGGTGCAGGCACAAAAGCATGCAAATCACACATCCGCCGATGAAGCCTTGACACTCTCGACAATAAATCTCGCTTAAAAATGTTCCCTTCCCGCATCCACATGTGCGTGAGACTAATTTATAGTGGTCCTGGCAGGCGGCGCCGATGTCAACTCAGCATCTGCAACAAATGCCTCTTCATTACGACTTCCATATGTTGGAGACCGTGAACCAGAAAAGTCTTGGTCGGGAATTCCTGCCAAGGCCGTTGGAGGCCGAGGAGAATCATTTTTATCAGGGCCATGATGGAGAACGACGACAACAGCAACAGCAAGAACTAATTCAACGTGGAGAATGGGAAGGAGAACTTTGTTACAGGTGTTCTTGACCTCGGGTGATGAGTGGAGGAGGAAGTGTAGAAGAAGCCGCTGCCGTTGTTGCCCCTGCTGCTGCCGAGCCGGAAATTCGTTGCCACTCCGATCTTGAGCAGGAACAACTTGAAATAGAGCTCGAGCAATGGCAGATCAAAAGTGCTCCTCTCCACCAGACACGCGAGGTCGTGAGCGCTGACTGCGAGCTTGTCCGCCTGAGTGGCTGAAATCACGTTCTCAGGTCACAAAATCCACTTGGAAATGCGAACAAAGAGTCCTTGAACAATGTGAGGGCAGCAGCCAGAAGTAATGACTTCTCACTCATCTTACGTAACGTCCTCCTCGTCAGCAGAGACAAAAAAAGGCCAAGGATTTTTTTTCCTCTTAGCATGCAACATTCACCTACTTTGGCAGCTCAATTAGTGCTCTTCCAAGTTGTTGTTGTTGCTGTTGTTGTTGCTCTTTGCCCTTCACTCTACAGGACTGGAGCAGGAGTCAGGACTGGACCACCTCGGCTACGTCGTCGGCGTGCCAGAAAGCGTCCGGTGGAGCAAGGAGGAGAAGAGTTCGGCCAACCTCCGCGTGTCAGCGCTCACGCACGCGTGCCTGAAGCAGAACGTGTCCGACTTGCTTGTATTCATGGCTTTTGTTGAGCCTATTTTTCACACCCAATGGGCACAGATCTGCTGACGTCACCTGCCCCAATTGAAGCCAGCGGGAGCCAAATAAGCGGACTCCACCAGACATAATGAGGCAATGTTTCGCTTCGCGGGTCGGGTAGATTTCAGCCAATTGCTTCCTAGTCTTTTGTCAAACTCTCTCCGAGCAATTCGGGTTTTTGTCGTTGCATTCGAAGTCTTCAGGACCTCCCAGACAGTGCAGCAAACAAAGGAGGCGATGCATCAGCCTGTGCAGTTCTGAGTGTGTAGTTCTATGTGTAGCACTCTCTCTCTCTCGCAGCGTAATTCAAAGTAATTCTCCGGGTGTTCAGTTCTATGTGTAGTTCGGTGTATAGTCCTCTGCAGTACTCTCTGTCTTGCAGTGTAAGTTAAAGTAATTCTCCGGGTGTGTCATTAAGTACTTGCAGTTATGTGTAGCTCCGTGTTTGTATAGCACTCTCTGAGTATGGGTGGAGTGAGTATGGGTGAGTCCTCTCTGTGTGTAGTCCTCTCTGTGTGTAGTCCTCTCTGTGTGTAGTCCTCTCTGTGTGTAGTCCTCTCTGTGTGTAGTCCTCTCTGTGTGTAGTCCTCTCTGTGTG
>JAAUXU010026559.1_pt1 | contig 13030 bp, 9 predicted proteins | sample 7278151 | NCBI WGS metagenome assembly JAAUXU01 (sample SAMN14350113, study PRJNA611818) | marine sediment metagenome | isolation source: surface marine sediment (1.8m) | place: French Polynesia: Moorea | collected 2018-08 | reverse complement strand
GTCCCAATTTCCTTTAAAGTCGGAGCTAAACATCGCCTCGTCCCCCCCCCCCCCACATACACACACACACTCGAAGAAGAGTGGTATTGATTTGTCCCATTTCGTCTAAGGCATTGGATGCTCAAACATGGCGGCAAGGGTGGACTCCGAGAGGTTGATCAGGGAACAAATTGGGATGGATAGAGAGGTAGACAGACAGGAGGGACTTCTCTCCCCTTCCCCTTCGTTGAGTATGTATGGTAGACCAAGAATCCTCCTACAGGTACAGTGGACTCCGCCTATAGTGACATCCTCGGGCAGAGCTAAAGTCTTCCCCATATGCGGAATCCACTGAAATAACAGCTCGCTGTGAACATGCATGTGGTAGCAAATCTGCCGCTACAACCGGAGGGTCGCCACATCCGATGTGGCTGTAAGCGGAGTCTATATAGTAGGGTGCAATTTTTCCCTATTTTCTGGGGAAATCGAATGTGGTGCATTATTGATTACAGGCATACCGAATAGGGACGTGCGGAGGCTTTCACATCGACATCTTCTCCATTGTCTGATAGAGGTCGATTGATCTGAGTCCTTTCATATCGCACACGCTCGTGATGAGGCAAGGCAGAACCCACAGGAAGGTCATTCCTACACCGAGGGCGGAACAATATGTGATTTGGGGACCAAAATGTCTTATCATAGGCGGAAAAAAAATTGCCAGCCGTGCACGGTGCTGCATAAATTCATTTTTTCTTTTTTATATTTTGGCATAGCAGTGGTAGCTAGTCTAGAAACGTTGTCTTAGGAGACTTTCTCATGCGGAGAAGGGTCTCTCTCAGGCAGTGCAGGCACTAGGACAGTGTTTAAGAACTAAGCAGCTCTCGAATGGGTCTCGAATTCCTGTTAAAAGTATCCTTTGTCACGATATTTTCCCTTGCCTGGGCTGAGAAAGCGCCCAAATTTGCGTGAGCTACGTAAGAACAAGTGATATCGGCTCGTGCTAAGCACATATCTTCTGTGCAAACTCACAATTTTTCCGCTCTGCTCTCTCTTCTCATTACTTTCTACCACTGGTCTCTCTCGCTCTCACACACACGCAATAACCGTACAGTGGAGGAAAAGAGAGGCCTTGTAATCAATGCAGCCCCATTCATCCCACCCAAGAAGTAGTGATGGAGCGCGGGCCCTGCCCGGCCCGCCTCAATGCGGACCGGACTGTGTGGGGTTTTTTTTCTGGCCAGCCCGCGCAAGGCTGAGACCGCCCTCTTCATGGCCACCATGTGCAGGGTTGCTCTTATTTCCTGCTTCACGTGAAAATGACCATGAAACTTGGCTACTTTTAAGCGCATGAGAAAGCTTTTGTTGAGCCAACTTTGCAGATATGTTGTACATACAAAAGTGTCTGCCCAAAGTTCTACATGCTGACTGTGAATGGTCTGATCACTTCCCATTCAACTGAAGCGCCAATGAAGGCTTTTAGAAGCCTGATCAGTCTTGGTCAAAATCCAGAAGTAGAAACACTGTTATGCATAAAAAAAGCTCCAGCATTTAAGAGCCACTCTGAAGCTACAGTGAGAACAGAATGCGATAATGATCGACCGCAGAATTGCAGACTGTCTGGTGATACTTTTCACTGCTTTCTTTTTTGTCGTGCGTCCTAAAAATCGGACTTGCGGGCTGGCCCGAGTCCAAATTTTCGGGCCTGATTGAATCGGCTCGTTCTCGTCCCGGTCCTGCCTCTGTCCAGAAAGTACGCAAAGAAGAACCTTTCGCTCTACAAATTCAAATGAGAACTTTCCGTCCAGAAGACGTTGGCTATATTCAGGCTTAATGGCCATGCGATTGCTGCCACGATTCCGCCCCCCTCTCAAAAATATCACCCTCTCCTTTCTGTCACCCCGCTTTCACCAAGAAGCGGCCATTAGGGAAATTGCCCGCATCAAAAGACAATCTACTAAATGTGGGCGCCAGAGTTTTTGGGCAGGAAAAATGCGAGGAAACTTTAGTGAAACTATTCATTTTATGCCTCCCGCATTCGCTTCTCTCTCTGCCAGACTTGTGCAAGAAAATGAGTACTAAAAACGTGCCTGAACTTTCTCTTTCTCTCTGTATCGGGGATGTCTAAGTCGTGCATGTTTTTCTTCCGCTAAATATGGCAAATTCAAAGACCAAAAAAATGCCACTGTTTTCGCTATAAACAAGGCTGAATTTATCATCTCCGTCCCGCAGAATAAAGAGGTGGCACAGCCAAAGAGCATCTTTTCTTCCACCCTCCTCCCTTCCCTGGGGCTTTTGGAGGATTTCCTTTATTGTCCTCTGCTTCCAGGTTGGAAAGTTCCTCACTTAAGTCGGAGGCTGCATAAAAAAGGAGGATTCTGCCCGTGCGGACCAGCCTTAAAGCACAGTGCGGGCTTGATTAGCCATTCGGAGAAGGGACACAAGTTAAGAAATGACCCCAGCTCTCTTGTCCGTCACATCCTCTGGAGCTGAAGCTCAGAGGCTTCCTGTTTTTACACTCTACTCCCAATCAAAAAATCCAAGGGAAGCAAAGTTGCCCAATTTCTCCAGGGAAAACAAGGACTTAGAGTTCCCAGAAGAGAAAACCCAACGGATTTTGGCATTTAGTGGCGAATTCGGCTGTTGCTTGACCTCTCTCTCATGTTGCTGCTGTGCGTGCTTAGGTGTCGTCACATGAGCATGCGGAGAGTTGCACAATCTTGTAGGATGAGTCTTAGTTCGCGTGGCAGTCAGGGCAGATTCACGTGCAACTGTAGATATGGTTTTAAAATGCATGTCCCAATGTCTAAAATTGAGTGACTGAATTGGTTGGGTGTAAATTTAAAAGGACACTTACAAAGCTGGCTGAAAATGGTTTCTGGGAGGCCAAATGATGAGAGAGCTGAGGCTCTTTCGAACCCGGTGACCACGAGAGAACCCGAGGACCCTGAGAAAACGCGGGAAAACCAGCTTGGCCTCTCTCCCACTACTTTTTTGTCTTTACAGTGAGCCCTTCATTTCACAAAATTGGAGATTGAAATTTATCAAGATCATATGCAAACCGTGGAGACCATATGAGAACTGTTGTCACCATATCGGTACTCGGGTACCCTTCCCCACCAAGTACCCGAGGTCGACTTTGAAGTCAAACATCTCATGAAATATTAAACATTGTACAATTTTACATACAAGCTCCCCCACCCGATGCCTGTGGTCAATCCTTTACCTTAATGCCGCAATACAGACAAAAACACCAGCTATGTCCACACACACATATATACACATATGTGTGTGTACTTTCATTCCGTGCTTGCTGTCATTTTTCCCCTTGACATTACGTATGGTACTAAAATAGTTGTACCCCCATCACCTTCCTAAGATGCACAAGTTTGAAGTGCCTTGCGCATCATGATGAGTTGATGACTCCTCTTTTGATCAATCCGTCTTCTGATTCAGCAGTTCTGTTCACTCCTGTCAAATTCTGGGCAAGTCGTCAGAGTTGCCAGATATTCGCGTACGTTAGGGAGCGTTCCTTGGACACTGAGAAAGAGGAATTGCTCAAGTCATTGCAGAATGAGAGAAAGAGCTGGGAACTTCCCCAGACCCCCCTCTGTTGATAGAAGTATGTCTACACCTAGAGACCGTTGGTCTCAATTCAATCCTTCATTCATCGTGTTCAGGCGAAGAGCGAATTTTGCTCCCTATCCTGTCTCATTCGCGCTTAAGCATATTTATACGACCACCGATGTGTTATCAGTCATCCCTGGATGACGTGATCTGGCACATGGAGACAGGGGCATTTGCATGCGAAGTTCGCTCGCTGCAGGGAAGAAGACCAGAACAGCGACGTCACCCTGTAGCATCAGCGCTCTAGCATGTCTGATCCATATTCGTATCCGAGTGTGTATGCATTGATAGCAAATATTTGACAGGCTGTATAAACAGTGAGATCAAGTGACACCAGCCTGTGCTTGACCGTACGTCTCCAACGCATCTCTCTCCTCACTCATATCCAGCAAGTTTCGTACACGGCAGGATGATTTGGCAACAATTTTGCCGAGAAATTTGCCCATCTGTTATGCTGTTGTTGCTGTCGACTCCTCCGCTTGCAGTCAGCTCTGAGCATCATCGCAGAACATACGGTATTGTGCTGTACCCAGTGGCTGCTGGGCTGGATCGCTCTATTTGTCTTCGCCCCCTGAGGTGCGGTGGATGCCCGAGAAAAGCTGCTCCAAAAAAGAAGAAGAAGAAGAAGAAAAAAAAAGAAAATTGCCTGCTCATAACGTTGTTCCCATGTGAAACAGGTGTGACAGATCCACAGTTCATAAAAAGTTACATTATATATGTTAGAAATCATATTATATCTGGCAAAAAGCGTTCATGCGCGATGTTCTTCTTCTTCAGGTGTTTGGAGCGGTCCGAACGAGCGGCGGCTGATCAACGATCTCATGTCCAAGTACAACAACCTCGAGCGCCCCGTCTTCAACGAGTCGGAGCCGCTCAAGCTGGAGTTCGGGTTGACGCTGCAGCAGATCATTGATGTGGTGAGTTGGTTTTGTTTCGTTCTGACTCAATTTCTTTTTCTCCTTACTCTTCCGCCAGACAAATGAGCGATTTGGGCAGTAATTTAAAGATTATGGAGAGATGTCTCTCGGAGGAAAAACTTCCTACATTTCTTCATCCTTCTAATAAGATACTTTCAGTCTTGGCCCGAGGGAGAAAAAAAAAGAGATCCAAAAATTGGGTCCAAGGTAGATAGAAAGAGCCCAAAAATGCCTCCCAAAAAAAGATGCTGCTGCACACAAAGAGAGACAGCGAGTCCGATGTAGATAAAAGAGCCCGAAATGCCTAAAAAAAGAGCTGCATGCACAGAGAGACACACAAGTATCAGACACTGAGAGACAGATACACACATGCTGAAACTATTAGACTACACATAAGATTCTTAGGGCTACACAGACACAGAGAGAGAAAGTAACCCGACCCTTCCACAGGCTTGATCCTGGCTCTTCTTTTCCTCTCTTTTCGAGGATAAAAAGTGGGAAAGCGTCCAGTGTTTGTGTCTGTGTCCCCAAAAAATGGGGCGGAAGCTCTCTTGTTCACACACGCGCGTCATAAAGAAGAGAGAGAGGAAAAAACTTGATTCCTTGTTATGCTACCGGGTCTTCAAGCCTTTTTTTCAGCAGCCAGCGATAAATAATTCCCCAACTTTTCCTTTTCCTCCAACCCTCGTCTTTTCTTCGCGCTTAAAAAAAATGGTTGTGTGTGCTGGAATTATCGAGAGGGAGCTTCCATACCAGACGGGAGAGGAGGGCGGGATGGCAACGAGGGCCCTCCCGAACAAAAAAGTGAAGAGATATGATGCCTTCCTCTCCCCTCTCCACCTTCTTCCAAGGCCCCTCCCCGGATGACGACCTCGCTTTCACCTTTTCTAAGCGTTCTTTTTTCCAGCTAAATCGAGGCTCTTTTGGGAACCGATTAAGGTAATAAAAGTTCCTTTCCTCCCCTCAAGGATAAACACAACGCTTTTAACTACGGTGAAGCCTCAGCAAGTAAAAGGGTTGAACACTTCTTTTCTACGTTATGAGCTTAGTGCACACAACGGTGTAGGCACAAAAAAGGCCTGTTTTTCTGGTGAATGATGTGATTTTTCCTCCTGCGCCGCCATGATTTCTGCCCATTCGTCCACTGCAGACGCCTACAGCAAGTGCTTCTTGTGCTGTGCACAAACACCTGGGCGGGCATTATGCTGTGGAGTCCTTTAGGAAGAAGAAAGAGGGAAAGATGAGCTCTCCGTGTGTACACACGCGCGCACAAACACACCCTGCCCTATTTAGCGCGCGCGCGCAACGCACACATATTGCGTAGACGTCACTACTTCTCTCTCTCGCTCTCTCTGGGTGTACGTGTACAATCTCTTGCCGCAAATCCCCTGCCTACTTCATGCATACGGAAGCGCAACCCACACATAAATTGGGGATTTATGGGCAGCGGCGGCGGCTTGAGCAACAGCAGCAGCAGCAGCAGCAGCAGCAGCAACAGCAGCAGCAACAGCAGCAGCAGCGCGGCTGAAATAAAAGGTGCAGGCAAAGAAGCTCTTCTTGAACGGACACTTTGGGCGCTTAAAAATGCTCTCTGGCTGCTTCATGTGGAATCAGAGACAGCTGCTGCTCTTGCTGGTGCTGCACAAAATGGGCACCTTTGAGGTAGCTTTTCTTTTGGGGCTTTGATCGTCCAAAGACTCGCTCTTTCTACCTTCTTGGGACCTCTCTCCATAGTCCGAAAAGTGCTGCTATGACTGATGACGGAAGGATTCTGGAGACAAGTTTTAGGCCTTGCGAAAATGCAAAAAATTAGGCATTACCAAAGACTGGTGTAAAATAATCGAACAAAGAGAAAAACCCGCGTCTATTCCAGGAATTTTCACCCACCGGAAGCCAGTACAGAATTTATTATTTCAAAATTTTCACCCTCCCTCCCCTCAACATAACTCTAGGATGAAAAGAACCAGATCCTGACCACCAATATTTGGTTGAACTTGGTAAGTCCCTGGGCGTGCCAAGAAGATCAAGAGGGGGGGCGGGGAGTGAGGGGTGTGTTGGCAACTTTTCCACCACACCCTCCTGACACGCCCTCCTCCCCCCCCCTCCCGCCCCTTGCACGTCTCGTTGTTTTTTTTCCCAGCTAAACTAAAAAAAAAGAAGTGGGGAATGAAATCTAAGCCTGCAGACTGATCTAGTGATGGTTTCTGTTCTTCTTCTTTTTTCCTTCTTTTTCGTGTGTGTGGGGAAATCTTTTGGTCAACTTACTAAGACTCGACAACCAAAACTCTCGGAGAGTCTCAATAACTTGACCGATGACGATTTGCCCAAGATTTTCAGTATTTGGACTGTGCTACTACTTAAACTTGCATCGTCTCCATATGAGCATGGTTTTATGCACTGCTACTGTCAACTACTAAGAGGCAGTCAAACAAGGATTGAATGTCAAAAAAAAAACTCAACATGATCACACAGCTTTTTGTTTCTTTAAAAAAAGAACATAGACCAAGCAGGAAGAAACTGTGCCTTAAACCAGTGTTCGTAGATGTTTCTAAAAAAAAAATAAATAAATAAAGAAGTGCCCAGAATTCCAGCCTTCTGGGCAGACCCTTTTTATACACATAACACAAGAAATACATAAATAACCCAGCTAACTCTCCCTTCTTACCCTCTCAAGACATGTAAACTTACATCAAACTATGATGATAGATATTCTGGCGTGCGTGGTTAAAAAGTTGACAGAAAGATCAGGTGTTTGTTGTAAAAGTTCTACTCATCTGCTGTTCTGCTCGTCAAAGTTTTTCCTCACTCTGCCAAGATTCGACTTTTATGCAGGAGTTCTTGGAATGACACCAGGAACGTACAGGACTTTGATTCGGAATCACTTTGGCTGCTCATAAGCTTAAAAAGTGTCGACCAGAGACTGGTGAACCTTGATATAGAGAAAGTTACAACCCCATATGTTCATCAGGTGAGCAAAGACTTGAGACAGCAGCAAAAAGATCGGTTGACAGAGATGACGAAAGATCCCTCGAGTCCTTGACCAGTGCCAAGGAGCTGCTAACAGTGTCAGGTCCGGAAAAGTCCTGCCTTAGTCACAAGTCTTTTTACCTTTAGTTAGATGGTCACATTATGACTGCGATTTTTAAAAGCTCCTGAGTCAGGATTTAAAGCAATAATCTAGTCTTGTACAGTCGAGATTCGATTTGGTCGGCTCGCTTTGCGTGGACGAAGCCTTTAAAACGCTATTATTATTATCACCGGGTGAGAGGAGACGGTCTAATGCCTTGACCACCCTGTACGCACTTGCATTGAGTGAGAGAAAATTGTAGCATGGCTGATTTTGACCCATTTCCAGCCAGGTTGAAGTGATGTTTTCTCAATGAACAATGTTACAGGCCAAGATCGAATGTCGACTGTAGTCATTTGGATCGAGAGACAGTCCCGATTCCAGAGCAGCGTTGCCCACCCAGTAATGATTGTACAGCAGTCTGACTGCGCCCCCAAATGTGACTGCGTCAGCCAGTGGCAGCAGTGTTGTCACCAACTGTTGTGGGTGCGTCTACACGAGCAAAAGTCTGAGCTGACCCATGTCAAATGCGCCCACCCATTCTTGCCCCAACCTCTAAAACAAAAAAGGTGTTGTCAGCATGAAAAAAGAAAAAAAGAAATTCAGTAATCATCGTCGGAGGAGGAGTTTCTGGTCTTTTCGGTCCCTCTCTCAATGTTATTTTTCTCTCTCTCTCTCTTTTCCCATACTTTTTTACTCGAGGACGAGAAAAACCAACTCCTCACCACAAATGTTTGGTTGAACCTGGTGAGTAGAGAGTGGTTGAAAAAAAAATAGAAGATTCTCGGCTTTTTATGTTGGTAGGGTTCCTTCTAGTTTCTTGGTCTGATTCGCAATGGTCAGAAGTGCTGCTCTGCAAGACAAAAAAAATAACTGCTGGAAAAAATATGAGGAAAGTTTGTTCTCGTCTCCATAAAACTGCTGCGAATCAGAGCGTTTGTACATAGAAAAACAGCTATTTTTTCCAGACTTGTTCCTGCTTCCTTCTACTACATTCATTTCCCCCATTTATTCTTCTCCCGTTAAATGCGAGTAAAAACACCCAAGGTTTTTCTTGGCATAGAAGAATGTTCTCTTTGTATGTAGAAAAGCACCTAGGTTGGATCATTTAACTGTATAGTAAAAGCTTGTACATGGTTTAAAGGTTAGTTTTGTATTAAGCACCCACATTGAAGAAAAAAAGAAAGAAAAAAAAGAATAATAGAGCTGCAGTCAGCCAAAGTAGAGAGTCTCGTCCAGACACGTGTACATGTTCTGTATAGACGTGCCTAGAAGTGTTGTGGTAAAGACTAGAGATCCCCTGACCAACCAATCAACCAACCAACCAGGTGTACAAAAGACACGTGCAGACTTGCGCCAAAAAAGGAAATGGCACACAAGTTCCACACATGGGGGTGCGTCTATCGTGGCGCTGGCCCGCAGAAATGAGCCAGGATAAACGCTCCCTTACAATCCTATCATCATAGAGAACAAGGTTTGTCACTTATTTTCACATGTCTAATACACACATATGCATGGACTAAAGCGTTAACGTTACTACTGGTCATGTGTGTGTCCATTGTCTTGTCAACCTCCTGCATGCTCTTCATACGTGATCTTTTGCACTGCAACCACAGCTGTCTCTTAAGGCTCCGTTTACACCGGCTGAATTTTCGCCCAGGTGCCTCGGACTTAAGAGAGAGACGCCGCAGCCCACTTGGCCGGTGTAAACGGACCCGCAATAGAAAGAGAGATGCTTCTCATTCTTCTCCTCTCTCACAAACGTGATTTGAAACGCCTTCTTTCGCTTCGTATGATCAGGACTGGAACGACGTGAACATGCGGTGGAACAAGTCCGAGTACGGCGGCATCGAGGACATCCGGATGCCCCCGCACAAGCTCTGGAAGCCCGACGTCCTCATGTACAACAGGTAACGCCACAGGTCCAGGTTTCGTGTGCGTGTCTTTCTTTCTGTCTCTCTTGATCAAAACATGAAATGTCCACCTTACCTAAACAAAGAGAGAGAGAAAAAAAGAAACTTTGCACCATGCCACCGTGTCTGTTCTAACAATTGTCTATTCTTTTGGCCACAAATGAAATTCCTTTTTTTTTATTATTTTTTCATACTAAACCATGTTTTTGACAGTGGTTGGCTTTGTTTAAGAACTCGAAGCACAATATTCGTCTTCCACCAACAAAATCTCAAAGGATCCTTTGACAAAGGGGTAGCAAAAAAAGGGGAAAAAAGTCTTTTTTATTTTATTTTTGTGTAACTCGATGTCCGTGTTGACGTTTGCCTTCTTCTCGATGGATTTCTCACACTTATTGATGCTGTTTTTGACGTGATTTTGCGCGTTTTCTTCCGAGCCCTTTTCAGGCCTGACCTCTTCTACTCCTACTCGTACTTCTCTCCCACGTTCTCGCTCGCTGTCCACTTGTGCGTGGATTGCATGTGTGGTTACCGGATGTTGTCGGCTCACCCGAAATTTTTTCCACCAAACGAAATGAATGTTTGGGAGCCTCCGCAAGCCTTCCAGCCTGGACCAGAATGTTTGTCGGCCTTCATTCAGCCTTTACAAGTTGAGGAGAAATGAAGGCTGAGATTGTGATCCAGGCTGAGAAGTTGATCACAGGAGGAAAATTCCACCACGAACCCCATTCTTGAGACCCCCAAAAAAGAAAAAAAAGCAGTATTTTCTCACTTTTTTATATCCCTACATCTTTTTCTCTAAATTATGTCTGTCTATGTGTTCACGAAGAAAATACAGAATTAATGGGGTAATGGGTAAACACTTGTTGTAAGGGATTTCAACCCCTTCTTTTTGTCATTGTCTGAGTCAAGAAATTCCACACCCATCATGATGCAGTCTACGAGTCCTTGCTTACAGGGTGTCCTGAACAAAGTTTGAAGTGTTCCGCATTAACTTCATGTTTTAAGGCTCTGCAACGCTTCGATTGAGAGATGCAGAGCCCTAACCTTTGTTGGAAGTTTTCTAGGACACCGTGCGTGTATTGACTCTTCAGACCTTGACCCTTGCTTAGGATACAAGATTGGGGAATCGACTCTGTTCACCATCACCAGGAGACCTGAAACCTCCCTTAAACGCATACTTAAAGACTCCTTGACATATAAAAATGCAGGTCTGAACTCCAAGATGATGCATCTTCGAATGAGTGGCTGATGTGAGTTTCTTTTAGCTTAAAAAATAAGCTTTCTGTGCAAGATACAGTTTTTGAGTTCTGGTCAAGACAGACAGACACCAAGGCCAAGCTGAGAGACTCCAGACTAACGCTGCACACTTAACAGTATCACTTATGGTAGTGACGTAAAGTGTACGCACACCAATAACAGTCACGGACGTCATGACACAGCACTATCGATAGTACGTGCTTTGTAAAAAGTGGATCATCTTAGGTGCTCCGACCTGTGTTGACCTCCACTAAAAAAGTCCCTGCCGCTCTAGGGACTGTGGTAAGTGCATGAGTGTTGTCCTCGAAAGCCCATTTGGTGTTCTGACAAGTCCACTAGAAGTCCTGGAATGTTCATTTTGTGTTCTGGAATGTCCACTGGTTGTCCTGGAATGTTCACTGGATATCCTGGGATGTCCTGGGATGTCCACCAGGTGTCCCAAAACGTCCTTGAAAGACTTGAAAGTAAAGTTCCTGATATCTTATAGTGTCCTAAGCAAGGCTCAACTCTAAACTTAGTGAGTATTCCAATGGTCACTCCCTCTTTTCGGGGGAAGGGGGCATTTCTTGGCTCATACAAACACACATCACCCCCTGACCCTCCTGACCTCTTTAGCGCCGACGAGGCGTTCGACGGCACTTACCCGACCAACGTGGTGGTCACCAGCAACGGTAGCTGCACGTACATCCCGCCTGGAATCTTCAAGTCCACCTGCAAGATCGACATCACCTGGTTCCCCTTCGACGACCAAGACTGCGAGATGAAGTTCGGTAGCTGGACTTACAACGGATTTAAGGTGAGCTGGGACAAGCAACAGGAGGGAAGGTTTTAGAGGCCTGCGGCTTAACTTTGTCGTTTCCTAGCGGAGTCTTAGAACAAGCAAACGTGGTCACTCCTACGTACGTTACGCAACGAGGCCCAATTTTGGCCTTAGCAGTCTGGGAAGTCCCGTACGACCGAGTGTAGATGAGCATATCTTAGGATGCTCTGCAACTTTCACCTAGTACTGATGTGCCAAATTCGGCCTTGAGCTCTCAAGGTCACAGTGCAAAGACCTCAAAACAAACAACTGCCCTAAAAGGTGTATTTTCGGCAACTTTTTACTCACTGAGGTTTCGCCAGTCCTTTCGTTCTCTACGTACCTAAGTGCATAACATGTTTGTCCCAGGCAGAGAAACAACAACGACAACAACAACTTTGACGATTCGTTGGCCTGCCTCAGCTGGCCAAAAAGAAAAAAGCAACTACAATAAATTGCCTCAAAGCGGTGCATACACTGTTTGTGGACCTTAACATTCATTCATTTCGTAATATACCTGTGACAGCAGATAAAGCTACACAGCCATGGGAACTATAATAATTCAACTGTGTAGCTCCAACTAGTTGTAAAGCACGTTAGCGCGAGCTTATTCACAGAGTGTCAAAGGGTTAAAAAAACAGCACCAAAAACCATCCGGTGGGCACAAAACTAGTAGTCCCCTGTGCATTTTCTATGCATTTCAATGCATTTGCCAGCAAAAGAACTATGAGTACGTACATAAAGTGTGTAGTGTAGCGAGTAAGTAGGTAGTACTAGTCTGTTCAAGTTCCAAAATAGGACTAAAGCTGGCTCGGTCACGAGCTCAGAAGGCCACAAATCAGTTACAGATTGGCAGAAAATAAACAAGGTCGAAATACGATATGAAGGCTACACCACAAATCATACGTCTGGAACTTGATAGCTTTTTTTGTTCTTAGGTCGAGAATTAAACAAAAAACCGCTACCACTTTTGCAGCTTTTCTGGCAGTTTTCTTTGACAAAATACGTCAAGATCAGGTTCTCGATACCTCGGTATCTCCGACTGTCTGGCGGAGCACTCTTTTTTTGCACAAAGAGCGACCAGAAAGCCTTCAAAGAAAGATTAGACAGCTTTTGTGGTGCGGAGATGCACTTTCCTCCCCCCCCCCCTCGGGATCGAGACAAAGAGTTTGGTTTGCCAACAAGATGACTTTCGCCAAGTCAACTTGTTTGGTAGAGTAATCTTTTCTGTCCTCAGTTGAATTTGTCCATGAGTGGAGAGGAGGGAGACACCTCAACCTATGTGCTGAACGGGGAGTGGGCACTATTAGGTACGTCAGAGGAAGAGGGGTAACCCCCCCCCCCCCCACCCCCCCCCCCCCCAAACCCGGGGCGAAAAAAAACAACCCCCCCAGGCAAAATTTATACACCCCCCCACCCCAACAAAAAAACAGACAAATGTAAAAAGTAGGTGTGTGGAGGACCCCACGCAGTG
>JAAUXU010026599.1_pt1 | contig 13033 bp, 13 predicted proteins | sample 7278151 | NCBI WGS metagenome assembly JAAUXU01 (sample SAMN14350113, study PRJNA611818) | marine sediment metagenome | isolation source: surface marine sediment (1.8m) | place: French Polynesia: Moorea | collected 2018-08 | reverse complement strand
CCTGGAGGAGGGCCTTGGGGATGAATCCCCCTGGAAAGTGTCTGCCTTTGGGTCCAGATGGTTCCATGAAAATTTCACCCAATTTCATACACTTTTACCCCCTCAAAAAGTCATATTTCTGTTCTGTTTAGTGTGGCCCCCTCTCCAGGTGGCTTCCTTTTGAGCACTCTAGCTCCAAAATGGGCAGCCTCAACATTGAACTTGTGTACTCAACATTGCGTCCCAGTATCACCTTATAGGTTTCCGCATGGTATTGCTCTCTGACCAGATGCAGCTTTTTGGGCCACTCAGCTATCTCTGGGCAGACTAGTATTGCTTCAGAAAGCAGTTGGAGAAAGCAGTTGGAGCAAGAACCGGAAGTTGTAGCAAGATGCCTTGGGAAGGATCTCAAGACCGAATTTGAAGTCGCTCATTTTTTCAAAGGGAGACGGGCTCCATCCATCACAACATCTGTTGTGCACGCAAAAGCAATCTTCGTCTGTATCCGCTGCAGTAATCAAGTGATCTACGTACAAGTTGTCTAGCAAATCTTGTGCTGCATGTGGATAGTTCTCTCTGAATTTCCTAACATGCATGAGATATCTCTTTGCAGTGGACAGGGAAGGCTGTAACCCCCGCCCCTAAAAAATGAACCATTTGGTGTGTGTGTGTGCTCATGTCTGGCTGCATCACAAAGAGAAGCAACCGATTCATTATGACTTCAACACTCATATGAGCAAGGAACTGCTCAGTGCGGTCAGCATGCGCATGGAAGAAAGTGATTACCGAGTAAGAGCAATTGTCTGTGACTTAGGCAACTAGTGGTTCCTATCTGAATTTAATTTAAATGAAAAATCCAGCTTCACTGCCAATCCTCCAGACTCAACAAGACAAATTCACTTCTTTCCAGATACGCCACATTTGTTGAAACTTATGTGCAACACCTTACTGGACAAGGGATTCTTCATTCCTGCTTCAAATGGCTCTCTTGTTCCCCTCCTCAAGACTGATTTTGCAGAGATCATGGAAAATGACAGCCAAGAATATAGAATTTTTCACAAGCTGACTGCAAAGCACGTCCACTGTAAAGTAAGTGAACAATGGCAGGTTCACCTAGCTGCTCAGTCACTCAGCCACTCCACAGTGATTGTGTTTCCCTTCCTGGTGCAAGTCCACCAGAATGACCAAAGGCAAGAGCTAGACCCACAAGGAGTCATCGAGATGAAGGCTGGGGCTAAAGCAAAGCAGGATGCTGAGCAGAGGATGAACAACTGGTGTGACATCATGAACAGCCGCCAGATGCTCCATACCCACATGCTCAGTTGTGGCCTTGGTGTTCATTACCATGAACAGTTTGCTTCCCTTGATGAAATGGAGCAATTCTTGAAGGACTTCAAAATTACTGGTAAAACTACTGAGCTGCCCTGGCAGATTGGCATTCATATTGCCATCAACCCAACATGAGGACTGTGCAAAGATCTCATTGGAAGTAGACAGACAGATTTCCTCTTGATGTCAGGAACAAACCAGAACTGTCCTCAAAATTACTTTTGACACATCCAAGGTAGTTGTTGTCGTCACTACTCATCATGGTCATGATTGTATTCTCTTCCTCTTAGGAATTTGTGGGGACAACAACCACCCAAGCCTGATTGAAGTTATTTGAATGCTTAAAGTCTTGCAAGTCGGGAAAGATGCGTCAATACATGATGAGACACCAGCAATGATGCACTGTGTCTGTCATCTGTCCAGAGGAGGCCTCACCATCCGTAGACATCCTTTCTGTCAGACTGTGAGGAGTTTCACTATTCTGCAGTAGTGAAATAGTGAAAGTGCTTTGTCCCACTGGATCCAGGACAGACTGGCCGAGACTCTTGAGACATCGATAGTTACCAGTTTCATCATACTCTCAGTCCTGCTACAACATTGCCACTCATCACTACACAAGCTGCTCACACAATGCTTGCAAAGTACATGGTGAAAAAAGTGAATAGTGGGATAAATCGTATTTCTTTCCAGAAAAGCTGAATTTGTTGAAGCTTAGTTGATGAAGCGCGCACCATGTGTCTTGCACCATCGCAAATGACCCCTATGCTGTTGGGACACCATATCCATACAATATCAAGACATTCTAAGATTAATAAACATGTATCATACATGTACCAACGCATCTATACATATTAGACTAGTTCAAAAATGTACGTTTTCTGAAAAATCACATTTCTTCATCCTGGGTTTTTGGCATAGGGTCAAATTAAGAGGATTTTACTAAAAAAGTTTGTTCCTGAAAGGTCATTTACCATCTGCACTTTTAATTTGAAGCTTTCTGCAGTAGCACAGTACATGGAGCTGTCTGAATTTGTAACTCTAAAAATGCCATCTTACAAAAGCTTCCCTGAGTGATCTGACATTTCAGTCACAGTTGGTAACGTCTAGTACAGTCGGCACCGCTTAATTGGGCACCCTTGGGACCGATCCAAATGTGCCCGATTAAGCGGGGTGCCCAACTATCCGATGTTTTTAGATGACGATGAATTTCAACTTCAGAACTCCCATGTGCACCGCCACCGCTGAGAGATGAATGTCAGGGCAAAATTGAGGGGAGAAAGAGAGTGTTTATTGGATGTTGAAGAAGTTATCGATGGATTTCTGCTTCAGTGACTTTCAACCTTGTTTTCAAAGGAAACCAAGCAACTGAAATCAAAGTTTCTTGCTCGCAGGCCCCTGTGGACAATGGACATTGCTATCCTCACTTCTTCTGCCGAGGGAACCTCTTCCTCTTCTTCTTCCTCTTCCTCTTCTTCTTCCTCTTCTTCTTCTTCTTCTTATTCCTCTTCTTCTTCTTCTTCCTCTTCTTCTTCCTCTTCTTATTCCTCTTCTTCTTCCTCTTCTTCTTCCTCTTCTTCTTCCTCCTCCTCCTCGTCTTCCTCTTTCTCACCTCGGATGTGCTTGATGATGGACTCCTCCGACACCTCCTCGGTCACCAGGAAGTCCTCCTCGTAGTTCAGCCAGGCCTGGAAATCATCATGCTCAAAGAGTCCGTGCTCACTTTCCTCTGCACCCTCAACCAGCCCTCTGTGGCCTTGAATTCCTCTTTCCCAAGCTTTTTTGCCAGTTCCTCAGCCTTCTCCTTGATGAGGGGCCCAGTCAGAGTGGCCTTCTTCTCTCTTGCTCCTGCTATCCACTTTACCAGGGCAGTTTCCACCTCCTCGTCCTTCCCAGACCGGTGTCTCTTTCTTCCTTTCTCCTTTTCGCCAGCACCACCAATGCTGCTCGCCTTGATGTCCATCCTTTGCTGGAGGAGCCTTTGCAACGTCTGCCTCGGGATCTTCAACTCCTCGGACACTTTGGTGAGAGGAATCTGGAAAAATTAAGAAAATTAGTGCTCTCATGACAAGGCCTGCTACATAACGAAAAGGACAAATAATGTGACATGACAGCAAACTCAACACTCACCCTTGGGAGCAGGTTGAATTTTCTCAAGATGTCCTGCTTTTCTGCCAGAGAAAGGTTCTTACGCTTACGCTTCTCGGCCATCTCCACTTGCTATGGAATGCCTTCTTTTCCACAGTGAAATTTAGATTTTTCGCAAGAAAGTCTACTTTTTCCCATGTATGGAAAGTTTTTGTTTTGTTGATTCGCGCACGATATACCGGAAGACAGCTTTTCATCATATCGCTACTGGGAAATCTGCCCGATTATCCGATGTGCTTTATGGAGAGAAAAATTGGGACTGGGCAAAATCTGCCCGATTAAGCGGTTTGCCCGATTAAGCGGTGCCGACTGTATTAGCAAAAAAATCAGCTCAACCAGAGACACTTTTTTAACACAGCATTTTTTGGAGTTTGCTATTTACTGTCTATGTCTATACATGCCTTGATGTGAAATGTGAAGTAGGGCTAGCTCATGCAATCCACATGATTAGAAATACCTTGACCTCCTGTCTTTGCTTTGTCCTCGGGAAGTTGGAGAAAACTTCGGAAAGAAAACTTTGTCCTCACAGAAACTAAGGCTGTCTCAAATGGGAGGTCTCACCTCACAGTTGCATTGTCCTCCAAAGAAGGTAAAGGCCACAATGACTTTGGGTACCTGCCAGTATTTTCTTTGAAAGAATTCATTTGTCACAAACTTGACCAGATCTTCATATTCCGAGACTGATGCCTTCTGGATGGTTTCTCCTGAGCGGCATGACAACATCAATGTCATTGAGTAGATAGTCCACAATGTAACTTTTTTCTCGGCGGATCTTACACAAATACGAAAGGTAGTCAGTCTGCTTCAGTTGGTGTTGCATCATTGGAGACGGCCATTTCACACTTGAATTCCTTCCACTACTTTCTGATACAGAAGAGCACTTTTTTTGGTGATATCTGGAGCACGCAAAGCAAAGCTCCAGATTGAGCTCTTCACCAAAGGCTTCTTGCTCTGCCATTTTGCTCTGCTCATCGTCAATGCTTATCACTCGTCGATGCTCGTTGCTCACTGATCCTCATCGCCAACGAATGCTGACGAATGGACCTCAGTACGTGGTTGCTTTGCTTCCTTTGCTTGGCTCTGCCAGATACTCCAACGTGCATTTATGCTCCCTCTTGCATTCACCGATGTTTAAGAAAATATCGTACATACTCTGTTCCTCTACCTACACTTCCTATACTTCTCCTCTTCTTTGGACAAGCCCTGGGGCTTGCCCTGGGGCTTGCCCTCGGGCTCCATCAAGTCCTTTGCCCCGTTACTCGGGGCCGCCGTTAATTCCCTCGGAACAGAGTACCTAAAATAGTATTGCTTCTCGTCTAGGGGGTCTCAAAGAAGTGTTCTGCCTCCGTCCCAGAGCGCCAAGTGAGCGCTGTACGCGTGGTTGGAGGCACAGACAGACAGACGGACACTCAGCGCTTTGCATCAACGGCGCTCTTCCCACTATATCAGTAGGTCGCAACTTTTCATTTGAAGCAATTAAAGACTCATTGTTAGAGACACCGACTTGGTAAGAACCATAGACGCGGATGGACACGCGGATGGACACGCGGATGGACACGCGGATGGACACGCGGCACAGGGGAACCATTAAAATGCGCACACCGCGTACCAAACAAGAACCTGCGAAGCGTAAAAAAACGTGAATGAATCACAGGAAATAAGGTGGAAACGTTTGTGCGCTGCATTCTTGCGTTGGAACTGAAGGTGAGATGAGGAACCCATTGAGCTTGTGCTGGTGGAGATACAGTGAAAGGGTTAAGAGCAGTCAATTCTGGATATTTTCTCGATTGTTTTTAATACACTGCACACACAGTACTCGTTTCAGTGACAAATCATATCGTTAATATCGTTGTCCACTGTACATAGAAGTGTAGGCAAGGCAACTTCTTGGATTAATGTACAACCCTAAATCGCAAATCCTAGGCTATAACCCTAAAGTCCTGCTTTTGGGGTGATTCCTCTCAGGTCATCCGTGGTGACAAGAATAACTTTGCAGATGTGCCGCTTGGAGAGCTGGTGCTGCTGTCAGTTGCGCACTGGCTGCATGATCATCGCCACCTTCGGCACCGCCTCCAGTGTCTTCATCATGGCAGCCGGTGCTTACGTGGCTCAAGTGTTAAGGGTATGTAGATCAGATGGGTGCGGTGACTTGCGACGACACCATTTTTGCATGTGTTGTGGAAAAAAGAACTTTTTCACCTTGTCATTTTTGCATGAACAATGCTTGCGTTAAGGACATTGGGTGTGTAAGTGAGCCCAAATAGAACAAATATTCTACTTCACCCTGAAAACTTTCCACAGATGAATGTGATGTTTTTCGTCACCAACGTCATCTTCGGACTGGTCTGGCTCGTGACACACATCCTTCTGATGTTTGGGACCTTGAAGAAGTCCCATAACTTCCTCAGACCTTACTTATACACCGCTCCAATTCTCTTCGCCTTGGTCAGCATCGGCTTCGTAGGCCTCCTCATCCGCGACTTTCTCAATCGCTCAAACATGGCGGACTTGCCAATGTATTCCCTTCTCTCTGCTGTCGTATTGGGGATCACGGTGTGCTCATATGGAGTGGTCCTGTCACACTTCAAGGAACTCCATGACATCGCGAACCAGGACGCATTGGAACCCAGAAGACCGTACCCGTACCGAGTAGTAGAACCGAGGAACCGTGGCTAAATTGTGTGCTCGGTACAGTTCTTCAACGACACGGTCGGGAAGGCGGACTTCACCGTTTTGCTACGTCCTGTTCTCGCTCTCACGGCTGTTGTAGCTCCTGTGGTCCGCATGGGCCTTCACTTTCAGCGAAACTGTATTGTTCAGGTGGCAACTCTGGATGGGTCTGGAGGTAATTAGTGGAAGATGCGAAATTGACAGTTTATTCTCTTAGAAAAAATCTGTTGAACAAGTCTGACACATTTATAGTGTACAGTGCTTGCCTTTAGTCACTACGGTTGGAAGAAACGTGCTGTGTGAGCTGCTCTTTGACCTTGGGCAAGAAACCCCAAGTGCCCTCAGGCAAATTCCAAAATTGACCCGTTCTAGCCCAACATGTCTACTGTATTGAATCAATACCTACAGTTGGACTTGACTTTAGGGACTAAGCTTCATTTTGCTCGTGACGTAGGACGTTTTGCGTATTGGTGACCAGTGAGGTCGCATACAAAGAAGCCAGAAGAAGCGGAAGTAGCGCAGTTTTGGTGCAGCAGAGCAAGGTTTGGATTTCCAGGCAAAATATTGCAATTTTACATAGGCTGAGCTTGGTCCCATCGCCAGTGGAAGAAGCTGCTAGGAACAACGCGCATTCCGAACAGTTCCTATTCGATGTTCGCAACGTTCCAATCCGTCACCAGGACAATCTTGCAAAAATCGAGAGTTTTGCAAAGACTAAAAGTCGGCCCTTAAATGGAAAAGAATTCGGTCAGCAGCATAATCTTGTTATCTTACAAAGATCGAGGTATCTCCACTACCAGAGGTTGCAAAAATCGAGTATCTCCTGTACAAACCATGAACTGAAAATGTTCTTTATCGATACTTAAACCAATTGGTCACGTGGGCAACAGGAAGAGCAAGGCCAACTGCGACAATGAAACCGACAAGCAGCTTAAGGCATGCTTACACAATCACAGATAACCGCCATACACAACTCACAAGTAGCACATGTGTAACAAAACAGTTGCATAAACACATCCAGGTAGGTATCGAAGATAGTACAAAGTATGAAAAAGTCACTTTAGGATGGCCACCATGACGGTCATGTTGTCGAGCGGCTGATCGCCGGCGACGTCTCCAGCCAGCTGGTGGCACCGCTCGATGAGTTTCTTGCAGGCGACGTCGACAGCGTCGCCAGCTTCGAGCGCCGCCCGCACGAGATTCACGGCCTGCTGGTTCGTCACTCGGTCCCACACGCCGTCGGTGGCCATCACGATGAAGTCAACGCCAGCGGCATCGGCGGCCACAATAGAGACATCAGGCCGCGCAGTCACCATCTGCTCCTCGGCGCCCAGGGTCGCCCTCTCCTTGAAGGCAAAGTCCCCAAAGGATCGCGCCACCGCCAGGGTCTCCATGACGCGGTCGTTGGCGACGTAGCCCCCGGCCCGCACAATGCGGAACTTCTCCTCGTGACGGCTGGGCTTGTGATCGTCCGTCGCGGCATCGGCGTCTCCGCAGGCAAGCGAGACGACGAGGCGCGAGTCGCCCACGTTGGCGCAGTAGATGCGACCGTGGCGGAACCACGCCGCCAGTGCCGTCGAGCCGCCCACGACGCGGCCGTCGGCGTCTCTGCGCAGCACCTGGTTCTGCCGCAGCAGCGAGTCGAGCTCGAGACAGCCGTGGCGGATGGCGGCGCAGAAGTCCTCGCCGGCTTCGGCTCGATGCACAACGATATCGCAGAGGTTCTGGGCCACGAAAAGTGCGACGCTCTCGCCGTTGGCGCCGTGTCCGTCGAACAGCCCGAGGAAATCCAACGTGCGGTCGCGTGCGTGGTTGAGCACAAGACAATAAGTGTCCTAAAAGAAGTACGTAAGTGATTCACTATCGTTGTTGTAATACATTGCTCTCGTTGCAACATAGCGAGCACTGCCATTCAAAGGAAACCACGTACATCAGCCTGTCAGTACAGATCAGCCTCGTACCTGCATGAGGTCCCTCCCGCCCTTTGACCAAGCCACGCCGACTGAGAGTCTTGTGTTGGAGAAGTGCTCGTGGCCGCAGTCCTCGGACATGTCGACGTCGTAGCAGTCATCTTCACCATGACATGTCCTCCACGAGCGAAACCCCTTCTTGTCGCTCGCTGGCATCCATTGTTCTCGCCCTGAAAGATCTAAGCCTTTATCCATATTTAAGCCTTTTAATAAAGCACTTTTATTTGAATCTGAAGCCTATATTTTAGCAACAAAGCATTGAATCAGCCGGCAAAAGTCACTTTTTTGTATCACTGAACGCCAATTTTTTCACTACTTGTAATTTGTTCACTTGTTCTTCCTCCTCTTCTTGCCACCCTGTATCTCGTTGGCCTTCCTCCTGAACTTTGTGAGCAGTTCTGGGAGGTCGTAGGCAATGGCCTGGTCGAGCTTGTTGACCGGGCAGCCCCTGAAGAATGTGCAGGTCGACTGCAGCATGGGGAACTCGTAGAGCTTGTGCAGAGTGAAGAATCGCCTGTAGGTCTGAGGATCAGGCAAGTCGTAGCGCGAGATGTTGGTCGCCATGGAGCTGACCCCCTCGTAGATGTGGTATCGCTCTGGGTGCTCTACGATCTCGGTCGCCACCGCCTCCTTGTCCGAGAAGAGCCCGGCCGCGTTCTTGTACGTAGTCAGGTAGCAGTCGACCATTTTAGCGTGGTTACGCACTCGAACCTGAAGAAGTGTGAAATATTCAACACTGTCCCAGGTTAACCCCAGGCTACACCACTACAATGGTTACAGCAACCTAAAACTCGAGCTTATACATCACTAGGCATAAAAAAGTTGAGTTAGCCAACTCTTTCACTAATGAAACGGAGCCCTAACGTAAGTCTGATGACTACAGAACATTGGATCGGAAAACCCATATTCACTTTGGATAGGCTGAATGTTAGGCGGTTGCCACATAATCTGGCTTAGCTACAACAATATTTACAACACCCAAGGAACAGATCAACAGTAATCGGTATCGTGCTAGTGCGCAATGTACTCACTGCAAATCTCCTGGCAGTGGCAATTCTGTGCTCCACCCTCTTGTCTATAGCTTGCTTGATGTCGACCAGCAGCGCCATCTCCTGGGCCATGAGCAGGCGCTTCGGTGCACTCTCCTCGTAAGGCCGTGACCAGAAGGAGCCCGCGTACAATGTTGGTGGCTCTAGACTGGCCATCAACGGGGAGACGTTCCACACCAGGTTGCCCTGGATCTTGAGGAGCTCCTCAGCAGTTATCTGGTCGGCTTTGTTCAAGATTATCCGAACCTGAGGAAAGAAACCGCGTACAGCGTGCGATTCGGCACTCAGGCAGCGGAATTCACCTGCGACTCCCGGCCTTTAAGCTGATCCAACAAAGCTTCGGTCTCCTTGCCTATGTCGAGCTTGGCATAGTCGTAGACGAGGAGGATGAGGTCGGCGTGATCGATAAACCACTGACACGCGTCGTTGAATGGATATCGACGGTCAACCTTGCGAGATCCGGTCTCCAACACTCCGGGGATCTCCGCGAACGTTGCCTTAGCGAGACAAAGATGTACTTCAATCATGAGGGACGTTGCTGACGTCTGATCATTGTATCACAAGGCAGGGAGGGTTCATTTCTGACCTAACTGCGGGACCAAATGCAGCCAAACTTCTCGGGAAGATTGAGGCAAGGTTACCCCTGCCCGGGCGACACCTCGCTCCTATTCTGGATGAATGAGTCGAATCAGCAACTTGGTGAAATTCGGTGAATCCCAGGAATTTTGCCACATCCCCAGAAAAGTGGTAAGAGCCAAGAAGTGAGTAAAAAAGTACCTACTCTTGAAGAATATTCGAACCAGATTTTGGTACTTGTGCACCAAGCAGCCACATTCACTCCAAAATGTCAGTTTTGGGCAGGCCCGAGAAGTCTCAATTGGATGAGTTAGATTTGGTTAGTTTGCCTCAGGTTGCGCCCACGCCTACACAGGCTGTGTCCTACTATATACCCAAGAGTATAAAAAGGTTTATACTCTTTACACTAAATGCTGCGCGCTTGTGCTGCCAACATGACCAGATTGGCTGGTGGTTCGCAGAGAATTTGACTAATTCACCTGTAAAGTGACAGTTTAGTGTCAGTAATTCAACAGTAACTTTACCAAATTTCGTATGACTGAAGTATATTAAGTTTCTGAGGTTTTCGTCAGCGCTGGTGTTATAAAGCGAGAGCATGAGATGCCTAACAGGCTACTGGAGACGAGGATGAGACCAGCGACGTCTCTAGCAACGTGTGAAGCGCCCCAGACTCCACCTGCAATCTTCTCACAGCGCCCACCCCACGTGCAAATGGGCAGGGTTGCGAATCTGTGTCGATGCGTTGGAAAGACCTCACGGCACGATGTGTCAAAGTCTTGCTCTGGATGGGCAACTTACTCTCTCCAGCAGCTTGTTAGGCATCTTCTTCCCCTTGAGCTTCTTGAGGAACTCCTGGCCAAACTTTTGAAGGTTGGAGAAGGTCCACTCCGCCGACAGCTCAGTGCCTTCCAAGTCTTCCTCGCGGTCACCGTGCAGGGCAATGTTGAAGTTGAACCCAGGAGATGGCTCAGCAACTGTAAAGGGCCAAACAAAAGAGTCTTACTATGACCTCCGAAGCAGATCTGTGAGTGCTGCAGGCAAAAAGGCAAAGATTTGCCAGAGTCACCATCTCAAGGTGAGGTTTGGGGGATTTTTTTTAGTTATTTTCGGAATAGCTCCCCTCAGACACCCATTCTTCATACATTGAAACGTTACGGCATGTATATAAGGCTTGGTCACTTTCTTCCTTCACTAAAAGATGCTATATTAGTTAATGAAATGAAGAAATCGCCTCTTGTCTTGGTGAACAAAAGCTCTTCCTGGACAGTACATTGTATGTAAGTCATACTTAGAATTTTGAGAGCTATTTCACAGTTACCATGGAGAACTACTCAAATTTGCAATTTTGCTACTAACTAATAGCTCGAAAATGTCGGGTTTTTTTTCTCTGTACAACAAAGGTTGACTCACTTTTAAATGCCAGCGCATGTTTGCAACACAGGCTATGAAATTCATTTCTGCCATGATTGGTTGCACACGAGCTGCTTCGTTGCATAGCCACCTTCACCAACCATTGGCCCATAGAACGGCTATTTTCCACCACGTTCACCATATAGCACTGGTGGCAGAACAAGCACTGGGATGTTATGTCTATCAGCGCCTCCAGCAGGCTGAGCAACAAGCTACGGAGGTGCACAGAGCAAAGCTCCTTCAGGTGTTTGTCGTTTGCCTGCGATGAGGCTGTGCGCGAACCTGGGGTTTTGGGCACGAGGCGCAGAAATTTCGGATGTCCTTTTCCACTGGATCTTGAGTGTCTTGAGGCTTTGAATGAATAGGGTTTTGCTAAAATTAAGGCTGAAGAAGTGCCTCGTCTCCAGAGATCGTACTTCCAACAGTTGCTGGATGAGTATCCCAACGTAATAAGAGGCAAGTGGCAAAGAGAAAAGCTTCTGCAGAGTCACAATTTCACAGGTCCCTGTCTGTATCTAGCTCTCATTTGTCCCATTTCTTGCGAAGAACCTTTAGGATAGAGTACTATTGAAGCGTCCAGCGTGGACAGTACAAATGGAAACCCTAATAACAATTCGGCGTTTTCTGTCAGTCTACACCAGTTTACACAGCAGTGAGAGACTCAATCGCAAACTGTCCTTTGACGAGCAATAAACATATGTATGTTGTATGTACGACATAACTACGCAATGTCGTAAAGTTTCAATGTTTTCTTTTTTTTAGGGGGGGGGGGTAAAGAATAACTGCAATATGTTGAATATAGAAGGAAATATAGAAGTAAATGCTGTCTACTCATGACTGCTCAGCATTGGCTAACGACATGTGGGGCTTAGTGGACACACGTGCAAGTGCTTTGAAGGTGCTGCAGTCCCTACGGAGACTGTCCAGCGCATGAGCATTGCCTGTAAGCCAAGGCTGGAGATCATGGTTGGCGCAAAGATGGCCACTTGGAAAAGCAAAAGCTCAGTGTGAGCTCACTGAGCTCTGAAACGTTCTACTCCTGATAGATCTGGAGGACAAGGGGATGTCTTGGAGTACAGACAACTGCACACTAGGGTGGCAGCCTTTTAACTTAAAATTTTAAATTCACCCAGGATGGCCAAAAGGTGGTGCGGCTGGTCATACAAACTTCCCTGGATATAAAAGTTTTTTTCCCACCTCCACCAAAAAGTGGCTGTAGACTGCCAAAGATCCCTGCCCTCAGGTAACTTCTGCAACTGCGATTGTTGGTCTGATGGAGCTACCCTTAAAATTTTATTATCACTAAGGAGTATTCTGAACAGAAAGGTATAAAATATAAAATAACTTTTTTGACTTGTTATGTAATTTCTTGACTTTCCTCAGTAGAAGTGCCTGCAAAAGGCACAGGAGAGTGCATTCTCACAAATTCCAAAAAGAGCCACTTTAGTGCAAAATGCACATCACTCATGTCCAGATTGCCCAAAAGATCTCAGGAGGGGGGGATAAAAGGGATTTTTGACATTACTTTACAAAGCAAAGTCAAGAAATGGCTAGACAAATCAAAAAAGTTATTTTATACTTTTTTTCAGAATACTCCTTCATGAAAATAGAACTTTATGGGTAGCTCCATTGGACCAACAATCACAGCTGCAGAGGTTCCCTTATGACATTTTTACTAAGCAAGTCAAGAAATTGGTAAACAAGTTAAAAAAGCCATTTTATAAGCTTTTGTTCAAAATATCCCTAAAATTTCAGGGGTAGCTCCATTGGATCAACAACCACAGCTGCGGAAGTTCCTTGAGGGCAGGAAACTTTAGCAGTGTGCAGCTACTTTTTGGTGAAGGTGGGAGAAAAACTTTTGTATCCCGGGAAGCTTGTATGTCCAGCCACACCATCTTTTGGCTG
>JAAUXU010073655.1_pt1 | contig 13034 bp, 17 predicted proteins | sample 7278151 | NCBI WGS metagenome assembly JAAUXU01 (sample SAMN14350113, study PRJNA611818) | marine sediment metagenome | isolation source: surface marine sediment (1.8m) | place: French Polynesia: Moorea | collected 2018-08 | reverse complement strand
TGTAACTAGGGTGTGTCTTGGCCTGGGCAGGAGCAACAAGGAAACTATTACTTAGTCTAGACACTATTACAGTGTCTGCTTCCTTATGCCCATGACCTTACCCATGTACATATAGCAACATGCTACACTTACTTGGTTGAATTTAGGTAAAAAGAACTCTATCTATGTGTATTAGACTGAAGTCACACATGCGCATTTGTTCAACCAATGATGATCCATGATACATATGGGTAGAGGCATTTTTATGATAAAACCTCCTAGATGAAATGGAAGGGATTAAAAAGTTGACGGCGCCTCTAACTTGATTGTATAGGAGTCAACCTAGGAGCAACTTCAAAAGATCAAAACAAGACTAGCAAATTCTCCATTGCAGACCTGTTTGAGAGCTGAATATGTAATGTTTATTGAAGTTTACCTAAGATTTCTTACTGGAGCATGGAACTAGCACATGACTGGAGAGCAGAAAACAGGTAAAAATACCTCTACCTCTAGGTATCGTGGATCATCATAGGTAAAAAACCGCACACGTGACTGCTACCTTACCCCAAAGCTCGTTCCTCGTCAGCATCACTGACTGCTTCAGCCGCCTCTCTATTTTCCTTTCGCCTCTGTTCTTGCTCACGCCCCCCGGCCCTGCTACGCCAGCCGCATCGCTTGGTGGTCTTCGCTATCAAGTCCCCCACGGCCTGCCTGAAGCCCTCGTTGAGAACGCTGTAGAGCACCGGGTTTGCAAGCGAGGTAAGCAAGCCGCACAAGAGGCAGAGCGCGTACGCCAGCTCCACCAGGCTTTTGCGCCACCCGTCGAGCAGCGACTTCCGGAAGTCGTATATGTAGTTGAACACAACGTACGGTGTCCAACACGTAAAGAATGTGATGGTGATGCCGGCCATGAGCATGTTGGTCCGACGGCGGCGTCGGTTCGTCGCCTCATTACGGCTGATTGGCCTAAAATAGAAAGAAGAAGAATTCGTCCATTCTTTGGCGTGAGTTCGCATGCTCAGGTTCTTGGCATACATAAAACTAGAGCTATGACCTACGCAAGATTTGTCACTACTACGAGTACAGTTCAAGTGCACAGACACGGCTGGTTACTCACATCTTCTTCGCCATGCTCAGGTGCACCTTCCCGGTCTTCTTGCTGTCAGTATACTTTGCTGACAGGCTACTATTCAAAAGCAGTTCTTATTTATGAGTGAAAACTACATACGTATGCAGAGAACTGTTTAAAACTGCTGAAATGTTAGAGTGTCCACGTTTGCATTGCGTTGGCCAACTCGGGAAGAAGCATGAATGCACTGAATTCTTGAATTCTCAAACCCAAGGTAAATACGCTCCAATGCCCGAATTCTCTCTGTCTTCCACTCCAGTGGGAAAAACGGCACTCTGGTACCTACATCACTGCGTGCCACGGCTGAAGACAATTAGAGCCAGAAAAACGCTTTCTTCTTGTCAACATGGAACTCAACGTAGAGCTCAACGTGGCATCTTCTTGGTATAAACGCTTGTTGATCGTCGGGGTCGCCAATGGACAGGGGGACGACTGGACTGATGGCAACCAAACTTGGGAGGTGACCAGAGAGTGACATAGATGAGGGGGGGTCACTTCCCCGACCCCGCCCTCAATAGTAGGCTATGATTGAGAAAGAGTTCGGTTCTTCCCAGTGAATCCCTCTTCCCTCCTTCCCTCTACAGACTCCTCCCTCTCCTTACTCTTCAGGGGTGCCAGATAACTAAAGCCACATCCTGACAAACTCTTCTAAGCTGGTCAGAGACCGAAGGCCGACCAAGGGGTCGGGCTGAATCACAAGCTTAAGCCATCCCGCTTGGCTCGCTTTTTGACGCTGTTTGCCTATGATAACAACGAGGAGAAAAAGCAAACAGTGCGAAAGCAACTGAGGAAACTGAAGTACACTCCTTTAAATTACGGACTACTTGTGTGTGTGCACAGTCTTTCTTCGTTTTTCTAAGAGCAAATATTGGAGCACATGTAGGAGAAGGGACGGGCACACAGCAGTCTGACGGAAGCAATCAAGATCCATCCGAGAAAAGTACTACAGGACCTCAATTCAATTCTGCCGACTCCTTCTTACAAGGATATTACAAAGACATAATGACTTGACTGATGATCGTTGATTACCTGTGCAACGTTGCCGGATGAATTTCGTTTAACAACTCTAAGGGGTGGGCTCAAGCTTTGAACAAGACAAGTTGGATTCAAGATTTTGTAGGAAAGCTTGGTTTGGGTCAACCCAGCAAGATTTTACACCAAGTCACCAGAAAAGTCAGGCGAACGATCTTGATCTGACTCCTAAAAAGACAGGTGGTAAAGAAAAGATGGTTCGGGACGTAACTAAAGTCAAAACATAGGGGAAAAGTTTGCTTGAAACCATTTTTTCCCTCTCTGGGAGGAGTCGACTTCTACTTGCATTTCGTGCAGTATCTCAGTCAAAATGACAAGAAGCAAAACTGACAGAAATGGCACTAAAGTTTATGGTAATATTAGAATGCCAAAAATTATGCAGAACATGTAGAATGTTACGCCCTTTATGAATGACTTTGTGTCGGCTTGAGTGATTTTGGCAGACATTTTATTATAACGCTCAAACTAACTAAAACACTAGAACTCACTCACTCCTCATTTGGTCAGTTCTCTTAAGAAACACGGCATGATTATGTAAATACCCACCGTCTTAGAGCTTTGCACCCTCTCACGGACTTGCTTGTTCACGTGCACAGATGGAATACTTGGCCGTGTGAATATAAATGAAATTAAAAACCTTACTTGTCCAAGTATAAAGCCTTTTACCACAAAAAGTGTCCACATTTACAGCAGTTCAGTTTTCTCACCAACCCCGTTCAAGCTTTGATGCCGACCCTGAGAAGCTTCATTTCAAAAGACTCTTGGCTGACCTAACTTTCTGAGCTTGAAACCTCCCTTGAGAAAACACACTTTCCCTTCAAACTGTTGCAAAACTTCATGGTGACCAAGAGGTGATGCAAAGGGTCAAAAATATTGTATTCTACAGGTGATATCTTCACTTTTGCTCATAATGAAGTTGAACACGTCCAGACACAAGGGCTGTGCGATTACTTCTTCCAGACACCAGGAGTTTTCCTATAATTCAAGAAACAAGGCTTCTCTCATAACTGAGTCAATTATCAGTTCCTTGATTTTTCTGCCTTCTCACATCACACACGCATTCTGAATCAGTCTTAAAAAATTCAAAACTTCAAAAATGAAAATCTAGAAGACAAAATCAAAGTTCGTCATGGACAGCTGCATGAAGTCTGATGCTGACTGAGATGTGGCCCAGTGAGGTGTTATACTAGACTAGAGGGGAAACATCAAGCGACAGGCGGATCACACAGAGTGCGCTGATTGGCAGACTTCATGGTAGGCAAAACATGGAGGCTTATGTAGCAAAATCACACAAAGTTAGGAGAACAACAGCTAGTGACAGTCTCTGTCTGCCTCCAATGCTCACTCCAAGATTGCCTTCACCACCGAGAATCAAATATCTAAGAACAAACTGCTGCATGGTGAGGATATTTCACATTAACCTCACTAGTATATTCTCTCTGTTCGTTTTGCCCATCACAATGTTTCCACCAATCAGAGTTCTTCCTTTCCCTCTGCTGGTCACGTGATTTTGCGACGCGCTGTTGCTACAGGCAGCACCACTGATATTTCCACTCTAGTCTGTAACACCTCACCGATGCGACCACCCTGTCAGCTGTCATTCCGGACAAGTGAGCTGTTAGTAAGACTAGAGGGGCATCTGCAGCAGTAGAAATGCGTGGCATTAATCACGTGACCAATAGAGAGCTCTGATTGGCTGATGCAAAATAAGCAGGCAAAACATTGTCAAATTACTACATAAAGTGAAACATTGCAGGTACAATTGCATGGATATATCTTCAGTTGTTTATTCATTTACTGTTCAATTCACATTCTAACATTTTCATCTGTCACCCATTATGGGGGCCTGAGACATAAGAACTATTTTTACAGATTTAGTAAGACTAGAGGGGCATCTGCAGCAGTGAAATAGTTTTTGCCATCGACCAACCTTGCCTCGCTGGATTTTGTCAATGTAGAACTCCTGGTCATGCGTGAAGAGGTGAATCGTGAGAAACTGCTGACCGACCATCTTCATGAGCTGAACTGAATGCAAATCTTCCATGCTGCCTGACATTTTCAAGTCATGGCGGGCCTGGTCGGAGAAGTATGCATCTTGTTGCCGCATTACTGTGGTAAAAAGCAGCAGGCCAATACGTTGTCGACTAGTGATCTCAAGGAGACCTTGTGTGTTTCCAGTCACAAGTAGCCTGAAAGCTTTTTCACACCTGTCGATAAGAGTCCAAACTGATGTCACTGGTATCAACAAGCCACCTCGCTGCTAGGTTAGAATAAGCAGGAGGTAAGGATCATCAGCTCAGATATTAGGACTCTCTATAAGGGCAGCAGCACAAGTGATGCGTGAGAGCCTCTGCCTGGCCTTACAGAAGATGAAACCAGCAACATACCCAATAATGGCTAGTTGCAGCTCTGACAAGGCCATGTTCTGCATTCTTTGCAACAAATGCGGCATTTCCTCTTTGTCATCATCTTGCACAAGATGCTCTTGTAGCAGAGGTTGACCTTCTTGATGTCCACTTAAAGTTGAAAATTGATGAACAAAAGGCCATCTCCATTTTGAGGCAATTAGCATTTTTGCTGCGCCATGTAGCATTCTTAAGCAGCATCTGCTGTAGACTAGACTTGAATTGAGGGGTATCTGGATTGATATTGAAACCATTCTTTCCTCACAGGCACCTGAACAGAATTTCCAAATGATCTTGGCTGGTGCAGTATGTCATGACATACTCAAAAGGGTCTTGTCATGTCCGGAGGTTCCTTGCGATCCTCAGTACTGCTTTGCTGGTCAGCTGTAAGCCCTTGACAAATGTTTGTCATAAATGTCTTGGCATAGGAACACCTGCATGATCTCGAAGTTCCTCAAGGTAAGAAGCTGATGTGTCAACCACCTCAGACCAAAACAGAAGGGAGTGCTTTGTCACAGGTTGCTTGTATTCTTCTTTGCAAAATCTGGACTGTGAATTGAGGAGAACAAAGATCCTATCTGTCATGCAAATGAAAACTATCTTTCCGTCAGCATCTTGGATGCCAGGAACGTGGGCATCCTTCAGAAATTCAAGGGCATCGGCAACACTGGAGCTGAGTGTCTGTGCTGCAAAGTACACTTTCATCTTATGCTGATGGAACTCAACGTGGCACTGACCAAGTTTGTTGGCAAATTTAAGCCCTTCTTCCTTTTGGAGTCATTGGAAACCTACAATGTGGTCCCCCTTGATGACTTGACCTTGACCATTGACCATTACCTCAACAGGGGCTAAAGCATTTCTGGCGAGTTTTAGTAGATGATAGGCATCCAGAATGAGATGAGTCTCTTGCCCATTTGTGTGCACTGGGTCAAGCTGGCTGCCATTCATGTGAGTGGGATCCTGGGCATTCAGGTCGTCAGTGTGATCATCAAGCCATCTGCATCCACGCAAGCTCATTGTCTTTGGGTTGACATTAGTGCAATCACAGGTGATGGAATGCACTATGACGCCATGCTGATGGGCAAGGTTCAGAGCAATTTGAATGGGGCAACTCTGAACTTCAGCAACAACTTCATCCACAAAAAGTAGCCCACTGGGAACTTTCACTGTCCTTTTTGGCCAACACACATGAAGACAAGAGCTTCAGGTACCAGTTTGTCCTTGTTGCTGTCTTCTCTGACATCAATACTTGTCCGAAAGTCCATGAAACCTTGATACTGATCCTCAGACTGGTTGTACATGGGTTCTTGCTTTAATGTGCATCGCATCTAACATTATGGCACAGTCCTTGCTTAGGATACCCATGCTTATCCTCCTTTGAAGCTCTTAGCTCTTCAAATACATCTGTAAAGAATCCTGGCTGACAATGAACAGATGAGCTCCAATGACAAAGAGACCGGGCATGAGGCAAGATGAACACAGTCTGCAGGTACTCATATGCAGCAGGAGAGTGAAAGTGCAACGTAGCAGCAAATATTTTAATATCATCACTGTATCAACAACCTCTGGGTTTGACACCACCATTCTTTGCCTGATTGTGGATGAGATCCATGAATATACTGGAGAATTTCACATTCATCAGCTCAGAGCATTTATGACTGATAAACTCCTTCTCCTGGACTTCATGGAGGACTTCACTGAACCTCTCAACTTTCTTCGTTGATTGTTGGACCTGCATCCTCAGTCCCCTACAACACAATAGTGCATTTAATGATCACCTTAAATGTGAATTGATGCCAATATTACGTGACTTTCTTCATTTTCTTCCTCAAAGTATTGGGCAAATCAAAGGCCCTGCCTGCCTTGAATGATCCATGGTGAACTGGCAAAGTTGGAGACAGCACAGGTGGTGACCCTGACACCAATGGAGCTACAGGACATGGTGATGCTGGCACCAATGGAGCTACAGCATGGTGATGCTGGCACCAATGGAGCTACAGGACATGGTGATGCTGGCACCAATGGATGTGTACACACTAGCAGCAATGGACCAGACAGAGGTGGTGACACTGGCAGCAATGGAGCAGATGAAGACAGTGAAGTTGAAGCTCAATGTTTCTGTGGCCTTCGGCGGACATTGTTGTGACTGCTTTGCAAATGAGCTGGCAGCTCTACTATGGAGGGTACTACAGTGTCACACTGTAGTCGTTGCTGTACAGCCTTGCCTCCCTTAGACATGGCCACAGGCTTGAAGGCCTCTGACACAAAGTGCGAGGAGCACACTCTGTGGCTCTCCGAGGGAGTAAAGTTTTTTCTCCACGTTGCTCTGACCTGCAGTTGCACTTCTTAAACACTACTCAAAGCATTAGATTTCTCATCACAGCCATTTCTTCCTCAGCTTCGGATCCTTGGGGAAACTGAAGAACTTGGTGCTGGACTCCTTCATGTCCCTGTTGGTGCAGTTGTACATGCAGCAACTGCTGACCATTGTTGGAGGGCTACACCATTGCTAGAGGACATGCGCAAGGCCCTTTTTGCTGGGAAAATTGGTCTTCTTGTGTTCCTCAGACAATGTCTTGCCTGCTTATTTTGCATCAGTCAATCAGAGCTTTCTATTGGTAATGTGATTAATGCCACGCATTTCTACTGCTGCAGACGCCCCTCTAGTCTTACTAACAGCTCACTATTCCGGACATGGCCACCCTGTGTCAGCTGTCATTCCGGACATGGCCACTGCTGTCAGCTATGTGCTTAGCGACTGCGAGATAAACTTGTTTTTGCAATGCTCTAAGCAGCGCAATACAGAGAGATGAAGAAAGTGCGGTGCTCAGTGTGGCTTATCGTGCTTAAACACAAATGAGTCATCTTGCTGACATCTCTCATTATTTACTCCCTTTTTTCGTATCTTTGACTTCACCATACATCAGGGAATTTGTCAGCATCTCCCAAATCTTAACTCCCTTGTACCATTCTCTGGTTGCAAGCGTTTCTTCAGGCCACATTAATGCTACGCCGGTTTTCTTACACCTGGTACGTTAGCTTCCCTACAGATGCTGTCGTTCTGCTTGAGGAAAAAAATAAACTTGAAAAATTCTAAGCACTTGTTAATAACGATCCATTCCATAGACAATGCCAAGTTAGGAGCTGTAGGCCCCTCTTGTACTCTGTTAAAATTTTGCAAATCTGGTGCTAAAAACAGCCAAAAGTTTGCTTATAGGTTTACTTGTTCCTCACGTCACACGTCTGACGGCAACTGTTCGAGGAAGCGAGATAGAAAAAACGTACGAAAAGAGAAAGTAAGAGTTACTTCGACTTCAAGTACATGAATCACCGACTCTCCGGGTTGATTGATACCTTGGTCAAGTACCAACTGTGGAAAGCTCCTGCAGGTGCTGCTTGACACTAGAGCCTGAACAGCTGCCATCCATCGCGCTCATTGCCTCGGTCAACAACGTGAGTGGTTCTTTGATCATTCGTGGCCTATAGTAGTTGTAGGCAGTTTCACTTTGGCTTTTGGGGCACTTGGTTTTTCTGTTTTTTGTTTTGTTCAGTTTGAGACAAAAGATGCTATGCAATGTGCATAAAAAAAACCAATAATGTCAATAATGGCGTGTCTGTTTGCTGTCATTCCCGCTGACATCTGTTTTAGAGGCAGACCGAATTTTAATATCTGAAGTTAAATGTATTCAGCCCCTCTAGCAAAACAACATGGAGGGGTCTCTTGGTCCAGTCACAGTTTATCCTTCTCTCAGTGAGGACAGCATGAAACTTTGAGCCCGGGTTAAGCGTTTTAGTCGGACTGCACCCTGAACTGCCGTACTCAAGTACGTTCGTATGTAAATATCCGACGGCTCCTCTTCCTCGTGCAAATTTTCCTTCCCATGGACCGCACGTATTGTGCTGCAACTGCGAATGTTTGCGGAAAACGAAGAGTATCATTCAGTGCTTGTACATTGGAGCATCCATTGAATTCACAGCTGGAAGATCGATAAAAGCACACGAGCTCGGGATGACACCAATAACACATGGGTGAGCATGAGTCTGTGGCAGGTGTGGGCACGTGGAGGGCGTCCAACGGCGACAATGACATTACTGGTGGAGACAACATTTATTTTCCACCACCGAATTCTCTATGGGTTTTCACTCAACTGTCACTTTCTCTCCAAGCGCGGAGATGGTCAGGAAATGAGATTCAACTGCTTGTGAAGAATGGAGGGAGATCTTACATCCCCCTGGGCCTTTGTCTTTGAAGGTTTATCATAGCTCCGCGTCCCGCTTGTGTCGGCTCCACTTCTCGACTTGGTTTCCATCCAGCCTCACCAGCTCCTTTTCCCTGCTCTGGGGACCCTCCTTCAGTAAATTGCAACAGGTCTCGTCAGCGTTTGATCTCTTTGGACCAAATTTTTAGTGCGCGCATACGTGTCTGCGTGATAAAGGGCGAAGAGAGTGAGAGAGAAAGACGCAGAGATCAGACAACGTTGGATCAAAGAGTTAGTTTATGCGAGTTATTGCTTCTCGCAGACACCCCTGCAAAAGCCAAGAAACTCTACACTTGCACTTCTGTGCAGTCGCGCGCTGCTTCAGCAGGTTGCTTATACAGCTGAACGAAGCTGAACATTTGCCAGGGACCTTAACTGCTAGAGGACCGGGCCGAAGCATGCTGGCTTGGTCATTCTTGCTTCTTCTGGTACACTCATCCATCCCACACTGACTCGACTCACCTGTTCTTGAGCTTGAGATAGATGAGCAAGTAGAGGATGGCGACGATGACGAAAGTGAGGAAGAAGTGGAATCCACAAGATACCAGTGTGTACCAGCCTCGGCTGCCTCCTTCCCACTGAACTCCACAAAAGAACGTCGTCTTCAACACAGGAAAGTGCCTTAAACGAACATGATGTTGATCCGACTTGTCTGGACTGGTCCGGAAGCGTTCAAGAAATGCAACTTACCACATCCTACTCTTGACGAAGACAGGACTGACGAACACGCTTGAAGCCATCGCCAGCAATGACGAGAAAATAAAACCCTGTGCAAAAAAAGAATACGAATACAAAGAAGGGAGCACATGACAGGACTGGTTCGGAGTTAGAAGTATTAGTAGGTGTCCAAGGAACTTAAAGAACTCGTGACTGGAATGTCTGAGCAAAAATTTACTCTTGCTCCATGTCACCACAGACGTATGAACACATAAAGCGAGTCACAATTAGATGTAGATCCAGTTTTGTTAAGTACACCTTATCGCAAAGCCTCGACATGACATTTGGAGAGCTCTTTTAGAGCTTCTCAAATAGTAAAAGAAAGAGTGGTAAACGTCAGCGGTAAAGGAGAAAGCCCAGCAACAACTCCTACAACAGCATGAACCACAAAATGGGTGTCGTCGCTGACGCCGTCACCTTCCAGATGAGGGGGCTCGCAGGTACTCTGCGTACTGAGGACTTGGAGAAGTACATGAATACCAACAAGTGACAAGCGCGCATGCGGTTAAAAACTATGTTGCAAGTCCTTACGCTAACCAATTGAATAAAATTTTGACAAATTTCGGTGGTTCCGTCAATTGACCTCTAATTCTGACTCGCCATCCTCGTAGTACTTCTTCTCCGATACTCACTTGCTTGGCCGACATCTGCTTCTTGTGGGGGTACATGATGAACATGAACCTGTCACACGCAATTGCCCCAATGCAGAAGCTCGACATGAAGATGGGAAAGTCCTGTCCTGCCTTCACCAGCTTGCATAGGTACAACGTATTGCCTCCGAGGGGCCAGTGACTCTCGAGCGTGTACCAGAGTGTCAGAGGCGACGCAAAGACGCACAGCTTGAAGTCGGAGAAGGCCAGGGCCACGATGAAGCAGTTGCGCGGATCCGACCGCAGCTTGGCATTCGTCAACACAACCGTGATTATGGTCAAGTTGAAGATTGCTCCAAGCACCATCACCGGCAGGTAGGCGGCCAACAGTGAGTAGTACAGGACAGGAGAGAGATACATGTGGTAGTAGACGTTGTTGACCGACTGCAATAACAAACCACCAAATCAATGGCATGACACAACGTGGTTGCTGCACTTGATGACAGGATAAGCGCTACAGCAACTGGAGGACGAAGTCCGCCTGGCTGTGTACCAACGTCAGTCCAGTACAAACAGTCTGCCTTCAAACGCGAGCACCTCGACAAAAAAGTCACTAAGCCTGCAGTCCAAGGACAAACAAAAGTGCTGTCAACTTTGATTATGGTGGAATGGCAATGATGACAAAGTTCTGCCTATAGGAGCAAAGTCTCATGGCTGCGGGCTGAAAAAAGACAATTGCTTCCGGAGTGATTAATGATAGATGGTTAAATAACACAGCTCTTCTTTGTGGTCTTCTGGGGACTGCTTACTTCGCCAGAAAGATTCTTCCAGCTCTGCCACAAAGGAAGCCAATGTTTCAGCTGTGGTCAGTTGTTTCATACTACAAAGAGAACCAAGTCTTCAAGGCCTCCTTAAGGTGTTCGTTAAGAGCACTCTATAGAAGACAGCATAGAATGTGCAAGGTTAATGCTGGAAGCCGCCCGAGAAAGCGACGAGGTCTCTCGTCCTCTTCATTCATTCTGGCCACTTTAAAATCCACCAGAGGTACGGGACCACAGGTACCAGAGCTCGACTTCTGTCTGAGATGGTTTAAATATGTCTAAACATTTTAACTTCGAAGGTTAGTCGTGGTTGCTGCAAGAAATCCGCCAGAACAGTCGTTGGGCACGACTGCGCCAGCTACTGCATTACACGTTTCGACTACTTGACGTTAGCTTAAAGCTGGTTTAGAAATTATAGAGCGGGTGAAGACAAAAATTGTTTTGCAAATCCGGCTGGAAAAAGCGCTCAGGGGTGAATTTATGCTCTCAGTTAATGCCCCTTATCCCTCTCACCCTGGCTTCTCTATCCTCCTTTCCACCGAATGGAGATCATTTGGGCTGTCAACCCGCCCTCAGTCGTTAGGTTGGGTTAGGTTCCGAAAAGCTGAAGTAGGGGACACTTTATTAGCGTGTACCACGAATCTACGGAAGACGGCGCCAAGGCCAAGATTAGCCATACGACAACTCTTATATCTCCCCAAGGATAGCTCACATACTAGTCTATACATTGGCATGCCGCGTAGGACACCAATGCCTACGTCGATGTAACAGTACTGGGTGCCCCATGCACACAAAACGTAATTGTCATGGCGGGAACATTTCCTAAAAGTGTGTGCGTCTGCAGTTAATACAACAAGAATGTGCAGCTCTTGAGGCAATATGAATACTTTTGAGCCAACTTGTGCCTCTGTACGTGTCCTTTGAATTCCCCATCCCCTTGGCGCCAGTGACGGCGACACTTTGCGAGGACACAGAGATGCACGTCACGACGGACGCGAAGACGGACGCGCCACGCCGAGCAACCTTTTCTGTATGATGGAAGGAATATTTGTGGGAGAGGGTACAAGAAAGTGTGAAATTGAACTTTGGTGCTCCATCTATCATCTGGATCAGTGTGGAACTCGGATAAGAGGGAGAAAAACCGGACTCATCCGGATTTGACTGATTATAGAATTCTTTAAAGTTACTCCTCACCCAAGGACGTGTGTGTGTGTGTGTGTGTGTGTGTGTGTGTGTGTGACGTTGAAAAATAAAAGCCTGTGCTACACTTTCAACAGCAAGCACCTACTGTGCTGGGAGGAGAAGTAGAGTGCGGCCCAAGAGCACTGGGACACCAGACAAAAATTTCAGAAAAGCTACCATAGCTACTTTGTCACACTTTACGGTATATATGCCAACTACTTGCACCAAAAGTTATTTAGACGAGTACCTCAAGCATCAACACCAATTGCTGCGGTGTGAGTAATTCTTTAATGATAATGACACAGTCACATTTCCAGAGGTCCGTAAAAAGTATATACGTAAAAATTACCCTAAATAATTGGAATTGCCAGATTCAAAAAGGCCAAACGCTGTGGAATAAAGTGAAAATGTTTCTCTTCTCGTGCTGTGCCACTTCTTTTGCAACAAAACTTTTGTGGGTAGTCTGCGGTTGGCTGCAAATAAAAAAGGAATTTTCGAAAAAAAAATTACAGGTAAAATTTCATATGCATGAAGTTACTTTCTGCTAACTTTTGATGCAAGTAGTGGGCTCATATATGTATGAGTCCACTAGTGTGAAATTGCATCCATAGCACCTTGTTTGAAATTTTGCGCGGGTGACTCAGTACTCTGGGGTCCGACGTGAACGTGCAGTGGGATCACAGGCATGCACTTGAGGTCAAAGGTTTGCTTCCAGTCAGGAGAAAAGGCCAAGTCCAGTGACTTCTCCTAACCACTACTGGTACAAGGCAAACCTTAAAACACATGTTAAGGCACCAGGGCCTGGTTGACAGCAAAAGTGCTGACAGACGTTTACCTCACACGAGGTCTAACTCGCTTCCTTGAAGTGATGGGTCAAAAGTTTGCATGCAAAGTTGCTGCGGAAGCTTCATCGCTCATCC
>JAAUXU010046530.1_pt1 | contig 13041 bp, 15 predicted proteins | sample 7278151 | NCBI WGS metagenome assembly JAAUXU01 (sample SAMN14350113, study PRJNA611818) | marine sediment metagenome | isolation source: surface marine sediment (1.8m) | place: French Polynesia: Moorea | collected 2018-08 | reverse complement strand
TACGGGGAAAAAGCATCTCTCCTCCCCCAGAGATCTGCTCTACCTATCTCTTAATCAGCAGGTGGTTTGTCCCCCCCCCCCGAGGCAATAAGAGAGCAAGCAAGATTTATTTTCACCATTACGGACCGTGTCCTTCTCTCCCCCCTCTTCCGGCGTACCTTTAACGAGGCAAACCAAAAAAGAAACGGGGCAGGTGTTTTCCCGCCACTCAGCGGGAGGAGGAAGAGGAGCAAAAAGATTTTTTTGGCTCTCTCCCGTACCCCTTTGACGTGCGCTTGTCAAATAGGGCGCCTGCCTGCCATGCCACCACCGATCCTCATCCGATTTGTTATTGCCGCAATAAAAACAATCTCTTCCAGATCGTATCACCGATGCGCGCATCCCAGCGGGGGTTGCTCTGTTTTTTGTGCTGTTTGCTGAACGCAAAACTGTCTGGTATTACAATCATAATAATTAGGAAGTCGCCGGAAATAATGGGAAACAACTCACCTACTATAATAAGTCGTTTGTAGATGTGTGGGCGTCTGCGGCGACAAAACCAGGCAATTAACCCCCTCCTCGCCTTTATCTCTTCCCCCCTCCCCTGATGCTTCCGTGACCGCCGCCGGCCGCCGACTCAAACGGTCCCCATTCCCCGGCGACCAAACCCTAATCCCGCCCCCCAAAAAGGAAAGAAGGGAGAGAGTTAAAAGGGGGAAAAGGAGGAGGAGGAGGAGAAGGGGGGAGGAGGGGTCCTGATATGATCTCTTTTTCTCAGGACTTCACTTCCAGAGAAAGGGGGGGACGGACAGAGAGGAGGAAGAGGAGGAGGGGACCTTTGGAGGAGATAGCGCCGCATCCTGACATGCTCTCCATTTCCACAATTCATTCCCCCCCTCCTCTTTTGAGAGGGGACCACATGGGCTGCGGTCCCGCTTTGATGCTTTGACGCTCATAGCGGGGCCGGAGCACAGACCATTGGTGCTAATTTCTAAACAACATATTGTGTTCAAGGACTTGCTCCAAAAATTAAGAAAAGAAAAGGAAGAAGAAAGTAGTGGAAGGAAATTATTTTCTGAGGCCAAGGAAAAAGCATCCCACCAGAGATGAAGCGAAGCGGTTTTAAGCCTTTCCTTCATGCAAGTATCAGAAATGGCAAAAGAGAATTGATGTCCACGAAAGTCCTCTTAGGTCGAACGCCTTTATTCCAGTCCCTCCTCCTAATCTTTTGTTTCTTTTCGCAAATTATGCCTATTTTCTAAAAGATTGGAAGCAATTAGGAAACTCAGAAAGGATAAGGTGAGGTGGAGGTGAGCCGAGAGGTGAGAGATAGCGAAAGGATCCGAAGGGGGGAAGAATCGGGACGTGTTTGAATCATCAGCACACTCAGCATCCTCCTCCTCCTCAATTCGTTGTCGCTCGCCGAAAACCCGACCAAGGGGGGAGAGAGGGGGGGAGAAAGAAAGGGGGTCGCGCTGGGAAAGAGAGAAAAGAAAAAGGTTCAAAAATTCTTCGAGCGTGAAAGTAAAACACGCTAATTTGGCTGACGTCGGTTTGAGAGATCCTCCCTCCCCCACCGGCCCTTTCTCCTTTTGTTGGCGGTTTAGCGCACACACGCTCCCCCCCTAAAAAGGTGGAACTCAAACAAAAAAGCACGCCTGGAGAAGGGACGGACTAGAAAGGGGAGGGGAAGAGGTTTTTCAAAAAAGTTGCCCGAGTTACAGGGGAGGATCCCTATTCTCTCTGGCGCCCACGAACCCCTCCTCCTCCTCCAACTCGGGGTCCAACTTTGCCCCCCCCCTGTGAAGAGTAGTTCTGAAAAAGTAAATGAAGGACTGATTAACCTGCCTCCCCCTCCCCTCCTTCCAGAGATCCCCCTGCTCCTCCCCCTGCAAACAACAGGACATTGTCAAGCAGCGGTCAGTTGTACTATACCCACAGACTAGTCTGTGACTATGCCCAACGCCGTAGACAGCAGCACACAGTTTACAATATGTTTATTTCCCTTAGGCGTCTTTTTTCACATTCAGTCCAAGTGTGTGTGGGGGAGCTCCTCTCCATCCGCAATTCAATAACGTGCTCCCTTCTTCTCAGCGAGCACCTTTTATTGTTGTATTTTTTGGGCTTCCTCTAATTTAACGTTTCGGCCGTCGTCAGACTTCGTTCCTGAGGCCGTCGTCGTCATCCGCCGCCGATACCCCAGCTCCCACGAGCAGTCCCATATGCTGTTGCTGCTGCTGCATGAGGATGTTCTGCTGCTGCTGTTTGCTTCTGGTGACCTCGGCCTCCTCCACCTCCTCCTCGAAGATGACCACCCCGTGCTCCCTCTGGACGTGGACCATCAGGGTCCTGCAAAAAAGAGCCGTGACCGTGTTATTTCTATTGTCTTGTGTGATTTTTTGGGCAGTAATTTTCGCACGAAAAAGGGATGTTTCCAAAATAAATATTGGGCCTTTTTCAAAACCTGATTCCTAATGGCACAAAATCTTTGGTGAGACATTTAGGTCAACCAGGTGTTGGTCTACTACGTCAAGATCATCTTCCAGCTAAGAGGTGCTCCAGGTCGCAAAGATGCGTCAAGCCAAGACTACAGATCTCTGTCATGCAAGGACTCCGGGGACAAGAATAGTGAACAAGGCTTTCTTTGATCCAGCTGTTTATGAAAAAACTGCCATGAGACTTGACATGAACCTAACATAAACCAAACCAAACCAATATTACCAGGGATCTCCAAAGCCCCTCTCGCATGTGCTGCACAGTAGCAGGGCTACACTCTCCGGTCCAGGCTTGCCGACTTGTAAGCTGGAGTGATTGGAGGTCGGGGCCGCCAGCCGTGCGGGTTCTGGAGAAGATTTTATTAAAGTTGCAGAATGAACGCAACTTGTTTTGCCAAGTTTCCTTGCCTCTCTTGTTCATGGTGGATATGATGTCGTAGTTTGTCCTTGGCCCGCACTTGCAGGCGAACCTCAGCTTGCAGTAGTTCTTCTTGTGGTCTATGATGTCGTTCAGGGCGGTGAACATCTCCTTGCAGTTGCCGCAGATCAGGATGTCTGGTATGTCTAATGAGGAGAGGTCAAAATGGTCAGTGACATCAATGAGAAAAACTGATACAATGGTGTGGTATCCAAAATTTGTTGCTTTTTTTACTGCTTCTACTGCAGCTAGTGCTACTGCCACTGCTGAAATAGTTGTTGTTGCTGCTACATATTGATCCTGAAATCATTGCTGCTGCTGCTATTGCTCCTGAAATAATTGTTGCTGTCCTGTTGCAATTTTTTTGAAATAATTTGTTGTCGTTGCTGCTGCTCAAAATAGTTAAGATTGCTGCAGATGTTGCTGTTGAAATGGTTGTCGTTGTCGCCTTTGCCATTATTGCTGAAATCACGCACTGATGCTCCTGCTGGTGGCACACCAGAAAACCCGCCCAAATTCCAGCTGTTGTTTTTGTACACGTACCGTACGCTTTGAGGTTGTTGAGGTCCTCCGCCGTGATGGTCGCCGCCACCGCCGCCGCCTTCTCCGTCTGCTCGTTCCTAGACCGCTTCCGCGAGGACACCGTCTCCCCTCCACCGCCTCCCCCTCCTCCTCCTCCCCCGCCACCGCTCTGTCCGGAGTCCGTTTCCTCCGTTCCATTGTTTGTTCCCGGCGACCTGGGTGACCTTTGTTGAAGTTACAGTTTAGTAATGAAATATTTTTTAGGGAGCTTTTGCTATCTTAAAGTGTCTCACTCTGACTGCGAGCCGTCCGGCTTCTTGTTCTGCTGCGGCTTCGACTTCCCCTGGTGCGGTTTCGGCTCAGACACCATGTTGACGTCTGGGGTAGTAAGTAAGCAAAAGTGTAAAACTTTCATTTGACACAAACAGCGGATACAAAACCCCACCTATGACCTGCCCACAGATTGTCCTCCCGTCCTCCCCGAGGCAGGCTGACCGGGCGTCGAACGGGCTGGCGAACTGCACGAAGGCGTAGCCCTTGTGCATGGAGATGCCTTGAAAAGATCGAGCGGGATAGTTTCTTGCTTTTTTTCTTGCTTTGGTGAAACATTATACCAATGAGTGTAGAAGACTCACCCACTATCCTCCCATATCTCTGGAAGACCTTCTCCACGTCGATCTTGTTGACCTGGAAGGTGTTGAGGTTGCCGACGAAGATCCTGGAGTTGACCGCGTGCGGGTCCTGCGAGCTGGTCTGGTTTCCAACCTTGCACAGATTCATGGTGGCGGCGGTATTTTGAAGGAACGTTTTTAGGGGGGTAGGAAGTGGAACCACACTCTCTTGAAGGGTCTATAATAGACAATTTTTTTATCCCCCGTCAAAAAGAGATGATTGTCAGCTGGATTGAGTGGTGATGGTCGAAAAGCAAAAAAAGGCTGTTGCGGAGCAATCCGGTGTGTGTAGACGGAACAGGAGGAGGAGCAGGGGCATGAACAGCCTTTACATTTCAGCCCGGGAAAAAGAAGAGGAGGAGCCAGCAGCTCCTTCCCCCGCCAAAAGAGTGAGGGAGCTGGAGGGAGGAAACGAAAGAGAAAGCCGTTCCTCCCCCGGGATAGAAAGCCGCCTTACTCAGCCGAGCCCGCAGGGAGGAGGGAAGGGGGGGAGGGGAGATCCAGGGGGCGGCATGTGTCTGTGTGTCTCTATGGCTCCACATTATGTACAGGAGACAAAAGAGAGATGAATATCGACCAAGCGGAGGTTACGAGCACTTGCCAAAAAATATGACATGCGAGAGAACAGAGCGACACATTTAGGGAAAGCGATAGGGAAACAATTCATAGCTATATTTCGAGGTCAATTTGTTTAGCTGGAGCTGTAGTGGCATCGCAAAGGATATGAATAGATGTACAGTGCGCAAGGCGAATATAACAATAAAAGTGAGTAAGACTCTTCGCTTCTTTTCTTCGTACTCTTAATGCACTTATTCCTGGGATGGAGGTTTTTCCTTTTTTTCTTACATATCACATGATGGGCCACCGACAGACGTAAGCATGTATTGTTCTGCTGTACCAGAGTCCTGACTCAAATCACAGTCCAAGCCATCAGTCGGTGGGTGCCTTTTTTTCACGAATGATTTGGTTCTCGCAAAAACAAAAAGAAATTATTCAAACGGAGAAGAGGTATCCGTGCGTCTTGCTCGGCGGTATGACGTCGGTGAAGGGGGAGAACCAGTGGACGGAGAACCTCCCGAAGACGGCCTGGATGCTCTTCCACCTTGACTTTCGCGCCCACCTGGCCTCCTCCTTCTTGAGCGACTCTATGCCTGTCTCGTCGTACCAGATGGCGCTGACCTGGGTGCCGAACATGATGGCGGTGAAGAGGGCGAAGAGGAGGCCCTCGAAGATGAGGAAGAGTAGCAGGATGATGGTGGCCGGCGGCGAGAAGGCCTGGCACGTCTTCCACTCGGAGCCAAGGCAGTACAGGAAGTGGCTGATGGCCAGGAACAGCGCGTGGAACGACATCGACGCGATGTAGAACTGTTGGTTAAAAAGACAAAGTAAAATATGCAACAATCGCATCCAATGTATGAAATACGCTCACGGTGAACAGGACAAAGAACTTCTGGTTGCTCTCCCCCACGCAGTTGTTGACCCAGGGGCAGTGGTGGTCCATCTTCCTGATGCACCTCTGGCAGACGGAGCAGTGGTGCGCCCTCTCAGGCTTGATGGAGCAGCACTTGGGGCACTTGAAGATCACCTGGCCCTCGCGGAAACCCATCCTCTCGATGTTCTCCTTCGTGGCGTTGCCTCGCGGGACGGCGCCCTGAAAAAAAAGGAGAAAAAATAATTCTCAACAAATTCGTAACGCCACATTGTAAGTTAGGAGTTGGGAAATGAAAGTGAACATAATTGGATGTTTCTGAAAATTAGCTGAATGGCGGGATCTAAAAAACTGATTTTCTTGTTGTAGAAGACCTCTACCCTCTGGAAAGAAAAAGAACACAGGTAGAGTGTCCAAGTCAACAAGGCAACACTAGGATGGGCACAATCATCTCCCAGCTACACAGGCGCTGAAGTCTCAAGAATGAGTCAAGCCTGCAGTCCATGCCATCAGTCATGGGAACAATATGATGTACATGTTACATGTGCATTTGTACTTTCTTCATGTTGTTTTCACATGAACCTTATTAATACCAAACCAAACCAAACATTGTGAGTTGGGCGAAAAATGAAAGGTGCACTAAAGGCCTTCTCAGGTAAATGTGCCGGTCCAGTAAACAGCACCAGGTGGGGATTCAGGTATTTGGTGAGGTGGAGGACCTTCATCCGCCCGTCGCCGCAAACGGAGTGAAAATTTGCGGAATACCAAGTCATTTCTTACCGGGTCCGTCAACATGGTCTTGAGGTGCGACGAAACGGCTAGCATGGTGAAGGACTGGAATATGAAGAGGTTGACGGCGGCGTACAGGGCGTGCCCGGCCAGGTCCGGCAGCAGGATGACGCGCACCACCACGTACTCGGCGTACAAGATCAGCAGGTAAGTGAAGACGACGCACACCACCCCGCAGCAGTCGCGGATGCACCACAGGCGGCTGTCGCAGCAACGGTTGTGCGGGTCCGCCACCCCGCGCACCTTGGGGGACCGGCCGCGCCGCTGTCTGGGCCCGTCCCCGCCGCCGCCGGAGACGCCGCCGGAGACGCCGCCGCGGTCATCCTGGCGCACCAGAGGAGCCCTGTCGTCCTCCTCCTCCTCCACCTCCTCCGTGGTCATCTGCACCGAGGTGCTGAGGGCCTTACGGGAGGCCATCACCATCACTTCGCAACAGAAGCTCCCCAGGGGAAGGATATATCTTTGTGTCTGCGGACCAGCGTCCCTCCGGGTGTCTCCCGAGGCCGCACCCGGGCACCCGGACGCAGACAGAGGCCGGAACAAAGGCGCTCAACCGATTCCCGAACAAGGCCTTCACGAACAGAGTTGACAGATGTGTAAGAGAGGGGGAGAGAGCAGGCCATCGCTCCAAAGGGACAAAGACAAGAACTCAAACAAAGGCGAAAGGATAAACTGATAAATTGGACAATTTTACTGGAAAATACACTGTAAAATAATGATTTTCTTTGTTCTAAGGTTAATTTTGACAGATTTTTCTCATTATATCCTTCTCTTGGCCAATCTGGCAACCTTGAAAATAACAGCTGAAAAAAGTTGATTGCAAAAAAAAGCCGCTGAGGTGAGAAGACTGAAGAGGTGTTCAGCTCCTGCCACTGTGGTCCTGCTCCCACACCTGGTGCACCTGTCCTGCCATGTCCTCCACCACCAGCCTGACGGACCTGTCCTCTTACCGCGACCAGCACTTCAAGGGCTCCCGCGGAGAGCAGGAGCGCCTCCTCCGCCAGACGGCCACGCTCTACGTGGGCAACATGTCCTTCTACACGACGGAGGAGCAGCTCTTCGAGCTGTTCGGCAAGTGCGGAGACGTCAAGAGGATCGTCATGGGGCTGGACAAGTTCAAGCGGACGCCCTGCGGGTTCTGCTTCGTGGAGTACTACTCGCGGGAGGACGCCAACCACGCCATGGCCTACGTCAACGGCACGAGGCTGGACGACAGGATCATCCGCACGGACTGGGACGCGGGATTCATCGAGGGGCGGCAGTACGGGCGCGGAAAGAGCGGCGGACAGGTCAGGGACGAGTACAGGACCGACTACGACGGAGGGAGGGGCGGGTACGGACAGATCATGAAGCAGAAGCTGGAGCTGCCCGACTTCATCAACTGAGGAGGAGGAGAACACGTTGTACCTTTTTGCCTTTTTCTATTTTTCGCCCATTTAGAAAATTAAAACCGTGTCAGAATGTTCATTATTACAGTTTCGTGCTTCCCTTGTGCATAGGCACGGTGTACACGTCCGCCCCCTCCTCCCCCACCCGCACGCGAGACAGGTCCCCTAACAGGCTCTCGTCCTCCTCCACGTCCCTCCTGACCGGGACGACTTCGGAGATGTCGTACTCGGTGCCCCTGACCTGGCTGCAGGTGTGCCAGGGCCCAGAAGAATCCAGCGGCTCAAGCTCCCCGTCATCGCTTTCCTGGTCGTCCTCCGACGGTTGGTAGTGCTGGTAGTTGTCTGGGTTATCGTACCGCGTGCAATCGTCTTCGTCTCCTTCGTAGAGATTAGTCGACGATTCGCCGCTGTCGTCGGCCTGTAAGAAAAATCAGGACTGCAAGATTTGAATAACGCCTTTCGAACGATCGCACCACGGTCGGCGACGGAGCACCGTTCGATTCCTTCTTCCTTCCGAAGAGCGATCCCAGCTTGGACTTTGACCAGGCCCTCTTGATCAGGCCACCTCCCTCCTGATGTTGCTGTTGCTGCTGCCCTTGCACTCCTCTAGGAAGGGTGAAAGAATCCCCGCCTGATCTTCCCCTGCGGACGCGGCTGCAGTCCTGGCTGGAGACCCTTGACCAGGCCCTGGCCCTGGACTTGGGCGGTGTTGAAGGAGGTGGTGGGAGCGCCTGGGAGGAGGACTTTTGCTTCGGCATGTTGGATTTGAAGGCCTGAATTAATGAGAAATAAAATTGAACATTAAGATGAACCGAGGCTAAGTTATTATCTTTGCCTGTTCTTTGGTGGCGTCGGTGGTGCTTCTTGGCCTGGGAGGCCTCGGAGACGGGATGGGGTGGTGCGGGTGAGGGCGAGACTTTATCCTGGTGCGGACGTACTCCGCCAGCGCCACCACGTCCGAGCAGTAGAATTTTATCTCACCCTCTCCGAACGGGCAACGGCTTCCCACCTGTTTTTTTGCGGTTTACTTCAGGTTGCTTTTACTTTTTTGTGTCAAAAACTGCTGTAGTGTCTTATTTGACTTTGCTGCAACAGCAGTACAGTAGCAGAGCTAAGTTTATATAGCTCGTGTATTGTAATTTGGTTCGAAAATACCCGACCTTTATGTAGTAGTAAGCGTATCCGACGGACTGCCTCATGCCAAACTCTCGCAAAAGAGACCTGCAGAAAGGAAAAAAATACTTATGCAAAAAAGAGTTGAATTTTTTTGCGAGGAAGTCAGAAAGGAAAAAAAAAATCACCTGGATATGCGCGTAATTGAGCAGTCGCCCCTGTTGTTACTGATTTTTCCGCCGCTCCTCTCCCTGAGCCTGATGCCCGCCCTGTCCACGTAGAGCTGGTAGGCGACCCCCGCCCTCAGGGACCACAGCCTCTCGTACTCGGTCCCCTCCACGCTCACCATGATCACGGCCGCGTCGTCGTCGCCAGTCTCGTTGTAGTAGGTGTGGGGACTGTCACCGATCCCGGCCATGTTTCGCCCTCCAAACATTAACTTCCCCCCCCAATCTAGGAAAAAAATGCTCGCAGCGGAAGTGAGTTTTCTTTCTCAAAATCCGTTATCGGCTTGGTTTAAAAAAAATTCCTGCTGTTTTCTTACTCGAGACATATGTTTTTCTGTGCGCATAGAAAAAAAAAACATGCATACCGTATACAATGTGACAAAAAAAAGTGCAGTACAGTCTTCACTAGCGCACTGTTTCATAGGTAGATGGAGTAGATGGAGTGGTAAGAAATTCTCTGGACGCTTTCTCCTAAAAATATTGCGTCTTTTCCTGCACCAAGTTCTTGCATATTTGGACGTTTACCGTCATTCTCGCCGTAATTAAATGCATGCAACGATTTCTAGAAATTCCCTGGTGATGCTGCATGTGGTGCTGAAGTTCCAAACGCGCCAGACAGAGGAATATCGAGTTCCGGATAGGGGGGTGGGGGAAAGGCGCTCGCGTAATAACCCGACGACTAGTTTTTTATGCGAATAATGCTCGACCTCGCCGCCCATCCAACGTTCATTCACTGAAGGATATAAAAACCAGGATCCTGCATGCGGCGGTGGCTACTCGCTTAGCATTTCCAGTCCTCGTACAAGTCCGCGGAAAAAAACAAGAAATTACGGCTCCGAGATTGTGCTTCCCGACTTCCCAGACATTCTAGTCAAGTCTGTCTTGAACGACGGACCCAAAAGCAGCTATCCGCATAGAAATCATGGAAGGACACCCTAAGGTGGACCCTCCCGGCTCCAAGGCCCTGGGGACGGTGGCGATGTCGCTGCTGCTCCTGCTGCTGGCAGTCAACGTGGCCGTGACTTCGTACATGGCCGTCAGATCAAGGCAATCTTCCATCAACTTGTATTTTTCGTAAAAAAGCAACATTATTTTGTTTCCCAAACAGACATCACGTTCAACGCCAGCAGGACGTGGCAGACCTGGAGGTCAGGGTGGCGCACCTGGAGGAGCAGGTCGTCCTGCTATCGCTCCCCATGATGCAAACGGCAGACTTTGCCGAGTGGTCGAGAAAGGTGATTTTTTTGCGATCTCGGAAGACAACTCTTCTTGTCCTTTTACGTTCTTTCCCTTGTGCTTGAGCGGATAATGCCGTTCACTACCAGATGTTCTCAATCGAAGCTGGATATAGAGCGAGTTTTTCCGACCTTGAACTTGGCCATCATTCTTGCCCCCGTACCCTGCGACGTAATTGCGGACAATATCCGTAGTATAAATTCTTAATCATTCCGGCTAATTAAAAACAGACTCTGCTCACAAGGTCTTCGGCGGGATTTGACAAAGTTTTGAAGCTAGAAATGACTAAAAAATCTCACAACATGAACTGAAAAATCCCTATAGCAAATAAAAAAGTCAAATTTGAGGCATGAGACAAAACTTTTATAAAATAAAAAAGTTTTTCTACTTTTTTAATATCAAAGTAGCGCCAACAACAACAACAACATCGAGTGTTCCATGGTTTGGGCTTCGCCGCAGACAAATATCCTATGCATAATTATACCTATACGTACAGCGCTTCAAGCGCGAGGCATCAGCGCTACCAGAACCCGAGCCCGAACCGGTCGCCGCTCCGGAGCCCGAGCCCGAACCCGAGGCGGCCGCAGCCCCTGTCCCAGGCCCCGAGCCAGAGGCGGACCCCGAGGCGGCCAGCGACCCCGAGCCGGACCCGGAGGCCGAGGTTGCCGTGCCTATTGTGGAAACTAGGTATGACTTTTTGATAAAAAAATTAAATACTTTTTTTGACGGAAAATATGTTCCCCCTGTTCTACACCTAGCTACGTTGGCAACGAAGATCTTAACACGGAGGGTCTCAGGATATACGACGCATTCTTCCAGCACAGGCAGAACCACCAGATTCCTCAGGTACAAAATAGTTCGACTTTAGTGGCCTTGTTTTTCGGTGAATTCTTAACACTTAATTATAAACTCTAGTACGGTACCTACTTTTTCGCTGTATATAGGATCCCACGCTACCAGTGCCGAGAGTGAACCTGAGGCAGGGCGGCGGCGGCGGCAGGAGGCGCAGGGTGGAGGCAAGGGAGGATTTCGACGGCTCAGGGACCATCCTCAGGCACCACAGGTAGTGGGCAAGGTTTTTGTCCCTGGAAAAAAAAGCCACGGCATTTATTATCATCATGAACAGAACTTCTGCAGCCTGGGTCGAGCGCGGAAACGGAGGAGGACAATCCCAGGTTGTTTCTAGCAGCAGGAGGACGTCATCATCATCCATATCTGGAAACTCGATGGGATCTTCTTTGGGCGGATCCTCCTCTTCCTCCTCCGGTTACGGGACCCGCGTGTCGTCTTCGTCCGGCTGGTCCACCTCTGCCAGGGCCTTCAGGGGATCCTACACAAGGCCGTCAGGGAGGTCCTCCTCATTCTCGTCGCAGATCGTCACGCAGCAGGGGAGATCGCAGCAGCAGCAGCAGCAGCAGCAGGAGGAGGAGGAAGACGAGCTGCGAAGGCTACAGCAAGAGGAACTCCGTAGGCGGCAAAGATTGGAGCAGCAACGAATGGAACAGCAGCAGCGTCTAGAACGGCAGCAGCGTCTAGAACAACAGCGCCTAGAACAGCAACGTCTTGAGCAAGATCAGCAGGAAGAACAGCAAAGACAGCAGCAGCTTCTGGAGGAGAGGAGGCAGCAGCAACAGCAGCAGGAGAGCATGGAAGCCAGAGCCGCAAGGAACCGGGCTTCTGTGAGATCTGGAGATCGGTCGGGCTAAGAAAAAAAAATCCCAATTTTTTCCATTGAATTTAATTTCAATTCCAATTACAAATTCTTCCTTCCAGCCACCACAATAACCAACAGCTGCGAACATCCGTCTCTTCCTCCTCCTCCTCCTCATTGTCGAGGATGGGCTTCCGCGGCCTGAGCGCCGTCCACTACGTGGCCGAGGACTCTGGCAGCAGCGACGCCAACGGCAACTCCGTCTCCAACTCTGCCGACGGCGTCTTCCGCCGCTGGAGCCCCGCCCGCTGGGCCAGGAGAACGGGCGCGGAAGGGGGCGCCTTCTCGCTGGACGCAGCCCAAGGAACGGTGGCTGTCGGGGAGGCCGGGATCTACCTAGTCTACGTTCAGGTGAGATCTTTTTTACCTGCGGCGAAGCCGACAGGTACTAGAACTGTGAGAGTTATTGTTGTTGACGGTTTTCTGGAGGGGGGGGGGCAAGCAGTTTGCTTTCAACCTTTGGGTGAATTATGCCATCCCTTTTTTATCTCTCATAATTTTCTTCAGGATGGGATCCATTGCTCCCTGACCAGATTTCTCTTCGTGGTGAGATCCAATCTAACCAAGAAGGGAAACTTCCCCTAAATACAGTTTCTAAGCAAATTTTTTCCGCCGCAGGTCTTTGAACACAGTCTGTTCTTGTTTTGCAAGTGTTCGTTTTTGGGAAGAAGAACTTTCCTTTCGCAGATAAACTATCTGAACGAGCACGACGTCAACTCGTACATGGTGGAGGCGGACGGCTCGCCCTTCCTTAGCTGCACCACCATGACCTACACCAGGCAGGCGGCAACCAAGGCAAGGAAATTTAGTTTCCAAAGATGAAAGGTTTCAACGCAGCTACGAAAACTCGTTTCCAGGCCAACACCTGCTTCACCTCCGGCGTGCGCTACCTGGAGTCCGGCTCCGTCCTAGGCGTGAGGGACCTGGAGCCAAGGAGAGCCTCGGTTATGCTGCCGGCGCACTCATACTTCGGCCTCGTGCAGCTGGCCTCAAGGTCCGCCGGGGAGTTCCCGTAAAAGGCAGCGGACGAAGAACGATTTTGCGCATTTTACTACATAATTTG